>Ga0134126_10000704_pt1 | contig 42013 bp, 30 predicted proteins | sample KB31752_FD_96881 | JGI IMG/M metagenome (GOLD analysis project Ga0134126, IMG submission 96881) | Terrestrial soil microbial communities with excess Nitrogen fertilizer from Kellogg Biological Station, Michigan, USA - KB3-175-2 | ecosystem: Environmental > Terrestrial > Soil > Unclassified ...
CGCCTGCTTGATATACCCCGCCCGCGACCCGAGCTGCGGCAACCGGTCGATCGTATCCGACACCAGGTGGAACCGGTCGAGGTCGTTGAGCACCGCCATGTCGAACGGGGTCGTGATCGTGCCTTCCTCCTTGTAACCGCGCACGTGCATGTGGTCATGATTCGCGCGCCGATAGGCCAGCCGATGGATGAGCCACGGATAACCGTGAAACGCGAAAATGGTCGGCTTGTCGCGCGTGAAGAGCGCATCGAAGTCCCGGTCGCCGAGGCCGTGCGGATGCTCCGTCTCCGGCACGAGCTTCATCAGATCGACCACGTTGATGGTCCGGATCTTGAGCTCCGGCACGAACTCGCGCAGCAGCTTCACCGCAGCCAATGTCTCGAGCGTCGGCACATCCCCCGCGCACGCCATGATGACATCCGGCTCGCTTCCGCGATCCGTGCTCGCCCACTCCCAGATGCCGATCCCCGCCGTGCAATGCTTGACTGCCTGATCCATGGTGAGCCACTGCGGCGCTGCATGCTTGCCGGCGACCACGACATTGACATAGTGGCGGCTGCGCAGGCAGTGATCCATCACCGACAGCAGGCAGTTGGCGTCCGGCGGCAGGTAGACCCGGATGATATCGGCCTTCTTGTTCACCACATTGTCGATGAACCCTGGATCCTGATGCGTGAAGCCGTTGTGATCCTGGCGCCATACATGTGAGGAAAGGAGGTAGTTGAGGGAGGCGATCGGCCGCCGCCAGGGGATCTCCCGCGTCACCTTCAGCCACTTGGCATGCTGGTTGAACATCGAGTCCACGATGTGCACGAAGGCTTCGTAGGAGTTGAACAGCCCGTGGCGGCCGGTGAGCAGATACCCCTCGAGCCAGCCCTGGCACTGGTGCTCGCTGAGCACCTCCATCACGCCCCCCTCGGGCGCCAGATGATCGTCCCCCGGGATACGCTCCGCGACCCATTGCCGTTCCGTGGCCTCGAACACGGCGCCCAAGCGGTTGGAGTTGGTTTCGTCCGGCCCGAAGAGCCTGAAGATGCGGGGATGCTGATTGAGCTTCAAGACATCCCGCAGGAAGCGTCCAAGCACGCGTGTATCTTCCGCATCGACGGCACCCGGCTGCGGCACTTCGACGCCGTAGCGGCGAAAATCGGGAAGGGCCAGCTCCTTGAGAAGCAGCCCGCCATTGGCCTGAGGATTGGCGCCCATCCGGCGCGCGCCCTCCGGCGCAAGCTCGGCGAGCTGCGGGCGCAGCGTGCCGCCGGCATCGAAGAGCTCCTCGGGCCCATAGCTCCGCATCCACTGCTCGAGCAGCTTCAGGTGCAGCGGATTGGTGCGCACCTGCGCGAGCGGCACCTGGTGGGCGCGGAAAGTGCCTTCCACCTGCTCGCCGTCGACGACCTTCGGTCCCGTCCAGCCCTTCGGGCTGCGCAGCACGATCATCGGCCATCGCGGCCGCTCCTTCAGCCCTTCCGAGCGCGCCGCGGCCTGGATTCGCCGGATATCCGCCATGACCGCATCGAGCGTTGCGGCCATGAGCTGATGCATGCGCGCCGGCTCGTCACCTTCGACGAAGTGCGGCGTGTAGCCGCAGCCTCGCAGGTAGTCGGTCAGCTCCTCGTTGCCGATGCGGGCGAGTACGGTGGGATTGGCGATCTTGTAGCCGTTCAGGTGCAGGATGGGCAACACCACGCCGTCGGTCGCGGGATTCAGGAATTTGTTGCTGTGCCAGCCGGCGGCGAGCGGACCGGTTTCGGCTTCGCCATCGCCGATGATGCAGGCGACCGTGAGCGCGGGATTGTCGAAGGCCGCCCCGAACGCATGAGCCAGTGAATAGCCGAGCTCGCCGCCCTCGTGAATGGAGCCGGGTGTCTCCGGCGCCACGTGGCTCGGAATGCCGCCGGGGAAGGAGAACTGCTTGAACAGCTTGCGCATCCCCTCCTCGTCCCGAGTGATGTTGGGATAACGCTCCGTGTAGCTTCCCTCGAGATAAGTATTGGCAACCAGCGCGGGCCCGCCATGTCCGGGACCGGCGATGTAGATCATCTCGAGCTCGTACTGGCGGATGATCCGGTTCAGATGCACGTAGATGAAATTCTGTCCGGGCGTCGTGCCCCAGTGCCCGAGGAGGCGCGGCTTGATGTGTCGCGGCTCGAGTGGCCGGCGCAGCAGCGGATTGTCGTAAAGATAGATCTGGCCGATGGACAGGTAGTTGGCTGCCCGCCAGTACGCATCCATCCGCCGCAGCAGGTCCGGGGAAAGAGGTTCCGTCATCGCGCACCTCCGCGACAGTAGGTGACCGCCCTCAGGCCATGCTTGGCCGCGCCAACGGCTGCCGCTCGGGCTTGGGCGGTGCCTCTGCCGCGGGTCTCGGACCCAGGATGCGGACAAGCTGCTCCTCGGCGAGCGTTTCCTCCCGCAGAAGCGACTCGACGAGCGCATCCAACCGGTCGCGAGCGGCCGTGGCCTCACTGTACTCGTGCGGCTGGCCGATATGGTAGCCGAGAAACGGCTGCTCATCCTGCGTGTCGAACGCCACCGGACCGAGGGTGCCCATGCCCCACCGGGTGATCATGCGGCGCGCGAGCCGCGTCGCCTGAACGAGGTCGTTTGCGGGCTCCCGCGGGAGGCGATATGTTGATTTGCGCTTGGAGCCTCGCGGATCCTGCGAGCGCGGTGACGTCTTGTCGGCCATGCCGGCCGTGCGGCAAGCGGCGTTCCGCGCGCCTGCGCACTAGTGCTTGGCAGTGCCCCGCTTTGCCGTCTCGGGGAAGTTCTGGAACACACCGGTGACGAGCAGTCGATATTCCGCCTCGTCCATGAGCTCGATACGGTTGCGGCCCTGCGATTTCGCCCGATAGAGCGCTTCGTCGGCGAGCTGCACCGCGCCACTCGGGCTGCGGCCGACATCCGGTGCGACCACGGCCAGGCCTATGCTGACCGTGAGGACGGGGCTGGCGCGCGATCCGCGATGCTCGACCGTCAGCCCCTCGATGCGTTTGCGGATCAGCTCCGCGGTGTTCGAGGCGCGAGTGCCGTCGGTGTCATAGAGAATGACCGTGAACTCCTCACCGCCGTAGCGGGCAACGAGATCCAGCGGCCGGCTCACGCACGCCTGGATGGCTTGCGCGACCTTGCGCAGCACCACATCACCCGCCTGGTGTCCATAGCGATCGTTGTAGGGTTTGAAATGATCGACATCGATGAGGAGGATGGCCAGCGTGCGGCCATCCTCCGCAGCCTGACGCCACAGCCGCGGCAGGTACTCGTCGAAAACCCGCCGGTTCTTGATCCAGGTCAGCACGTCGTGCTGCGCCAGCTCGGCGATCAGCCGGCTCTCGAGGAACGCGCGCCGCGAACGCTTCTCGATTTGTTGCGCGGCGACGGCGAAGGCGACGATCGCGATCACCGCAAAAGCACCGCTATGAAAGGCGATGACAACCGGCAGGCGAAACGCAACGCCGGCAGCCAACATCGACACTCCCGTCAGAGAGACTACGAACAGCGCCGTCCGGTACCGCAGCCCCATGAAGTAGAAGGGACCGAGCAGAAGCAATGGCAGCAGCATTACGACATCGAGCTGTCCGTGGGAGGCGACGCGCACGAGCTGTGTCGCCACCAGACTATTTCTCGCCGGGATGAGAAAGTGCGCCCAGGGCAGGTAGTGACGCTCGTAGCCGCGGCTCCAGGCGAGCCACAAGAGAGCAAGCGAAGTCACGAGCACCCCGAGAAATACGGGGCCCGAAGCCACGCCTTCCATGCGGCCGAGCAGAACCTCCGAGCCGCGCAGCGCCATGAGGAGCACCGCGAGCGTGCAGGAGAGCCGTACCAATGTGCGGCTGTCGCGCAGGACGCTGCGGACATACTCGGCCTCGATGGCCGCCGGGAAGCGCGCGCTCAGGCGCTCCTTACGCAGCTCCGCCGCGTAGGGCGAGTCGGGTAGCCCCTCGAGGCTCGGCGGCGACAGTACCATCCCGGGACAATATGCCCCTTCGGCGCCGCCCGATGTGACCGGCTCCAAGATCTCGCCGCGGGGCGCAACCGGGGGCTCTGCCGGAAGGCTACCCCGGCAGAATCAAGCAGTTGAAGGCTTTTTCGGCTCTAAGGCTTGAGCTGGCCGCGGATCTCGCCGCCCGGATGTGCCGCACTGTGCACGTTGACGTAGAGCCCACCCGCCAGGAATTCCTTGTACTGGTCCGGGGAGAGCTTCGATCCGGCGGGTACCACCCATGTCCCGTGCGGGCCGCGCGTCAGGGGGATGATCACCCCCCCGGCCTTGCCCGCCGCGCCCTCATGAATGTGCGCCATGATGCCCTTGATGCCGTGCGTGGTGACCTTGCCGCTCACCGAGCCGTCGGTGCTCACTTCGATCACTCCGGAGCCGCGCGCCATGGTCTTGACCGGGGGTGTTTCCTGACTGCCGCTGAGTGTTACGTGCACCGTAGCCGCACTCGCGAGTCCCGCACCGGCCGCGAGCAGCAGGGCCGTCGCGGCAACCGCGGCACGCTTCAATGTAGAGGGCATGGTCGCGCCTTTTGTTGGTGGTTCTGACCGGCAAACATATCACCGCGCACAGGCGGCCGTCATCCGTAGTGTCATCCGGCCTCCGCCCGCCTCTCGCGCCGCGTGAGCCCCACCACCACCGGCATGGCCAGCAGCACGAGCGGCAGCTGTACCAGGGCCCCGGCGATGATGGCGATGGCGAGCGGCTGCAGCATCTGGTCGCCCGAGCCGCTGATCGCGGCGCCCAGAGGCACGAGCGCCAGGATCATGGCAAGCGTGCTCATGGCGATCGGGCGCAGCCGGTTGAGCGCCGCCTCGTGAAGCGCCTGTCGCGGCGGCAGGGTTCGCTCGAGCTCCCGGTACTCCGATATGAGGAAGATCGCCATCTCGGTCGAGATGCCGATGATCATCACCATGCCCATCATCGCCGTGATGTTGAGCTCCACACCCGTCAACCAGAGCCCGATGAACACCGCGCCGGTGGAGATGAGCGAGCTGGCGATGATGATGACCGGCAGCCAGAAGCTCTCGTACAGAAAGAGCAGCAGGATGAACTCCGCGACCAGCGCCGCACCAAACACCCGGACCATGCCCTGAACGGCCTCCTGCTGCTGCAGGTACTGGCCGCCCATGGTGTAGTAGACCCCGTTCGGCAACATTCCCGGCCGCTGCAACACCTTCTGCACCGCGGCGGCCGTCGAGCCGAGATCGTGTCCGCCGCTGATCTCCGCCGTCACCGGCACGACCTGTGCCAGGTTGTCGCGGGTAAGCTCGGGCTGACCGGCTACGAAGCTCACCTTCGCCACTGTTGCGAGCCGCAGGATCTTTCCATTCGGCGAGCGGATGGGCAGGTTGCCGAGCTCGTCCCGATAGATCCTGCTCTGCGGCGGATCGAGCCAAAGCCTGACGCCGACATCCTGCACGGTGCCCAGATACTGTGTGACCACGGAGCCGTAGAGATACTGGTTCACCTGGTTCGCGACATCGGTTGCCGTCAGTCCCTCCAGCGCGGCAGCCGCGGCATCGACATGGACCTCGAGCGCGTCACCCGCCGGAACGACCCCGTTGTTGACCGACGAAGGCTCGACCCCGGGCACTTTCGAGATCGCATCGGCCACTTTGCCCGCCGCGTCCGCAAGCACCGAGGGGTCCTTGGCGCTCAGCGACACCACGATCGGCTGGGGACGGCCGACCATGTCCCCGATCATGTCGTTCATCAGCTGGTGGGGATCGAGGTTGATGCCCGGCACCTTGGCCGTGATCTCGCTCGTGAGGTCATCCATGACCTTCCAGATGGGCGGCCGGTGCGATGGATCGATCAGCCGCACGAAGAAATCGCCCTGGTACGCCTCCTTGAGGTCGCCGCCCAAGCCCGCGCCGGTGCGCCTGGAATAGGTGTAGACGTTGGGATTCGCCTTGAGAATGCCCTCGACCTGCGCCAGCTCGCGGTCGGTCTCGGCGAGCGAGGTACCGGGAGCCGTGTAGTAATCGAGCACGAACCCCCCCTCGTCCATGTCGGGCAGGAAACCGCTGCCCACGTGTGCATAGGCCACGTAGCCCACCACGACGAGCACGGCGACACCCGGCACCAGCAGCAGCGGCCGGCTGAAGAGGCGGCTGAGCAGACGGCCATGGGTGCGCTTCAGCCAGGTTTCCCTGCCGTGCGAGGGGTCCTGGAACGTGCCGAAATCGATGATGCCGCGCGCCAGGAGCGGCACCGTGAAAGCCGTCAGGACGAATGAAATGACGAGCGCCGAGGCCATCGTCAGCGACAGGAACTTGAAGAACGCCCCGGTGATCCCCGAGAGGAAGGCGAGCGGCGCAAACACGATGATGGTCGCCAGGCTCGAGCCGCAGAGCGGGCTCAGGAACTCCTTTGCCGCCTCGAGCACCGTCGCCCCGGGGTTTTCGATGCCCGGCACGCCGGTGCGACGTGCGATGTGCTCGATCATGACGATGACGTCGTCGATCAGCAGGCCGATGGCCGCCGCGATGCCGCCGAGCGTCATGATGTTGAAGGTCATGCCGAGCAGCGAAAGCAGCAGCACGGTGATCATCACCGAGAGCGGCACCACCATCATCGCCACCAGCGTCACCCGCCAGTTGCGCAGGAAAGCGAGGAGTACCAGCGCCGCGAAGACGAGACCGATCAGAATGGCCTCTTCCAGCGCCGTAACCGAGGACCGGACGAGCTGCGTCTGGTCATACCACTTGTACAGCTCGATCGAGCGCGGCTGCGTTTTCATGAACGCATCGAGCCGCTTCTGCACTTCGGTCGCCAGCGAAAGCGAGTCGGCCCTGTCCTGCTGATAGACATCGAAGGTGACGGCCGGCTTGCCGTTGTCCTCCACCAGCATCCACTTCGGCACCGCGCCCATCGTGACCTTGGCGATGTCGCCGAGCCGCACGATGCCGTCGGAGCCGGTGTGCAACACGACGTTACGCACCGAGTCGATGGAGGTGAAGGCGTTGTTGTCGATCGCAAGATAAAGGAGGTCGTTGTCCTCGAGCCTTCCCACCGCCTGAATGCTGTTGGTCTGCGACAGGACATTGGAGACATCGGCCAGGGTCAGCCCATAGGCGCGCAGCCGATTCGGGTCGACCGCGACCTGGACCTCGGGCGTCTGACCGCCGAGGACGCCCACGCGCCTCACGCCGGCAATTCCCGTGAGGAGCGGGACGATCTGATATTCCGCCAGCTGACGCAGATCGGACGGCGAGATGCTCTTCGAAACGAGCGCGTAGGAGACGAACGGCATGATGACGTTCGGGCTCATCTGGATGATGTCGTAGCTCGTGCCCTGGGGGAGCGTCGGCAGCTTCTGTGCGAAGGCCGCATCGACCGCGAGCAACGCCTGGTTCATGTCGTAGCCCCAGGGGAAGTTCACGAAAATCTCCGCGGACCCGCGCGACGTCGTCGAGGTGACGTCCTGAGCGCCCGGCACCGCCCTCGCCACCTGCTCGAGCGGCTCGGTGACATCGACCAGCATCTGCCGCGCCGGCATGCTGCCCGCGTCGATCTCGACCCGGATGCGCGGGAAGCTCGTGACCGGAAACAGCCCGACGGGCAGCGAGATCGCCGCGAAGACACCGGCGAGCGCCAGAGCGAATGCGACGGTGAGGAGAGATCGGCGGTGGCTCTCGACCCAGGCGGAAAAGCTCATTTGCCCGCGGGTTCCTGGGCCTGCGGGGTATTGGCCAGCCGCACCTTCATGCCGTCATCGAGCTGGTAATTGCCGCTCAGGACGAGCGGGACACGCGCGTCGAGCGAGCCGCTGATGACGTCCTGATTGCCGTCTGCGACGAGCACGTGTACGGGCACCTTGTGGGCAACACCATCTACCGCTTGCACGACGTAGGGAGCGCCACTGTCGTTGACGAGGATGGCTTCATGCGGCACCACGTATCCGTGCATCTCACCGGTAGTGATCGTGGCCTGCGCCATCTCGCCCGGTATGAAGCCGCCGGGCGGCAGCGCGATCGCCACCGGCACCAGGCCGGTATCCGCCTCTGCGACCGCCCCGCACACCAGCACCTTGGCGGGCACCGGTTGGCTGGCACCGATGAGCTGCACGACGGCCTCGTCATTAGCGTGGATCGCTGCGGCCTGCGCAGGCACCACACCTATGTTGAGGACGAGGTTCCGGGGCGCGGCGAGCTCGAGGAGCGCGGCGCCCTCCGTCACGATCGCCCCGGGAGTCGCCGAGAGTGTGGTCACGATCGCACCGAATGGCGCGCGAATGACGTGCTCGCCGCCTGCGCCGACCGCATCGAGCGCCTGCAGCGTCGCGCGCGCGTCAGACTCGGACTTCTCGGCATCGGCGAGCTGCTGCACGGTGGCGAGGTGTCCGGCGACGAGCTTGCGGGTGCTCGCCACCAGGTGCTCGGCGACCGACAGAGCCGATTTGGCCTGAGTGTAGGAAGCGGCCGTCGCCGGGCTCGGCGCGAGCCGGATGAGCGGCGCGCCCGCGGGCACTTCCTCACCCAGGCGCACATCGATCCCGGCGACGATCGCCGCCACGGGCGCCATGATGGTCTTGTGGCCGGCAGCCGAGGGCTCCACCGTGCCGTAACCGACGACGACATGGGGCAGGCTCCCCTCTTTCAGCCGGGTCAGTGTCACCAATACACTGGAGTTGGAATCCGGCGCATCGTCCGCGTGCGCGGGCGGCAGCGCCAGGGCGGCGCTCAGCGCGAGGCCGGCCCATACGAGCAATCGACTCATGACTTCCTCGGGTTCGGCGCGGGAGCGATGCGGGCCTCTGGCAGGCCCAACCCCAGCTCGACGGTCAAAGTGATCTGCGACTCGCCGAGCGAGCGCTCGAGCGCAAGCGCCTCGATCCTGCGATCGAGCGCCGTCGTCTCGAAGTCGGCGAGGGAGCGTTGATCCATGTTGCCCTGCGCGTAAGCACGCTGGGCTGATTCGGACATTATCTCGGCCGTTGCCGCCGCGCTCGACGCGTTGCCGACATCTGCGGTCAGACGGCGGATCTGCGCGCCGAGGCCCTTGACCGTGCCGAAGGCAGCGTCGAGACGCGACTGGTACTGCTCGTGCAGCAGCAGCCGCGTCGCGCGAGTCTGCGCCACCTGGCCCTGGTTGCGGTCGAAGATCGGCAGGTCGAAGGTGGCCGTGGGACCCGCCGAGCGCACATTGCTCGTGTCCTGGCCCCATTGACCGCCCAACACGAGTGCGGGGAATTGACCGATGATCGCCGATCGCACGTCCTCGTCGGCGGAGCGGTAGCCGAGCTGCAGCGCCACGAGGTCCGGACGCCTGTCAGAAAGACCGGTGAGGAGGGCGGCAAGATCGGCGGGGGGCGGCGGCAGGGAGGGTGCCGCAATGGCGAATCGCACTTTCGGATCGAGACCCAGCAGGGCATCGAGTGCCTGCCAGTTCTGGATCTGGGTGAGGCCGAGGGACGCGATCGCCTGCTCCGCTGCCGCTTTGGCCGTCAACAGCGGCGCGAGCGCCGTGAAATCGAGGTTGCCCGCCTCGATGGCGGCCTGCACCTGTTTGACTTCCCGGGCGAGCAGGCCGAGCTCCCGGCGGCTGAGATCGAGCGACTGCTGTCCATAGTACAGATCGAGGGCGAGTAGCCGCCCCTTCTGCGCCACTTGCCACTCCTGCCACAACAGATCCGCATTGACCTGCTCGAGCTGGAAGCGCGCGGATTTCTTGCGCGTGTGATAAGTGAGAATCGATTTGACGTCCTGGGTGAGCGACGCGGCCCATGCCGGCGCCACGTCCGTGCCCCCCAGGAGGGGCGTGAAGCTGACGCTGGCCGAGGGATTGGGGAGGAGCGAATTCTGCAGCAGGTTCGCTTGCGAGACATCCAGCTGCCCCCGCTCGGAGCGCAGCTCCGGATCGTTGAGCACCGCCAGCAAGCCGACGTCATCGATGTCGAGCGGCCTGTCCGTCGCTATCCTGCGAGCCGGCGCACCTGGCCGGGTCGCAGGAATTTCAGTTCGCAGCGCCGAGAGCTGCCCCGCGAGATCCGGCCCGCGGGCGAGCGGCAGGGGATGATAAAGCGCGCAGCCGCCGAGAAGCACCGCCGCGGCCGCCGCGATCCCGAGCGCACCCAGGCGCAGCGCACGTCCGCCAAAGGTGGCGCGGCGCGTCCGGGGAAACGCCGAGGGGTAACGTTTTCGACACTCGAACGGCACGAACAAGGGTCCCCTGAGCCTGGTACTCGAAAGCCCGTAGCAAAGCTTGTACGCGAAGATTGCCTACCGATACTGACCAAGTCCTGACGGGTACCCTGGAGCGTACCCTGGAACACTTCCCTCACGTTGACGGGCCTCAGAGAGGCCAGGGATGGCCATCCAACCCCCGGAAGCTCGCAGGGCGGGGGGCCCTTCTACAGGGGCCAGCCCCCCGGGTGCCAGTCAGCTCTTCTCTTCCGTCAGCTCTTCTCTCTCTTCCGTCAGCTCTTCGTCAGCCTTCCAGCGATAATATGGCACCCGGCGCCCCCATAAGCGCCGGTCCAAAAGCCAAATGCGGGTGTTGCTGGTCGAAGATCACCGGGCGATGCGCGAGATGGTCGCCGATCATCTCAAGGAGCGTGGCTTTGTCGTCGATGCGGTGGGCCGCGGCGATCACGCACTCGCGGCCGCCGCCGTCGCAAGCATGGACGCCGTGATCCTCGACCTCGGCCTGCCCGACATGGACGGCATGGACGTCCTGAGCTCGCTTCGCGCCTCCCATCCGGAGCTTCCCGCGATCATCCTGACGGCGCGCGACAGCGTCGATGACCGGCTGCTCGGGCTCAACTCCGGGGCCGACGACTACATCATCAAGCCCTTCAACCTTCTCGAGCTCGAGGCGCGCCTGCGCGCCGTGCTGCGCCGCGCCGGCAGTCCGCGCGGGACGACCTACTCCTTCGGCGGCGTTACTTTCGATACCCTGACGCGCGAAGCGGCGGCTTTCGGCAGGTCTCTCGACCTCACCCGACGCGAGGTGGCGCTGCTCGAAGAGCTCATCCGCGTGCCGGGACAGGTGATCACCAAGGACCGGCTGGAGGACCGGCTCTACGCGCTCGAGGATGCGGGCAGCGCCAACGCGCTCGAGGCGGCCGTATCCCGCCTGCGGCGCAAACTCGCTTCGGCACGCGCCTCCGTGCAGATCGAGACGAAATGGGGCATCGGCTACCGCTTGATCGCCGGGCCGGCCGAAGGCGGTCCGGATTGAGCCGCGCCCACAGCCTCAGGCTCCGGCTGCTCGGAGCGATGGTGGCGGTATTCGTGCTCGGGCTCGGAGCGGCGCTGCTCTCCTACCGCACCGAGGTTCACAGCATCACGAGGGATTTGCGCACACGCACGCTCGAGAACCAGGCGCGTGAGCTGTTGGAAGGCGTGCAGGCCGACGGGAACGGCATCCTTCGCGTGCGCACGCCCGAGGATTGGGGTCAGGTGTACGCCAGCCCGTCGCGACAGTTCGTCTTCACGGTTTTCGATGCGGCGCGGCGTCCGGTCGCCTGGTCGGCCAACCTCCGTTCTCCCCTGCCCTACATCCCCGTGGACGCAAGCGGTCAGCTGGGGCCGGTGGAGTTCATCGGGGCAGGCGCCGCGCGCCGGGCCATAGTCGCCGCGCGCGGGCCACAGGGCGCGATCGTCCTCGTCGGCCGCAGCGACATGGATCGTGACGAGCTGGTCGACAGCCTCTTCGAGGAAGGCTCCGAGCAGCTCACCGTCATCGTGCCGTTCGCGCTTCTCGGCCTGGCGCTCATCTGGCTGATCAGCTGGTGGAGCCTGCGCCCGATCGCGCGCGCCTCACACGAAGCGGCGCGGGTCGGGCCGGGCCGCCCTGACATGCGTATCTCCGCCGGTGGACTGCCGCGGGAGATCCAGCCGCTGGTCGAGGCCGTCAACGGCGCCCTCGACCGACTCTCGCGCGCCTACGCCACGGAGCGCCGCCTGACGGCGGATGCGGCGCACGAGCTGCGCACGCCGCTCGCGGTGCTGAACCTTCGCCTGCAGCGCGCGCGGCTCACCGGCAATACTGACTGGGCCGCGGTCGAGCGCGAGCTCGCGCAGATGGGGCGGCTCGTCGACCAACTGCTCGATCTGGCCCGCAAGGAATCGCTGGCGCGCGAGCGGCCCGCCGAGGACCATCCCGTCGTCAACCTGTCGCGCATCGTGCGCGAGGCGGCGGCAACGGTACTGCCCCTCATGGAGACCGCCGGCCGCGAGCTCGAGGTCGACGTCCCCGATTCAGTCCCGGTCCGCGGCAACAGCGATGACCTGCGCGACATGGTGCGCAACCTTCTCGAGAACGCGATTCTGCACGGCCGTGGCAAGGTGACCGCGCGGATCGAGAGCGCCGGAGCCGGGGCCGCGACTGACTCCAATCGCATCACCATCGAAGTCGCGGACGAGGGCCCCGGCGTGCCCGCGGGTCAGGAGGAAGCTGTCTTCCAGCGCTTCCACCGGCTCAACGCAGAAACCCCCGGCTCGGGCCTTGGACTGGCGATAGTCCGGCACGTTGCCCGCAGCCATGGCGGCGATGCGCATTTCCGGCCCGGCGCCGGATGCGTCGCAGTGCATCTTCCATCAGCGAACGAACTTCGCGATCATGCAGGCGAGCGCCACGCTCGCAATGACAGTTCCGATCAGCCACTTCAGCAGTGACGCGTCTCTGGCGTGAACCTCGGACGACGGTCTGACGTAACTCAGGGAGCGGCCCAACGCCGCTCCCCGAGCCGGATATTGCTTACTGCGGCGGGCCGCTGTGGCCGGCCCTGAGCAGGGCATCCACTTCCGCCTCGGCGGCCAGCCAGTCCTCGACCTCGCTCCCCGGCGTGAAGCCTCGCCGCTCGGCGCGCAGGTAGGCCGCCTGCGCGACCATCGCGCGGCGCGCATCATCCGAAACCGTGATGCCCGTGGAAGCGCCGGGCTCGCCTGCCTTCTGGGGGGCATTGGGGCGGCGCTGAGCCGCTTTATCGGCCGGCGGTGTGGTTTGGGGGGGGCGAACGGACCCTGTGGTGCGACGAGTGGCCATGAATACTCCTGTGGTTGTCGTTGCGCTTCGAGCGCGCCGAGAGCTTGCCGGCCACCCACCTGCCATGCAAGCCAGGCCAGAAGCGCGACCGCCATGTGCTCGGCTCGTCCCTGAGCCTCGGCCCTGTTAGGGCCCGGCGCTTCGCGCCGTCCAAAATCGCTCCAGACGATTTTGTCCGCACAAGTGTCCGGTGTCCGGTGGACGGACGCGCGCCGGGCGCGCCAGCCATGTGCGCAAATGGCAAGAACTCACGTATTTTCAATCGCTTGCGAGCCAACTGAGCCATTGGCACATGACGTGCAAAGGCCGGGTCGAGGACCTCATGAGCATCACCAATCTCAAGTCACCTTCCTCCCCCGCGGGCTCTTCGGCGGGCTCTTCCGCGGGCCCCACGCCGGCCCCGATCCGCGGTACCGGCGCGCAGGATGTGGCGCTGCAAGAGTCCCGGGGCGTCTGGTATCGGCGCCGGGCTGTCTACGCGGCTGCCGGCGGGGCCCTCGCGATCGCCGTAATCCTCGCCTGGCTCGTGCATAGCTGGGCGCACTCCGGGCATGTCGTCTCCTCCCAGAGCCTCGAGATGGCCACGGTGACCCGCGGCGATTTCGTGCAGGACGCGGCCGCGAGAGGCACGGTCATCGCCGCGATCAGTCCGACACTCTCCTCCACTGCGGCCGGCACGGTCACTTATCTCGTCCATGCCGGTGACCGCGTCTCCAAGGGCGAGGTGCTGGCGCGCCTCTCCAGCCCGGAGCTCCAGAACCAGTACGACCGCGAGCGCGCCACGCTCGCGAGCATGGACACCGCGCTCGCGCAGCAGCGAGTCGAGCTGCAACAACAGCTGCTCGACAACCGCCAGCGTGCGGACCTTGCCGCGGTCACGATGAGCCAGCAGCTGCGCGAGCTGCAGCGCCTGCAGGCAGCGTGGTCCCTCCATGTCATCAGTCAGCAGCGGTACGAGGCGGCCTACGACACATATTCCATCGCGCGGCTGAGCTACGAGCACGCGCACCAGAATGCCGGCCTCGAGCGCCAGCGGATCCTCCTCGAGCTGCGCACCCGCGAGCTGGCGCGCAATGCCCAGTCCCTGCTCGTCGACGGTTTGAACCAGCGGCTCGAAGCACTCACCGTCCGCTCCCCTGTCGACGGCATGGTCGCGGACCTGGCCCAACCCGACCAGTCCCACGTCGGCAGCAGCATGCCGCTGGTGACGGTCATCGATCTCTCGGCGCTCGCCATCGAGTTCCAGGTAGCGGAGTCGTTCGCGAACGGCATCAAGCCCGGGCTGCCGGCGGACATCACCCTCGATGGGCAGACGGTGCATGGTGAGGTCACTGAAGTGTCGCCGGACGTGCGCGATGGCTGGGTGACCGGCCGCGTGAAATTCATCGGCGGCCAGCCCGCGGGCCTGCGCCAGAACGAGCAGGCGGCCGTGCGCATCGTGATGGGTGAACACAACGACGTTTTGATGGTCGAGCGGGGAGCCTTCCTCGATCCGACCACCCGCTTCGTGTACGTCGTCCACGGCAACGAGGCGACCCGCACCCCCGTCGAGCTCGGAGCCGCATCGGTATCCGAAATCGAGGTCCAGCACGGCCTCGCCGCGGGCGATCGGGTGGTGATCTCCGACACTCAGGACTTCGACAACGCGCCCGAGCTGCGAATCTCGCGCTGAGCAGACACGATGATCCGCCCCGACAGCACCAACACGACCCACACCGCCAATTCCGCCAAGAGGCTCCCATGCTGAAGATGCAAGATGTCAGTAAGGTCTATCGCACCGACCTGATCGAGACGCATGCGCTGCGCAACTTCTCGCTGGAAGTGAAATCCGGCCAGTTCGTATCCGTGAGCGGTCCTTCCGGCTCCGGCAAGACCACCTTCCTCAATGTCGCCGGGCTGCTCGAGACCTTCGACACGGGGATCTACCACCTCGACGGCCAGGACGTGAGCCGGCTCTCGGACGATGCGCGCTCGCGCATGCGCAACGAGAAGATCGGTTTCATCTTTCAGAGCTTCAACCTCATCCCCGACCTGGACATCTACGACAACGTCGATGTCCCGCTGCGTTACCGGCGCATGAAGGCGGCGGAGCGCAACCAACGCATCAGCAAGGCGCTCGAGCTCGTCGGCCTCGGCTCCCGCACGAAGCACATGCCCTCGCAGCTTTCCGGCGGCCAGCAGCAGCGCGTCGCCATCGCACGCGCCATTGCCGGCGATCCGGCCCTGATCCTCGCGGACGAGCCCACGGGCAACCTCGACTCGCTCATGGCACGCCAGGTCATGGACCTGCTCGAGCAGATCAACGAGATGGGCACGACGATCGTGCTCGTCACGCACGACCCCGAGCTCGCGCGGCGTGCGCAGAGAAACATTCACGTGGTCGACGGCGTGGTGATCGATTCCGCCCCGTACGAGCGGCGGATGGCGGTCGATGAGAGAGCCGCCGGCAATTCGATGCCCGGCTGAGCGTGCAAGGGGAGCGTCGCGTGCTTTCATACTACCTGCGCCTCGCCTCGAAAAGCTTCAGGCGCACGCCCGGACTGACGGCACTCATGGTCTGCGCGATCGCGCTCGGGATCGGCGCCTGCATCGTGACGCTCACCGTCTACCACGCCATGGCCGGCAACCCGATCTGGTGGAAGAATAACGTCCTCTACGCGGTCACCATGGACTCCTGGGACCCGGCGCGGCCGTTCGATCCGGACAACCCCAGCCTGGCGCCGGACCAGCTCACCTATCGGGACGCCACCTACCTCATGACCTCCAGCATCCCGAAGCACAAGGCGATCATGACGCAGCTGCTGGGCATGCTGAACGGCGCTCCCGGCCAGACGGCGCCGATCCCGGTCATGACTCGGGCCACGACCGGCGACTTCTTTCCGATGTTCGACGTTCCGTTCGAGTATGGCGGCGGCTGGGATGCGGCGGCGGATCGCGGTCCGGAACCCGTCATCGTGTTGAGCCGGGCCGAGAACGAAAAGCTCTTCGGCGGCAGCGACAGCGTGGGACGAACCATCCTCTGGAACGGCCGCCAGTTCCGCATCGTCGGCGTGCTCGGGGACTGGCAACCGGTACCGAGGTTCTACGACGTGGTCAACAATCCTTTCGCCAGTCCCGAGGACGCCTATATCCCCTTCAGCTGGGGGCCGACTCTGCAGGAGCTTCCCGCGGGGCCGAGCAGCGGCTGGGGCTCGACGCCGGTGAACAACTATCAGCAATTCGTCAACGCCGAGGATGTCTGGATCGAGATGTGGGTCGAGCTGCCGACGGCCGCGAGCCGTGCCCGCATGCTGGCCTTCATGAATTCCTACTGGGCCGCGCAGCGCAGGAATGGCCGCTTCCAACGGCCGCTCAACAATCACCTGACCAACGTCGGTGACTGGCTGAAGGTGAACCACGTCGTCAGCAACGACAACAGCATCCTCCTGCGCCTCGCCTTCGCCTTTCTCGCCGTCTGCCTCATCAACACCGTCGGAATCCTGCTCGCCAAGTTCCTCCGGCGCTCGGGGATAACGGGACTGCTGCGCGCGCTCGGCGCGAGTCGCAGCCAGGTCTTCTATCAACATCTGGTGGAGGTCGCGGTGGTGGCGACCCTGGGTGCGGCCGTCGGCCTTCTCATGGGGATCATCGGCCTGAAGGCGGTGCAGCATCTCTATTCCGCCGCGAGCGCGCTCGATGCCGGCTCCACCAACTATCCTGCGCTGACTCACTTCGATCCGATCGGCATCGGCTGGGCCCTGGCGCTCGCCGCCGTGTCCACCGTGGCTGCCGGGCTCTACCCGGCCTGGACCATCGGCCGGTTGCCTCCGTCCCGGTATCTCAAGAGCCAGTGACGGCGGGAGCGCTTCGATGACACTCAACCTTCGGCCCCTGCTTTCGAGCCTGCTCCGCAGCCGCACCGGCGCGATTCTGGTCGCGTTGCAGATCACCATCGCGCTCGCCGTGATGGTCAATGCGGTCTGGATCGTCAGTCAGCGGATCGCGGATATCGAGCAGCCCACCGGCATCGACGACGACGACACGTTCGTCGTTGCCATCGCCGGCCTCGGCAGGCAATTCGATCTCTCGAGCGCGCTCAACCAGGACATAACCTATCTTCACGGCCTGCCGGGCATAGTGGGGGCCACCGCGACCGAATCCGTGCCGCTGACGGGGGACGGTCAGGGTACGGAGCTCTTCCTGCAGCCGGGACAGCGCGGCCGCCGCGTGGACGTGGGCGAGCTGCAAACGGATACACAAGGGTTGCAGACGCTGGGCGTGTCGCTCATTTCCGGGCGCAATTTCCGTCCGGACGAGATCCAGCCCTTTTCCAAGGCGGATCTGGAGCAGTCCGTACCGGAAATCATCGTCACCCAAGCGACCGCCAACGCCCTCTTTCGCGGCGCCAACGCGCTCGGCAAGGTCGTCTACGACGGTGCCGGCAGGCCGATGACCATCATCGGCATCACTCATGATTTCATGGGCCCGGTGGGGCTGGGCTATCCGAAGTATCAGACGGCCCTCTATCCGCAGATTCCCGGCGCCTACGGCGCTTACTTCCTGCTCGTGCGCACCCAGCCAGGCCGGCTCGATGCGCTCATGCAGACGGCGGAGCAGCACCTGGCCCGCTCCAATCTCAACCGGGTGCTCTTCTTCGCCCATCCGCTGCGCTTCTATCACCGGCGCATGATCGCGGAGAACCGCAACATGGCGATCTTCCTCAGCACGATCACCGCGATGATCCTCGCCGTCACCTGCCTCGGCATCTTCGGGCTCGCCACCTACAACGTGAGCACCCGCACCAAGCAGATCGGAACGAGGCGCGCGGTAGGCGCGCGCAAGCGCGACATCATCGCCTACTTCATGGTCGAGAACGCCTTCATCCTCTCCGCCGGCGTCGTCGCCGGGTGCGCGCTGGCGCTGGCCCTCGGCTACTGGCTCTCCGTGCGCTATGACCTGCCGCGCCTCGACCTGTATTACCTCGTGGGCGGAGTGTTTTTCCTCTGGATCGTGGGCGAGCTCGCCGCCTGGCAGCCGGCGCGGCGGGCGGCTTCGGTACCGCCATCCGTCGCGACCCGGACGGTTTGAGATTTCCGGGAGATCCTGTGCTCAATTACTACTTTCGTCTCGCCCTCAAGAGCCTGCGGCGCACTCCCGGGCTCACGGCACTGATGGTCTGCGCCATCGCGCTCGGCATCGCCGCCTGCATCGTCACGCTCACGGTGTACCACGCGATGTCGGGTAATCCGATCTGGTGGAAGAACAACGTGCTTTATGCGGTGACAATGGATGCGTGGAGCGCGGATAAGCCCCACGACCCCGATCACCCCACCCTGGCGCCGCCCCAACTCACGTACCAGGACGCGACCGCCCTCCTTCGCTCGGACATCCCCAGCCACAAGGCCATCATGACCCAGATGAACGGAATGCTGAGCGGGGCTCCCGGCCAGACCGTGCCGATGCAGGTGCTGACGCGCGCCACGACCAAGGATTTCTTCACCATGTTCGATGTGCCCTTCGAATACGGAGGCGCGTGGGGCGGGAACGATCTCGATGCGCTGCCCGAGATAGTCCTCAGCCAGCGCGCGAACGACGCGCTATTCAAAGGTATCGACAGTGTCGGGCGCACCATCCTCTGGAACAACAACCGATTCCGCGTCGTTGGCGTGCTGCGCGACTGGGAGCCGCTGCCTCGATTTTATGACGTGGTCGACGGCGCCTTCTCGCCTCCCGAGGATGCATACGTGCCGTTCTCCTGGGTTACCGCCCTGCGTTCATTGCCCGGCGGCAACATGGATTGCACGGTATCGATCGCAAATTACCAGCAACTCCTCGGCTCCGAGTGCGTCTGGATCGAGATGTGGGTGGAGCTGCCTTCCGCGGCCCGGCGGGAACGCTTTCAGGCCTACATGGATGGCTACTGGGCGCAGCAGCATCGATCGGGGCGGTTCCCGCGTCCGCTCAACAATCACCTGACCAACGTCAGCAATTGGCTGGTCGTCAACGGCGTCGTGAGCAGCGATAGCCGCATCCTGCTGCGCGTCGCCTTTGCTTTTCTCGCGGTCTGTCTGATCAATACGGTCGGTATACTGCTGACCAAATTCCTGCGGGGCGCGCCGGTCGTCGGGGTACGACGCGCCCTCGGCGCCAGCCGGCGCCAGATCTTCCTGCAGCACATTGTCGAGGTCGCGGTGGTATCGATCGCCGGCGGACTCCTGGGGCTGGCGGTGGGCGCAGTCGGGCTCGCAGGAGTGCAGGCGATCTATGCGCAGGACGGCGCCTACGGAATGCTCGCGCATTTCGACCCCCTGGGAGTGGCCTGGGCGTTGGCGCTCGCAGCCTTGTCGACACTCGCGGCGGGACTGTATCCCGCCTGGAGCATCGGCAGACTGCCGCCGGCCGGCTACCTGAAGAGCCGCTAGGAGCCTGGAAAATGATGACCCTGAATGTCCGTCCCGTGCTCTCGGCGCTGAGCCGCAATCGTACCGGCGCCCTCCTCGTCGCCCTGGAAATCGCGATCGCGCTGGCGGTAATGGTCAATGCCGCCTGGATCATCTCCCAGCGCGTCCAGGAGATCGAAAGCCCCACCGGAATCGACACCCGCGATACCTTCGCGATCGGCTTCGCGGCGCTCGACGGCCGCTCCGATATCGGGACTGCGGAGCGCGAGGATCTCGCCTATGTGCGCAGCCTCCCGGGCGTCATTGCCGCCTCGGCGACTTCCTCGGTCCCCCTGAGTTATTACGGCCAGGGCGGCTCGGTATCGCAGGATCCCGGCCCGCGGGCTCCTGCGATCCTCGAGCGCTCGCTGCAGGTGGATGAGTCCGCCCTCGACACCCTGGGCGTACACATCATCGCCGGCCGCAGTTTCAGCGCCACGGACATCCAGCCGCTCTCCCATAAGATTTTCAGCGGGTCCCCGGAAGCGGTCATCACTCAGTCGCTGGCCCACAGGCTCTTTCCGAATGGCAACGCGCTCGGCAAACCCATTTACGCGGGCGACAACTCTCCGATCATCGTCGTCGGCATCACCAGCGACTTCATTGGGTCGGTCTGGGGCATGCCCTCCTACAACACGGTGTTGTATCCCCAGACTCCGGGAGGGTTCGGCGCCTACTTCTGCCTGGTACGGACGCGGCCCGGCGACACGCAGGCCCTGCTGCAACGCGCACAGCGGCACCTCGCGACCTCGAATCCCGATCGGGTCATCATCTCAGCACAGACGCTCGAGTACTACCGGCAGCGCCTGGCCGCCGAGAATCGTGCCGTCGTCATATTCCTGACCCTGGTCACCGCGCTCATTCTCTCCGTGACCTGCCTCGGAATATTCGGCCTCACCGCCTTCAACGTGAGCACGCGCACCAAGCAGATCGGAACCCTGCGGGCCGTCGGTGCCCGCAAGCGCGACGTCGTCGCTCACTTCCTCATCGAGAATGCGATAGTTCTCATCGTCGGCGCAGTGGCCGGCTGCACGCTCGCTCTCGGCTTCGGTTATTGGCTCTCGGACCAGTATCAGCTTCCGCGCCTGGATCTTCATTACCTGGCGATCGGAGTAGTCACTCTCGCCGTCATCGGCCAGCTCGCGGCCTGGCAGCCGGCGCGGCGGGCCGCAGCCGTTCCGCCCTCGGTGGCGACTCGCACGATCTGACGACTCGGAAACAAGGGGGCCTCGAGTGCTCGGATATTACTGTCGTCTGGCTCTTAAGAGCTTCCGCCACACACCGGGCCTCACGGCACTCATGGTGGGCGCGATCGCCTTCGGCATCTCCACCTGTATCGTGACACTGACGGTATATCACGCCATGTCGGGCAATCCCATCTGGTGGAAGAACAACGTGCTCTACGCCGTCACCATGGACTCCCGCGATCCCCTGCCGACCGGCAGCCTGGCGGATTCGGACAGCCTGCCCGACCAATTCTCGTACGCAGATGCGACGTACCTCTATGGCTCCAGCATCCCGCGGCACAAGGCCATCGTGGCCACCATGAGCGGCGCGCTGAGCGGCGCGCCGGATCAATCGGCAGCGGCGCTCGTCCACCTCCGCGCGACATCGATGGGCTTCTTCCGCATGTTCGACGTGCCGTTCGAGTACGGCGGGCCGTGGGATGCCGCGGCGGATCGGGGGCCGGAACCCGTGATCGTCCTCAGCCGGGACGAGAACGACAAGCTGTTCGGCGGCGCCGACAGCGTCGGCCGGTCCATCCTGTTGGACAATCATCCCTTCCGCATCGTCGGCGTCCTGGATCGGTGGAATCCGCAACCGCAATTCTATGACCTGACGGTCCGTTCGTTCGGGAATGCCAGTGACGCATACATCCCTTTCGCCTCGGGCGTGCAGCTGCGCCTCTGGCCGCATGGCCATGTGAGCTGCTGGGGCGCGGACGATCCGCACACCTATCCGCAGCTCATCGGCTCGAGCTGTGTGTGGATTCTGCTCTGGGTTGAGCTGCCCGATGCGGCAAGCAGGGAGCATTTCCGGGCCTATATGGACGCTTACTGGGCGGCACAGCACAAGATGGGGCGTTTCCAGCGACCCCGCGACAACAGCCTATGGCCGGTCAGCCGATGGCTGACTCATCATCATGTGGTCACGGACAACAGCCGCTTGCTGCTGCGCCTGGCGTTTGCGTTCCTCGCCGTGTGTCTCATCAATACCGTCGGCATCGAGCTCACGAAATTCCTGCGGGCCGCACCGCTCACCGGCGTCCGGCGCGCGCTCGGAGCGAGCCGCCGCCACATCTTCCTGCAGCACCTGGTGGAGACCGCGGTCATTGCGCTGGCGGGATCTGCGCTCGGCCTGGCGCTGAGCTGGGCGGAGCTCGACGCAATACACGCGCTGTACTCCGGCAGCAATGACGCCTATGGCCTCCTTGCGCACTTCGATCCTCTGGGCGTGCTGTGGGCGCTCGGCTTGGCCGCGCTAGCGACCATCATTGCAGGTCTCTATCCCGCGTGGCGCATCGGACGCGTCCCCCCCGCCCTCCATCTGAAGAGCCAATGAGTACCGGGGTCACCATGCACATCAACGTCCCGCCGCTGTTTTCCGCCCTGCGCCGAAACCCCGCCGGCGCCCTGCTCGTACTGGCGCAGATTGCCATCACCCTCGCGGTGTTGTGCAATGCGGCATCGATCGTGGCCCATGCCATCGCGCGCATGGACCTCCCGTCCGGCTTCGATACGCGCGATACCTTCGTTATCGACGTCGAGTCGCAGTCGAATCGTTTCGACATCCCGAGTGCCGAGCGTGAGGACGTCGCCTACCTGCGTGGTCTGCCGGATGTCGTCGCTGCCACCATCACCAGCGGCAGGCCACTGACCCATGACGGCACTTTCGACGGCATGGGACGCGCGCCCGGAACCACGGGCGCGTCGGTTCTGTCCAGCAAGCTGCCGGTGGACGAGCAGGGCCTGAGCGCACTGGGTGTACCCCTGGTGGCGGGACGCAACTTCCGGGCCGACGAGATCGTTGCCGACTCGGCGACCGGCACGCCGCAGCAGAGCGGCGAGATCATAATCTCGGAGTCTCTGGCCCGCGCTCTGTTTCCGGACGGCCACGCGCTCGGCAGCACCGTGTACAACGGCGGCACCAATCCCTTGACGATCATCGGTATCACTCGCGACTTCATGGGACCGCAGGGCGACGAACCGTCGTACAACGTATACCTTGCGCCGGAAATGTCCGGAGCATACGGATTCTATGAGCTGTTCGTGCGGGCGCGTCCCGGACGGCGGGATATCGTTCAGCGGATCGCGAACCGGCATATCGCCGCCGCGCACCCGGACGCTGTCATCGCCTTCTCCCAGACGATGGCCGACGCGCGGCAACTAATGGATGCGGACAACCGGAATATGACCATCTTCCTCAGCGCCGTCACCGCGCTGATGATCGCCGTCTGCTGCCTTGGGATGTTTGGCCTGACCGCATTCAACGTAAACAGCCGGATCAGGCAGATCGGTGTCCGCCGTGCCGTCGGTGCGCGCAGGCGCGACATCGTGGCGCACTTCGTTGCGGAGAGCGCGCTCATCCTTGGCGCCGGCGCAGTGCTCGGCAGCGTGTTCGCGCTCGCGTTGGGGCAATGGCTGTCGGACCATTACGGCGAGCCGCGGCTCGATCTCGCTTACGTTCTGGCGAGCATCGTGACGCTGTGGGCCATCGGCCAGCTCGCCGCCTGGCAGCCGGCGCGGCGGGCAGCCTCGGTACCCCCCTCCGTAGCCACCCGCACGATCTGATGCTCGGGTAACATCACGCCAATGGCCGCTGCCCCTTCCAAATCTGCGCGCTCGAGTCTCGCCGACAGCTTCATTCTCGTGATCGACGACAACGACGGCGTACGGACGGCGCTCGACATATCGATGTCGCTTCACGGCGCTCGCGTGGTGGGCGCCGCATCGCCGGTGGAGGGGCTGGACATTCTCGAGAAGGAGCCGGTGGATCTCGTCATCCAGGACATGAACTTCCGGCGCGAGGCGACGAGCGGCGAGGAAGGCGTGCAGCTCTTTCACGAGATCCGCAAGCGGCATGACGACGTGCCGATCATCCTTCTCACCGCCTGGACGCACCTCGAGACCGCCATCGATCTGGTGAAGGCCGGGGCTGCGGATTACATCGCCAAGCCTTGGGACGATGCTCGCCTGCTCACTACCGTGCGCAACCTCCTCGACCTGCGCCGGGCGCGCGCGGAGAGCACGCGGATCCAGGCTCAGCGCCGGCAGGCACGGCGCGCGCTTGCCGAGCGCTTCGATCTTCGCGGCGCGATTTACGAAAGCGAAGCGATGCACACTCTGGTCGCGATGGCGACGCAGGTTGCCCACGCGGATGTCCCCGTGCTGATCACCGGGCCCAACGGTGCCGGCAAGGAAGTGCTCGCCGACATCATCCATGCGAACTCCTCCGTGCGCTCCGGGCCATATCTCAAGGTCAACCTCGGCGCCTTGCCGCAGGAGCTCATCGAGGCGGAGCTGTTCGGCACCGAAGCCGGCGCGTTCACCGGCGCCAAGGCCCGCATAGGGCGATTCGAGGCGGCCAACGGCGGCACCCTCTTCCTCGACGAGCTCGGCAACCTCGCCCCGGCGGGACAGGCCAAGCTGCTGCGTGTGTTGCAGACCGGAGAGCTGGAGCGGCTCGGCTCGAACGTAACACGGCGGACACAGGTGCGCATGATCGCCGCGACGAATACCGATCTGCGCGCCGCGATCCGCGAAGGCCGCTTCCGCGAGGACCTCTATTACCGGCTGAACGTCATCGAGCTCGAGCTGCCGCCCCTCTCCCGCCGCCGGGAGGACATCCTGCCTCTTGCGCGGCACTTCCTTGCAGCCGGCCGCGAGCTCGCGGCCGACGCCGAGCGGGCGCTGGTGCGGCACTCCTGGCCGGGGAACGTACGTGAGCTGCAGAACGTCATCCGGCGGGCGTGCCTGCTCTCGATGACACCGGTGATCGGCGCGGAATCCCTCGGTATTCCGGCCCCGGAGCATGGTGAGATTCCTGGCGAGCCGACCGTCGACCGCGCCGCCGTCGAGCAGGCGCTGCAGCGTGCCGGCGGGGTGGTCGCGCACGCGGCCCGTGACCTCGGCCTGTCGCGTCAGGCACTCTACCGCCGCATGGAAAAGCTCGGCATCAAACCGGACTGATGCGCGCGCAATCTCTCCGGTGGAAGATCGCCGCCACCATCGCCCTTGCGGCCGCCATTGCCGCGGCCCTCGGGGCCCTGGCGACACATTGGCTGGGATCCGTCCGGCTCGGCTTCCTGGCCGGCCTGCTGCTCACCGCACCCTGGGTCGTATGGCTCGCGGTGCGCGTCACAGCACCCTGGACCCTCGTGCTCGAAGCCGTGAGCAGCGGCATCAGCGGCCTGCGCGATCGGGATTTCAGCGTCAGCATCACGCCGAGCGGCAGCCGCGAGCTCGTCAAGCTCGTCACCGCCTACAACTCGCTCGGCGACCTGCTGCGCCGCGAGCGGCTCGACATCTACCAGCGCGAGCTCCTTCTCGATACGGTGCTGCAGACGACGCCGCTCGCCCTCACGCTGACCAACGCCACCGGCCGGATCGTCTACGGCAACATCGCCGCGCGCCAGCTCCTGCGCGGCGGGCGCAAGCTCGAGGGTCTCGCCCTCGAGGAGCTGCTCGAAGAGTCGCCGGCCGCACTGCGCGAAGCGCTGAAAGGCAGTGGCGACACGTTGTTCACCATGGAGATCGGCGGCGAGTCCGAGGTCTACCACCTCTCCCGGCGCGGCTTCGTCCTCAACGGCCAGCCGCACGAGCTGCTGCTCCTCAAGCAGCTGACGCGCGAGCTCGCCGCGCAGGAAGTGATCGTATGGAAGAAGGTCATCCGGGTCATCGCGCACGAGCTCAACAACTCGCTGGCGCCCATCCGCTCGCTCGCGCACTCCGGCAGCCTGCTTGCGATCGGCACCGAGGGGAGCGCCGACCTCGAGCGCGTGTTCGCGACGATCGGCGACCGCGCCTCGCATCTCGCCACGTTCATCGAGGGCTACGCCAAGTTCGCCAAGCTCCCCAAGCCCAGGCCGGCCCCCGTCGCGTGGCCGGCATTCCTCGCGCGAATCGCCGCCGCGCAACCCTTCAGGATCGAGGGCTCGCTGCCGCAGCGGGAAGCCAGCTTCGATGTCGGCCAGCTCGAGCAGGTGATGATCAATCTGCTGAAGAACGCAGCAGAGTCCGGGTCGGCGCCCGAGGCCGTCAGCGTGAGCGTCACCCCTCGCGCGCAGGGGTTCGTGATCGAGGTCGCCGACCGCGGCACGGGGCTGTCGGAGCAGGTGCTGCGGGATGCGCTGCTGCCTTTCTTCTCGACCAAGCCTTCGGGCACCGGCCTCGGCCTCACGCTCTGCCGCGAGATCGTGGAGGCCCACGGCGGCCGTCTGACGTTGGCGAACCGCCCGGGCGGCGGTGCGCTGGTCTCGATTCATCTGCCCTGAAGCTCGGCGGAATTCGCGTATTCTCGCGGGCTGACCATGCCGCCCTCCCGCGACTCCCTACACACCAGGATCCTCAGGGTCCTTCTGCAGACCAAGCGCGCCGAAGTCCCCTGGCGGGTGTTGCTGCGCAACACGGCGGCCGTCATCGTGCCGCTCGCGCTCGGCATCGCCGCCGGACGGGTGAGCATCGGCCTCGGGATCTCGGTCGGTGCGATCGTCACCATGTATTCGGACCAGCCGGGACCTTACCGGCAGCGCCTGGTGCGGCTGCTTGCCGTGTCAGTGGCCGGTGGCCTCGCCGCATTCATCGGCATGGTGCTCGGCGGGCATCTGCCGGCTCTCCTTGCCGCAACGGCCATCGTCGGATTCATCGGCGCTCTGCTCGTGCTCTTCGGCGACGGTGCCGGCCGCGTCGGCATGGCGGCCATGATCCTCCTGGCCATCACGGCTGCGCACCCCGCAGGCAGCGCCTGGATCGCCCTGCAATCGGCCGCCTTGATTGCCTGAGGCGGATTTCTCCTCACCCTGTTCTCGATTGCCGCCTGGCCGCTGCAACGCTATGGGCCGGAGCGGCAGGCGTTGGCGGCGGTCTATCGCGGGCTCGCCGCACTCGCCCGGCAGCCTGACATCGAGGCCGGCGCAGCGCCGGCGCTGACCGAGGGTATGACGGGGCTGCAACATACCTTGCTCGGCCCGCACCGCGCGCGCGGTCCGGTCATGGACAGCTTCGGGGTACTGCTGGAGCTGGCCGAGCGCATCCGTCTGGAATTGACGGCCATCACGAGCAGCGACCGCGGCGAGGCGATCGCGCAGCGGGTCCGGAGCGAAGCAGCCGCCCTCCTGGACGACATCGGCAACGCCATCATCGGTGGCACGGAAGCCGATCAGGCGCTGATGCGCTCGCTGCATTCATTGCGAGCGGCGGAAGGCGGATCGTCCCGGAGCGACGCTACCGCCGAGACGGCCGCGACACGTCACTTCCATGCCCTCACCGGCCAGCTCGCCGCCGCCGCGCGCAATACGGCCCGCGCCAGCGCCGCGGGAGCCCGACGCACCGAGGAGGAGGATCTGCAACTGCCGCGCGCGGTACGTCCACAATCGCGCGTCGCGATCCTCGTGGCGAGTCTGACGCCACGCTCGGCGGCATTTCGACATGCGGTTCGAACGGCAATCTGCCTGGCAGCCGCGGTGTGGGTCGGGCGACTGGTCGGGCTGTCGCACGGCTACTGGATCCCGATGACCGTCGCCATCGTGTTGCGGGCGGATTACGGGGCCACCTTCTCCTACGGCCTGCTGCGGGTCGCCGGGACGATGACAGGACTGGTGCTCACGACCGCCCTGCTGCATTTCCTGCCGCCCGACCCGTGGGTCAGGCTCGCGGTGATGGCCGTGCTCTGCACGGCCTTTCGCTACTTCGGCGCGATCCACTACGGCGTGGCGGTCACTGCACTCACCGGCATGGTAGTGCTGCTGCTCGCTCTGGCAGGCGAGCCGGCGGCGCCGACGATGGTGAGCCGGCTGATTGCCACGATCGTCGGCAGCGCGATGGCTCTCGCCGCATACGGGCTGTGGCCGACCCGGGAGCGCGAGCAGATCCGCCCGACCCTCGTCGTCCTGTTACGCGCCTATGCGGCGTATCTCGCGAGTTTGAGCGCCGCCGGCAAGGCCCAGGAGCGCCGCGAGGCCCGCAACGCCGTGCGCGTCGCGCGCGTCAACGCCGAGGCGGCGCTCGCCCGGCTGCTGGCCGAGCCGGGAACCTCCGCCGCGCACGCGGAGCTGGCGCAGTCGCTGCTCACCAACAGCAACCGCCTCGCGCGCACGGCCATGACTCTCGAAGCCGTGCTGAGCGCAGCGGACGCGGTCCCAGCGCGCGACTCGGCTGCGGCCCTCATCGAGCAGGGCGTGAGGACGCTGAAGGAAATCTCCGCGGCGCTGATCGATGAGGCGCGGGCAGACTCCAATTCGCCGCTTCTGCGCGCGAAGCAGCGCGATCTCGCGCGGCAGCTCGCCGCTCGCAGCACCGGCGGAATCGAAGGGGAGCTTGCGACGCTCAGCGACCGGCTGGTCGACAACATCAACACCCTCGCGCACGTCGTGGCGCGCGCGAGCCGGGCCCCTGGTTGAGAGGCGCGCCCGCGCTACGGCTGGGCGGGCCGCCCCGCCCGGCGGCGCCCGCCGGGTCCGGCGCTGTGCGACCGTGCGCCGCTACCGTTGGTCATGCGGGCGGGGCCGTTCCCGTTGCCTCGAGGGCGGCGGCCGGCGCCGCTACGCTCCCCGGCCACCGATGCGGCCTTCTGCATCGCCTGTGCCGCCTCCTCCCTGAACTCCGAAGCGTCGACATCGAGGCCCTTCACGTACTTGCGGAAATCCTTGCCCAGGGCCGGATGGCTCAACGCGTACTCGACCGTCGCCTGCAGATAACCGAGCTTGCTGCCGCAGTCGTAGCGCTTGCCGCTGAAGCGATAGGCATATACCGCCTCCTCGCGCATCAGCGCCGCGATGCCGTCGGTGAGCTGGATCTCCCCGCCGGCGCCCTGCCCGAGCCGCTCCAGGTGCTCGAAGATCGCCGGCGCGAGCACGTAGCGGCCCACGACGGCCAGGTTGGAGGGAGCTACGGCAGGCTTCGGCTTCTCGATGATGCTGCGCACGCGGCTGGTGTTGGACTTGTCGGCCTCCACCGCGACGATGCCGTATTTGTCGGTGTCGGCCTTGGGCACCACCTGCACGCCGAGGATGCTCGCGCGCTTGGCCGCGTAGACCTCGGCCATCTGCGCCAGGCAGGCCACGTTGCTCTTGATGAGGTCATCGGCGAGGTGCACGAAGAACGGCTCCGCGCCCACCGCCGGCTGCGCGCAGAGCACCGCATGCCCGAGCCCCAGGGGCGCGGGCTGCCGGATATAGATGCACGAGGCATAGGACGGAAGCACGCTGCGAAGTTGGTTCAACACGTCGCTCTTGCCCTGGCGCTCGAGGAGTTGCTCGAGCTCCTGGTCGGAATCGAAGTGATCCTCGATCGCGCGCTTGGAGGCGCCGGTGACGAACACCAGGCGCGTGGCGCCGGCGGCAAGCGCTTCCTCCACCGCATATTGGATGAGCGGCTTGTCGACGACCGGCAGCATCTCCTTCGGGCTCGCCTTGGTGGCGGGCAGGAAGCGCGTGCCGCGTCCGGCCACGGGGAATACGGCGGTGCGGATCACGGACTTCGGTGTCATCCTCATCGGATCTTCTCCCGGGAAAATTCTCGGCTTGTTGCCAAGTGTACTACGCAACCGGCATGCCGCAGTTCACGGAACGAGCCGCTCCTCGCTCTTCTCCGCCCATTTGAAGACGGCCGGCCGCATGCTGTCCCAGGAGCGGCATTTCGGGCATCGCCAGTACCAGCCCACGCTGAGAAGGCCGCAGTCCTCGCACTGATAGCGGCCGCCCGTGTCTCCGATCCGCGTCAGCAACGTCCCGAGCGAGCGCGCATCCGCCGCCGACTGTGTTTCCGCCCCGGCCTCACCTGCGATGTCGGGCAGCCGGCGCACCTCCTGCGGCGGCAGCGCCGTTGCCAGCAGCCACGCGAGCTGCCTGGAGCTGATCGTCCCGTTGCGCCGCAGCCTCGCTGTGATCTCCTCGAGCACATCGCCGCCGGCCCATAGCCCGAGCACCCGCGGGATGATCTCGAGCGCCAGCTCCGGCGACTCCTCCAGAGCCTTGAGGTAGAGCGTCAGCGCTCCCGCGGAATCGCCCGCAAGGTCCGTGATGCGCGCCGTCAGAACGTCGGCGCGCGGCAGGTCGGCCTGATGCGTGCGCGCTTGCCTGAGGAGCGTGCCCGCCCGCTCCGCGTCTCCCTGCACCAGCGCCTGCTCCGCAAGCTCGCACAGGTAGTGCGCCGCAATCCGCCGGCGCTCCACCTGCACCGCCTGCGGCAGCGCATGAAAGATCTTCAACGCGTTGGCCCAGTCTCCCTGTGCCTCGTAGATGCGCACCAGATGATCCAGCGCCGCCCGGCGGTACTCCCGCGAAGCCGACAGCTCCTCGAGCAGCCGCTCGGCGCGATCCATCAGCCCGGCGCTCAGGTAATCGAGCGCCAGCGCGAAAGCCGCCTTGTCGTGCAGCGACGAGCTTCCCTGCTCGCGCATGCGCGAGTGAATGGCGATGGCGCGGTCGACCTCGCCGCGCCGCCGGAAGAGGCTCCCGAGCGCAAATTGGATCTCCGCCGCATCGTCGTCGGCCTCCGCCATGCGCGCGAAGATCTCGACGGCGTGATCGAAGCGATCGTTGATGAGGTGATCGAGCCCGACATAGTAGTCGCGCGGCAACCGGACGGTCCGCGCCGGACTCGTCATCCGTCCCAGAAACCAGGCCGCGACGCCGACCGCGACGAAAGCCAACGCAAGCAGCAGGGCAGGCAGCTCGATCACGCGCGTTATTATGCGCTGCGCCCAGCGCTGGCGCCCTAATCCCTGATGGGATTGTCCGCTCCGTCGTTGACCCGTTCCCTCAGGTCCTTGCCGGGCTTGAAGTGAGGCACATACTTGCCGGAGAGCGCCACCGCCTCTCCCGTCTTGGGATTGCGCCCCTGGCGCGGCGGCCTGAAGTGCAGACAGAAGCTGCCGAACCCCCGGATCTCGATCCGATCCCCCGTCGACAGGGAATCGCTCATGATCTCCAGGATCTGCTTCAGCGCGAGCTCGACGTCCTTGGAAGGCAGATGTTTCTGCTTCGCCGTGATGATCTCGATGAGCTCGGACTTCGTCATGTTTGAAACACCTCGCGCGGTCCCGGGAGCGGGCCGCCGGCCCGCTCCCGGATCCCGTGATCCGCCATCGTCAGCTGCGATCCCCGATGTGCTCCTTCAGCAGGTCGCCGAGGCTGGTGCCGGTGGGCGCCGCCTCCGAAGAGCGGTAGCTCTGCACTGCCTCCGCCTCCTCGTGCGCTTCCTTCGCCTTGATCGAGAGGGTGATGGCGCGCGACTTGCGGTCGACACCGGTGAACTTCGCCTCGACCTCGTCGCCGACCTTCAGGACCGTGCGCGCGTCCTCCACGCGGTCGCGGCCGAGCTCTGACGCGCGCAACTGCCCTTCGACGCCGTTGCCGAGATCGATGGTCGCACCGCGGGCATCCACGTCCTTGACCACGCCCTTGACGATCGTGCCCTTCGGGTTGTCCGCGATGTAGCTCGAGAAGGGATCCTTCGCGAGCTGACGGATTCCGAGGCTGATGCGCTCGCGCTCCGGGTCGATGGTGAGCACCATGGCCTCGACCTGCTGGCCCTTCTGGTAGTTGCGCACCGCCTCCTCGCCCGGTTGGTCCCAGGAGATGTCGGAGAGGTGCACCAGGCCGTCGATGTTGCCAGTGAGCCCGATGAAGATGCCGAAGTCGGTGATCGACTTGATCTGCCCGCTCACCTTGTCGCCGCGGTTGTAGTTCTCGGCGAACTCCTTCCACGGGTTCGCCTTGCACTGCTTGAGGCCGAGGGAGATGCGGCGCCGGTCCTCGTCGACATCGAGCACCATGACCTCGACTTCCTGGCCGGTGTGCACGACCTTCGCCGGATTGACGTTCTTGTTGGTCCAGTCCATCTCCGACACGTGCACCAGGCCCTCGACGCCGTCCTCGATCTCGACGAAGGCGCCGTAGTCGGCGATGTTGGTGACCTTGCCGAAGACGCGGGTGTGCGGCGGATAGCGCCGCGCGATGTTCTCCCACGGGTCGGCGCCGAGCTGCTTGAGGCCCAGGCTGACACGCGAGCGCTCGCGATCGAACTTCAGGATGCGCACGTCGATCTCATCGCCGACCTTCACCACCTCGGAGGGGTGCTTGACGCGCTTCCACGCCATGTCGGTGATGTGCAGGAGGCCATCGATGCCGCCCAGGTCGACGAACGCGCCGTAGTCGGTGAGGTTCTTGACCGAGCCGTGCACGACCGTGCCTTCCTGGAGATTCTCGAGCAGCGCGCTGCGCTCCGCGGAGAACTCCTGCTCCACCACCGCGCGGCGCGAAACCACCACGTTATTGCGCTTCTGGTCGAGCTTGATGACCTTGAACTCGAGCGGCTTGCCCTCGAGATAGGAGGTGTCGCGGACCGGGCGCACGTCGACGAGCGATCCGGGAAGGAACGCACGCACGTTGTCGATTTCCACCGTGAAGCCGCCCTTGACGCGGCCGGTGATGATGCCGGTGACGATCTCCGACTTGTTGAATGACTCCTCGAGCCGCGTCCAGGTGCGGGCACGTTTCGCCTTCTCGCGCGAGAGGCGCGTCTCGCCGGTGCCGTCCTCGACCGAGTCGAGGGCGACCTCCACCTGATCGCCGGTCTTGACCTCGAGCTCCCCGCGCTCGTTCTTGAACTGCTCGACGGGGATCACGGCCTCGGACTTCAGGCCCACATTGACGACCACGACATCGGGGGTTACGTCGACCACCAACCCAGTGAGAATCATCCCCGGGCGGATGCGTTGGTTGGCTAGACTCTGCTCGAAAAGATCCGCAAAACTTTCTGTCATACTCTCTATCGAAACCACTGATGCCTCCTCCTCCCTGCAGGCTCAGGCAGATGCAAACACAGCGCGCACCTCATGCAGCGCGCCGACCAGGAAAACTTTCAGCGAGATCAGACCTCAGGCCGGGGCGAGAGCCACAACGACCGCCGGGCTCCGAGCTCCAGCACGCGGCTGACGACCGCCTCGATGGAAAGACCCGTCGAGTCGATCACCTCCGCATCGGGGGCGGGGATCAGGGGGGCCACTGCCCGCGTCGAATCCCTCGCGTCCCGCTCGGTGATCTCGCGCGAAAGGGCGGAGAGGCTAACACCGGACCCCTTTTCTTTCAACTGCTTATACCGCCTGAGCGCGCGCTCATCCGCGCTCGCGGTGAGGTATATCTTCAGGCGGGCCAAGGGGAAGACAACCGTCCCCATGTCCCGCCCGTCGGCCACCAGCCCCGGGGGGCGGGCAAAGGCGCGCTGGCGCTCCAGGAGCGCCGTCCGAACCGCCGGCCAGGCGGCAACCCGCGAGGCCCCCTGGCCCGCGGTCTCCGTACGGATGGCCTGGGTGACGTCCCGGCCAGCGAGCAGCACCTGCTCGGCGCCGTGGGCGCCCACCCCAAAAGTCACTTCCATGGTTATGGCAAGCCGCGCGTGGCCATCGATGTCGCCGGGGTCGAGCCCCTGTTGCCCGCCCGCATACGCCACCAGCCGATAGAGAGCACCGCTGTCCAGGAGATGCCAGCCGGTGAGGCTTGCGACCGCGCGGCTTATCGTGCCTTTGCCCGAGCCGCTCGGCCCGTCGATGGTCACGACAGGCGCCGCCTCAGTCATAGCGCCTGGATCTGCAGTCCCGCCGACCGGGCGATCTCGAGGAAACCCGGAAAGGAAGTGGCGACGTTGGCGACGTCGCGGATCTCGATCTGGCCGCGCGCCGCGAGGCCTGCCACTGCGAAGGCCATGGCGATGCGGTGATCGCCGTGGCTCTCGATGATGCCGCCGCCGAGGCCTTTGCCGCCCCGGATCCAGAGGCCATCGTCGAGCAGCTGATTCTCGACTCCGAGCACGCTCAGGCCCTGCGCCATAGCGGCGAGCCGGTCGCTCTCCTTGACCCGCAGCTCCAGCGCCCCGCGCACCAGGGTCTCGCCTTCGGCGACGGCTGCCGCGATGAAGAACACCGGAAACTCGTCGATGGAGAGCGGCACCAGGGCTTCCGGCACCCGGATGCCCTTCAGCCGGCTCTTGCGCACCTCGATGTCGGCCAGGGGCTCCCCGCCCGGCCGCGTCTCCTGCCGGAGCGTATGCACGCGGATCTCCGCCCCCATGAGCTGCAGCAGCTGGAGAAGTCCCGTCCGTGTGGGATTGACGCCGACGTTGCGCAGCAGGAGGCCGCGCTCTGCCGCAAGGCAGCCGGCGACCAGGAAGAAGGCCGCGGAAGAGAAGTCCGCCGGCACCGCCACGGAGGTGCCGGTGAGCCGCTGGCCGCCCTCGACCGCCACCGCAGCTCCTTCCCGCAGCACCTCGACACCGAACGCGCTCAGCATTCGCTCGGTGTGGTCCCGCGCCGGCGCCGGCTCCGTCACTCGGGTGCGGCCGAACGCCTTCAGCCCTGCCAGCAGCACGGCCGACTTCACCTGGGCGCTCGCAACAGGCAAGGCGTAGTCGATCGCACGCAGCTGCGGGCTGCCGTGGATCTCGACCGGAGGCCGGCCATCGCGCGTGCGGATATCGGCGCCCATGAGGCGCAGCGGCGCCGCAACCCGCTCCATCGGCCGGCGCATCAGCGACTCGTCGCCGACGAGAGTGGAGTCGAACGCCTGCGGCGCGAGCAGCCCCATGAACAGCCGCATCGCGGTGCCGGCGTTGCCCATGTCGAGCGGCACGCCGGCCGCAGCCAGGCCGTCGATGCCCCGGCCGCTGACGTGCACCCGGTGCGGCTCCGGCCGCTCGATGCGTACGCCCAGCGCCTGCAGCGCGCGCAGCGTCGCCAGGCAGTCCTCGCCCGCGAGGAAGCCCGTGATCTCCGTCTCGCCATCGGCGATGCCGCCGAACATCAATGCACGGTGGGAGATCGACTTGTCACCCGGTACCGTGAGCTCGCCCGCGACTTCGCCACCCGGCTCCACCCGATAGCGAGCGCCTGTTCCGCCGGTCGTCATGGCCGCCACTCTACAGCACGGCGCGGGGATAGGAGCCGAGTACGCGAAACAGCGAGGAGCGGCGCTTCAGCGCCTCGAGCGCGCGGGCGACGTGCGGCTCCTCGGCATGACCGTCGATGTCGATGAAGAAGATGTAGTCCCATTTGCGCCGGTGCGAAGGGCGCGACTCGATGCGCGTCATGCTGACGCGATGCTGCGCGAGAGGCTCGAGCAGGCGGTAGAGCGCGCCGGGTGAATCAGTATGCGAGACGGACACGAGCAGCGTGGTGCGGTCGTTGCCGCTGGCGGCGAGCAGCTTGCGGCCCAGCACCAGGAAGCGGGTGGTGTTGTCGGCGCGATCCTCGATTTCCGCGGCCAGGATTTTCAGGTCGTAGACCTCCGCCGCGGTCTCCCCCGCGATGGCAGCCGTGCCCTTCTCGTCGCGCGCGCGGCGGGCGGCCTCGCCGTTGCTGGACGCAGGCACGAGCTCGACGCCAGGCAGATGCTCCTGCAGCCACGCGCGGCACTGCGCGAGCGACTGCGGGTGCGAGCAGATGCGCACGATCCGCCCGAGGGCATTCATGTTGCCCATGAGGTAGTGATGAATGCGCAGCTCCACCTCGCCGCAGATCTTGAGCGGCGAGGCGCTGAAGCGGTCGAGCGTGTGGTTGACCGTGCCCTCGGTGGAGTTCTCGATCGGCACCACCCCGAAGTCCGCGGCGGCGGATTCGACCTCGTGGAACACCTCATCGATCGATCCCAGCGGCAGTGCGCGCACCGAATGCCCGAAATGGGTGAGCACCGCGGTCTGGCTGAAGGTGGCCTCCGGGCCGAGATAGGCGACCTTGAGCGGCTCCTGCTGGGCCAGGCACGCGGACATGATCTCGCGGAAGAGGCGCAGCACCTCCTCGTCGCGCAGCGGGCCGCGGTTGCGCTCCCGCGCCCGGCGCAGCACCTGCGCCTCGCGCTCCGGACGGTAGAAGTCGACGGTGTGGCCGTCGCTGCTCTTGGAGATGCCGACGAGCTGGGCCAGCTTCGCGCGCTCGTTGATCAGGCGATGGATCTGCTCATCGACGCCGTCGATCCGTGCGCGAACGGCTTCCAGGCCGCCGGGCGGCTTGGAAGTCTTGCGCGCAAGGACGGACTCGGGCTTCGCCTTGTTGGGCAGCGCGGAGCGTGCGGCCGCCCCGCGCCCTCGAGAGGTCTTCCTGGCGGCCATGGTGGCGGCGTCAGACGAGCCGCGCCGAGAGAACGCCGGGGATGCCGCGGATCTTCCCCAGGACTTCGTCGCCGGCCGCGCCGTCGACGTCGATCAGCGTGTACGCATACTCGCCCCGGGACTTGTTGAGCAGATCGGCGATGTTGATCCTGGCGCCGGCGAGACAGGTCGAGATCTGCCCGACCATGTTGGGAACGTTGCTGTTGGCGATCGCGAGGCGCGTCGTGCCGGGAACGCGGGGCAGCACCGCCTCCGGGTAGTTGACGCTGTTGCGGACGTTGCCGTTCTCCAGGAAATCCCGCACCTGATCGGCCACCATGATGGCGCAGTTCTCCTCGGCCTCGCCGGTCGAGGCGCCGAGGTGCGGCAGGGTGACGACTTTCGGGTGGTCCTTGAGGAGGTTGGTGGGGAAGTCGCAGACGTAGCTGTGCAGCCGCCCGGCATCGAGCGCCACCACCACGGCGGGGTCGTCGACGATCCCGCTGCGCGAGAAGTTGAGGAGCACTCCGCCCTTCTTCATGAGGCGCAGGCGCGGCTCGTTGACCAGCCTGCGGGTCTGGTCGTTGAGCGGCACGTGCACGGTGATCACGTCGGAGCGGGCGAACAGGTCGTCGAGCGAGAGCGCCTGCTCGACGCTCGAGGAGAGCTGCCAGGCCCGCTGCACGGTGATCTGCGGGTCGTATCCGAGGACGCTCATGCCGAGCGCCTCGGCGGAGTTGGCCACCTCGACACCGACCGCGCCCAGGCCCACGACCCCGAGGGTGCGCCCGGGAAGCTCGAAGCCGACGAAGGCCTTCTTGCCCTTCTCGACCGCCTCGTCGATCGCCTGATCGTCGCCGCTCAGGGTGCGCGCGAAGGCCCAGGCCTGACAGACGTTGCGGACCGCGAGGAAGAGGCTCGCGAGCACGAGCTCCTTGACGGCATTGGCGTTGGCGCCCGGCGCGTTGAAGACGGGAATGCCGCGGCGGCTGAGGTCGGCGACCGGGATGTTGTTGACGCCCGCCCCTGCGCGGCCCACCGCGCGCACGGTGTCCGGTATCGCCGTGCCGTGCATGTCGGCCGAGCGAACCAGGATGGCATCCGGGTGCTCCAGGCCGGATGCGACCTCGTAGCGGTCGCGCGGCAGGCGCTCGAGGCCGCGCGCGCTGATGTTGTTGAGAGTCAGGATACGGTACTTCATGGGAGACGTGTCAGCCGTTGCGGCGTTGGAAATCCTTCATGAAGGCGACGAGCGCCTGCACACCCTCGAGAGGCATGGCGTTGTAGATGCTCGCACGCATGCCGCCGACCGAGCGGTGGCCCTCGAGACTCACCAGGCCCGCGGCCTTCGCCTCGGTGAGGAAGGTCTGATCGAGCTCCGGCCGCGCCAGCGTGAAGGGCACGTTCATCCAGGAGCGGCAGGGCTTGGCCACCGGATTGCGGTAGAACCCGGACTCGTCGATGGTGCGGTAGAGGAGCTCGGCTTTGGCGCGGTTGCGGGTCGCCATCGCCTGCAGACCACCCTGCGCCTGCACCCACTTGAGCACGAGCCCGCAGATGTACCAGCCGAACGTCGGCGGCGTGTTGAGCATCGAGCCCTCCGCGGCCATCGCCTGGTAGTCCCAAACAGACGGGGTACCTGGACGAGCCTTGCCGAGCAGATCCTCACGTACGATCACGAGGCACAGGCCCGACGGGCCGATGTTCTTCTGGGCACCGGCGTAGATGAGCCCGAACTTCGAGACATCGATCGGCCTGGAGAGGAGCGTGGACGACATGTCCGCGACCAGAGGCACTCCGTCGGTTTGCGGCACGTAGGGATACTCCACACCGCCGATCGTCTCGTTCGGCGTGTAGTGCAGGTACGAGGCGCCGGCGGTCAGCTTCAGGCTGCCCTCATCCGGCACGGTGGTATAGCTCGATGCGGCCTCGTCGCCCGCGACATTGACCTTCAGCTGCAGCCGCTTCGCCTCGCCGATCGCTTTCTTCGACCACGAGCCGGTATTCACGTAATCGACGGCGGCGCCGGGTGCGGTGAGATTCATCGGGATGGCGGCGAACTGGCCGGTCGCCCCCCCCTGGAGGAAGAGCACCTTGTAGCCGGCCGGGACGGCGAGCAGCGAGCGCACCAGGCTCTCCGCCTCCTGCGCGACGGCGATGAACGCCTTGCTGCGGTGGCTGACTTCCATGACCGACATGCCGCTGCCGCGCCAGTCAGTCATCTCATCACGAGCCTGCTCGAGAACTTCCAGCGGCAGGGCCGCAGGTCCTGCGGCGAAATTGAATACGCGCACGAGTGCCCTCTAATCTATTGGCGAAAATCGTCGAGACGATTTTCGCGAGACCCTACACAGACAGGAACTCACTGATACTATCAAGCGCTCATTGAGGCGTCATAACTTTTGGGTATGAGGTATATACGCCTCAGGTCTGCTGCCGCGATCAGCGGCTGGGTACCAGGCTCGACCAGCTGCAGACGGGCTCGGCGGGCGCGGACTGCAGCTGATCGAGAGCCGGCAGATCGATGATGAATTCGCTTCCCTTGCCGGGGCCCGCGCTGCGCGCGCTCACCGTCCCCTCGTGCATCTCGATGAGGCTGCGCACGATCGCAAGCCCGATCCCGAGCCCGCCTGCAGAGCGCGCCAGCGTCTGTGGCTGCTGCACGAACACATCGAACACCTTCTCGAGCATCTCCGGCGCGATTCCCATGCCCTCGTCGCGTACGCAGAGCTCGATGCGCGCGCCGCGCCGGCGCGCATGCACACGGATGGTCGAGCCCGCCTCGCTATACTTCGCGGCGTTGGTGAGCAGGTTCAGCAGGACCTGCGCGAGGCGCTCCGGGTCGGCGAGGACCAGAAGCCCCGCGGCGGCCACGTCGATCTCCAGCCGGTGGCGGTGCTGCGTGAGCAGCGGAGCCACCGTCTCGGCCGCGTACGCCACGACCTCGCTGAGCTCGAGCGGGCGGCGGCGCAGCTCGATCTTGCCGCGCGTAACGCGTGAGACGTCGAGAAGATCGTCCATCAGACGGGTGAGGTGGGCCACCTGTCGCTCGAGGATCTCCTGCTCGCGCGAGGTTCCGCCCCGCAGCCGCATCACCTGCAGCGCCATCACCATGGGCGCGAGCGGATTGCGCAACTCGTGCCCGAGCATGGCGAGAAACTCGTCCTTCATGCGGTTGGCCGACTCCGCCTCGGCGCGCAGCCGCCCCATCTCCTGGCGTGCGATCACCTCCTCGGTGACGGCGAAAGCATCGATCAGCACCCCCTCGATGCGGCCTCCACTGCTGCGCAGCGGCGAGAACACGTAGTTGTAGTACTCGGTCTTCGCCTCACCCTCGCCCCGCCAGCGCACGCTCGAGGAGACCTCCTTCCCCTGATATGGGGCGCCGCTGCGCAGCACCCCGTCGAGCGTCGCGCGGAAAGTCGTGTCTTCCAGCTCCGGCACCGCCTCGAACAGCGGCCGCTCGAGGATCTCCTCGTGCGCGCGATGCAGCACGCGGCAGGCGGGGGGATTCGCGAGCTCGACGATGTATTCCGGCCCGCGCAGGATCAGGAACACGTTCGGCGCCTGCATGAAGAGCGTGTGGAAATCCTCGCGCTCGCGCTCGTGGGCACGGCGGGCGAGAGAGAGGGCGAGCTGCGAGCGCACGCGCGCGAGGAGCTCGCGTGCGCTGAAGGGTTTCTCCAGGTAGTCGTCGGCGCCGGCATCGAGGCCCTCGATCTTCGCCTCCTCGCCCGCGCGTGCGGAGAGGAGCACCACCGGAATCATCGCAGTGCGCGGACAGGCGCGCAGGGCCTTGAGGAGCGCGACGCCGTCCAGGTGCGGCATCATGACATCGGCAACGACCAGATCCGGCCCGTAGATGAGCGCCGTCTCGAGCGCCTGTTCGCCGTCCCCGATCGCGATCACGTCGTAGAGCGGCGCGAGCAGGTGCGAGACATAGGAACGCAGATCCGCATTGTCGTCCGCGCAGAGCACCAGCGGGCGCTCGCGCACACCCTCCTGACTCTCTCTGGGGATCTCCCGGACCGGAGCGATGGGCTGCGCGGGCACTGGGAACGGCTCGGGCAGGGATTCGCGCGCGCCGTGCTGCGGCAGCCAGCGCAACGCCTCCTCCACGAAAGGCCGCGCGCCGATCGCCGTCGGCGCGATGAGATGCTCGCCACCGATCCGCTCGGCCGGCAGTTGCGCCGGTCCGAACGGCACGCGCACGATGAATCTGCTGCCCGAGCCCAGGACACTTTCGACACGGATGGTGCCGCCGTGCAGGCGCACCAGCTCCTGCACGAGCGCGAGGCCGATACCGGTGCCTTCCATGGAACGCGCGCCTGAAGCGGGCACGCGATGGAACCGCTCGAAGACATGCGGCATCTCTTCGCGTGGGATGCCGATGCCGGTGTCGCTGACGCGAAGCTCCACCGCCCCCTCATGGGCCTGCAGACTCACTTCGATGGTGCCCTGCAGAGTGAACTTGAAGGCGTTCGACACGAGGTTGAGGACGATCTTCTCCCACATGTCGCGGTCGACGTAGACCGGCTGCTGCAGGGACGCGCAATCCACCTCGAGCGCGAGGCCAGCCCGCTCGCACGCCGAGCGGAAGCTGCTGGCGAGCTCCTGCGTGAGCACGCCGAGATCGACTGGCTCGAAGCACGCGCGCACGCGTCCCGCCTCGAGACGGGAGAAGTCCAGCAGGCTGTTGACAAGCTTCAGCAACCGCAGGCTGTTGCGGAACGCGGCGTCGATCCGCTCGCGCTGCTCGACGGCAAGCGGCGTCTGGCGGTCGGCGAGCGCATCCTCGAGGGGTCCCATCATGAGCGTCAGCGGCGTGCGGAATTCGTGGCTCACATTGCTGAAGAAAGCCGTCTTGGCGCTGTCGACCTCCGCAAGTGCACGCGCCCGCCGGCGCTCCTCGTCGAAGGCGCACGCCATGACGAGACCGGTGGCGATGTGGCCGGCGACGAGGTTGAAGAACGCCCGGTAGGGATCATCGAGCGGGCGATGCGGACTCACCCCCGCGACGAGGAATCCAAGCGCCCTGCCCGAGCCGATCAGCGGCAGCACGAGCGCCGCTCGCGCCGCGTCCGGCTGGTCTGCCGCGCCGTTTTCCGGGGCGCCTGCGCTCGCGACGGCGGCACTCAGGGGAGCCCCGAACCGTTCATTGACGTGTTCGATGAGCAGTGGCTGTCCGCTCAATATGACCTCTCCCAGCTGCCACGGATCCGGGCGGCCGCGAGCGTGCAACTCGATGATGCCGGGCGCGGCCGGCGCACCGCGCTCGAGACCCGACAGCGCCGCGAGCCGGGCGATGCGCCGCTCCTCATCGAGCAGGTAGAGCAGCGCGAAAGGCAGATCGGCACGGCTCGCGCCCAGTGTCTGGGCGAGCGCATCGGCGGCATCGCCCTCGGAGCGCGCGAGGAGCGCGCGGCCACCGAGCTCGCGCAGGATGCGCAGCCGGCGCTCGCTGATCACCCGCACGGTGGTTTCGGCGCAGACACAGAAGATCCCCACGGCGGGCGCTCCGCGGGCCGGAATGCCGCCATAGGAAAACGTGAAATAACACTCCTCCCGGGGCAGGCGGCGCTCGAGCACGAGCATCAGATCCTCGGACCAGGTGGGCTCCCCGGTCTCGAGCACGCTCTCCATCATCGGTCCTACGGTCGGCCAGACCTCGCGCCAGCACTCGCGGCCGGACATTCCGAGCCAGCCCGGATGTTTGGCGGCGCCGAGCAGTGGAATGTAGGCATCGTTGTAGAGCATCGCGTAGTCATCCCGTCCCCAGAAGATGACGATCGGGAAACGCGATCTGAGGCACAGGGCCACGGCGACTTTGAGCGCCCGCGGCCAGACGGAGACGGGGCCGAGCGAGGTACGCGACCAGTCGAGGGCGCGCATGCGGGCGCCCATCTCGCCCCCTTGCTGGAGGCACCACTCGGAGGAGGCATCCGGTGCCAGTCGCATGAGCGAACTCCGACTGCCGTGCGCCGGCCGGCGGCGGCAGCCCTGCCCTAACTATCCGAACGACCCTGGCCTTTTGCACCCTCCGATGCTTCACCCTGGCGAGCGCGGCGAGGACCGCACCTGACCGTGGCTATCGTTGCCTTCCTGGAACGCCACCGGTCGCATTTTTCGTGCCGTACCGTCAGGTGGCAGGGGGGCGGTCGGTTTCGGCAGGTTCGCTCTCTACCGCGGCTTCGCCCTCGAGGCTCTCGACGCGCTCGATGCCGACCAGGCGCTCGCCCTCGGAGAGGCGGATGAGGCGTACACCCTGGGTGTTGCGGCCGAGCTCGGACACCTCGTCC
>Ga0134126_10000705_pt1 | contig 41996 bp, 27 predicted proteins | sample KB31752_FD_96881 | JGI IMG/M metagenome (GOLD analysis project Ga0134126, IMG submission 96881) | Terrestrial soil microbial communities with excess Nitrogen fertilizer from Kellogg Biological Station, Michigan, USA - KB3-175-2 | ecosystem: Environmental > Terrestrial > Soil > Unclassified ...
CCGACCTGAAGGTTCGGGTCGAGTTGGGTGACGATCCGGATCTGGCCTGCCGGTTGGTTGACGGCGTTCTGGAACGAGATCGTGTAGGGCAACGCCTGCCCGGCCGGAACGTAAGAAACACCTTGGGCAGTAGGTTTGACGGTCGGACCTTGGACGGTGACCGGCGCGGCTTTACCAGCGGATGTGGTGCTAGCCTGCTGGATGTACTGCAGCAACTTCAGCGCAGCGGGACCTGTCGGGACGAAGCCGACCCCATCCGGTCCGGTCTGCAGGACGCCAATGCGGCGCAGATATTCCAATTGCGCGAGTCCACCGGAGAATACGTTCAGATCAATGAACTGGTTCGGCGCGGTCGAGTAGGGATTGGCAAAGTCGGCCGGATTGGGCGCCTGGGCCACCGGGCTGGTGACCATACCGCCATCATCGGTGGGACGCTGCTCGATGCTGCCCAGCGGAGCGACCTCGGTAGAGGATGGAGCTTGCCCATACCATTGCTGCACCTGGGTGAAGAATCCGAGGACGTCCGCCTTGGTCGTGTAGCTGTGATTGCCGCTTTGCAGAAGGATGCCGGTAGCCAGCATTGCATTGAGGCTCAAAACCTGCGGTTGCGAGCTGATCGGCGGGGCCACGCCGTCCGGCAGCAACACGCCGCCGGCTTCCAGCGCGGCCAGCCACCCCTGCTCCCACTGGCTCTGATTGGCAGCCAATACCTGCAGGGCAGTTGGCGCGGTCGAATCCTTCAGAATCGCGGTGCGCATCTGGTCGGCGTAGGCGATCTGTTCGGTCACGAACTGAGCGCGAGTCAGCGGGGTTGCGCTGGCGAACACATCGAAGGTGAACGAGAGTGCCAGCAGCTCCGTCTTGCTGAGATTGATTCCAGTGTCCAGATCCGTGCCCAGATACTTCTGAGTCAGGCCCTGTTGAATCTTATCGAGGTCCTGCGGACCGTTGGACAACAGGTTTTGCGCCGCCCAGTCCGGATGCAGCTGATAGAGCACCGTACGCAGCGTTGGGAAGTCGCGCGCAATCCAAGCAGCCAGCCCGGGACGGGTCTGGACGTTGAATGTCTCGTCAATCGTCCCACCGCCAGCCAGGTTCAGAGCGAAGCCCGGCGTGAGGTTGAAGCCGTTGACGTTTTGCAGTGCTGGCAATCCTGACCAGGTGATATTCGGCAAGGATGCGCTGTCGGTCGGGCTGTCGCCGTATTGCTGGTTATTGCCACCGGTGTCGAGCGGCGCTCCGGGCGGCTGGCCGACGACGTTCGAAGCGAACGTGAAATACGGCACGCCGAGAGCTTTGAACAGGTCGTCGCCACCGGTGGGATAAACCGTATCCGGCACGCCCAGGTTGGTTGCGCCGACGTTGAACTGCACATACGGGGTATCGACGTTGGAGAGATTCTGCAGCGACACCGTATAGGTAGCGTTGTCTCCCGGGGTCACCTGTGACGGACCGCCAATGCCGACCGTGACATCGGGCTGGATCGCCTGTGTGACCAGGTATTGATCGGCCGCGGTGACACTCGTCCCGTCCGGGTTGATCACCTCGACGTCGTACAGGCCATGCGGCACATTCGACAGATCGAAGGTGGCGCGGATGTGGGTCGCGTCGAGCACCTGCCAGCTCTTCGGCTGCAGCTGGAAGACTCCGGGGCGAGACAGCTCAACTTGCGCGCCGGCACCGAAGGCGGCGCCGTAAATGTCCATGGTGACGTACTGATTGGCGGCAGTCGCCGCGCCTCCGGAGCTCGGCGTGATGCTGGTGATCGACAACGGCAGCACATTCGCCGTGATCGTGACCGGCGTGTTGGCCGGCGAGCTATCCGACTTGATCAACACATAGTAGGTACCGGCCTGCGTCGAGGGAATGATGGTCTGCTGACTCGGCGATAGCGCCTGGGTGTATGCGGCGTCGTAGTTCGACGAGGTGGGGATGGCCCCGTACCTGAGGTAGACCTCGTTGTTGCCGCCCGTGGCGGCGGAGGCGAGATTGACGGCCAGCGTTTGTCCCGCCGCCACGGTTATCTTGTACACCAGGCTCTGGCCGGTGGAGAGTGTGCTTGGTTGCGGCGTCCCCAATGTCAGGGCGGCCACGGTGACAGAAATCGCGTTACCGGCTGCGGTGGCGAGCGCCGGGTTGTTGTTCTGCCCGACATTATCGTAAATGTCCGGCCGCACAATGACGTGCCAACTGCCCTCGGAAAGCGGCGGCAGCGTGGTGCTCAGGGTTCCGGTGTAGCTGCTGTTGGCGGTCAGCGGACCGTGTTGGCTCACTTTCCCGACCAGGATCGCGGCAGTCGACCAGGTCGTGCTCTGCGACAGGTAGATCGCATCCGACCAGCTGCCATTGGCAGCATTGGTCGAGGTATTGGTGATGGTGTAGCTGAGATTGATCGTATCGCCCACCTGAGCACTGGTCGGGGCGGCTACCGATTGCACGACCAGATCGGCGGGCGGTGGGGTTTGGATCAGCACCGCCGACGATGCACCCATGTTCTGCACCTGGTCCGCCGAAGTTTCGAAGACCGCAGCTGTGTTGCTTCCCAGCGTGCCTGCCTGGTTGGTGACCACCCACACATAGTAGGTGCCGTTCAGATTCTTTGGCGCGGTGAACGTCTTCGTGCCGCTGTAGCTGCCGGCTGCGGCGAGTCCGCCTCCGTGGGCCACAAAACCCAGGAAGGTGTCACGGCTCAAATCGAGGTTGTGCGGATCCTGCGACAAATAGATCAGGTCATTCCAACTACTCTGATCGGCCGGCGTCGTCCCGCCGTTGTTGGCGACCGCGTAGTTGACAGTAAAGTCCTGGCCAGCGGTGACATTGACCGCGCTCGGCTGGCTACCGGTGGCGGCGGTGTCGCCTGGGGTCACCCCAATGCTGGCGACCTGCAGGAAGGGCGGCGTCACAGCCGCTATCGGCAGCGCGATGTTGCCAATGTTAGTGCCTTCATTCTTGAACGCTTGCACCGGACCCATGCCGGTCGGGTCATATTGATACAGGTCATCCAGACCCGTGCGGATATCGCTGGGCGGCGAGCCGCCATTGCCATATTCGCTCAAGGTCAGATCCGTGCTGGCCTTGACGATGAGGTGATAGCTGCCTGAAATCGAGGTCGGCAGCGTGACGACCGCGGAGTTGGTATAGCTCTGCCCCGGCTGCAGGTACGCCGCCTTGCCCTGCGCGTCGGTGATGGATGTCTCCTGTCCGCCGAACACGAACCCGTTCGAATCGCGGGTCCGCACCAGCGCATAGTCGCCCAGACTGATCGAGGTGCCGTTGGACAGGTACACACCGTCGTGCCAGTCACTGACCCGGGTGGCACGGTTACCGGTATTCGTGACAGTCCACGTGACCGTGACCTGCTCGCCTGCGTGCGGATTCGGATCGGAGACGGTAATGGTGTTGACCGTCAGCGCAGCTTCCTTGTAGGTGATGGCGATCGTGCCCTGCCCTACGTTGTTATTGGTCAGCGTGCCTTCATAGACCTTGCTTTGGAAGTTGCCAAGCGATTGCGAGTTATAGGATCCGGTGAGCTCCTGGGACGCCGGCCTGAAGTTATGCTGCGGATCGACCGGTTCATTATTGGCCAGCACATAAATGTAGTAGGGCCCGTCGGTTCCAGCTGGCGGAGTTATCGCGGCGGTGGTGGTGTAGCTCTGCCCTGTGCCCAACCCGTTGGTGTTATCATGTACGACAGTTCCCAACAAGGTGACCTGGCTCGGATTGAACGTCGGTTCGGCGCTGAAGTAGATGCTATCGGTCCAGCTCTTGGTGCCGCTCCATACCGCGGCTCCGGTATTTGTGACGGTGTAGGTCACCGTGGTCGGCTCGCCGGAATCGTGCTCGGTGTTCGGCACGCTGACCGAGGTGACTTGCAAATCGGCCGGGCTGGCCGCGACCTGCGATGACACCGCCAGGGTGTCGTTGGCGTGGCTCGACTCTTGAATACTCGTCAGATACAGACTGCCCGCATTGGTGTTCGTCACCACCACCAGATACTTTCCGGTGACTGACGGGGCCAACTGCACGTTGTCTGACACCGTATACGATTGATTGAGCCCCAGGGTCGGGCTTTCGTTGTAGGTGCCGAGCAACCAGCGAGTGGTCGCCTTGGTCGGATCGGGGTTGTCGGTGAGGAATACAGCGTCAGTCCACGACCCGGAGCTCGTATTGCCCTGGTTCTGCACGGTGTAGCTGAAACTGTAATTGCCCCCGGAGGTCGCTGTCGGCGGCGCCGTGACCTTGGTTACGGCCAGGTCGGGCAGCACGTTGCCGATCACACCGATGGGCGTAGCCTTGAAGTTCTCGCTGTAGAAAGTGGTCTGCGCGTCGGGATTGATGTTGTTCGCGAGCTCGGTCTGCGCGATCACGCCGGTCGGGTTGGTCCATACGGTGATGTAATACTGACCGGACGCAACGTTCGCAGGCAGAGTGACCTGCAGGTTGCCGTTATAGCCGTCGCCCGGATTGAGCACTCCGGTGTGCGTCGTCGAGCCGAGCAGGATGTCGCCGGCCGCTGGTTGCGGCTGACCCTTACTGGTGGTCAGCCAGACGGTATCCGTCCAGGATTCGTTAGTACTGCCGTCAGCAGCGCGGGTCGCGGCAGAACCCTTGTTCGTGACCGTGTAGCTGACATTGATGGTGGAGCTGTAAGTGGCCTGGCTCGGCGCCACCACGTTGCTGGTAACCAAATCGGCGAATGGTGCGCCGGTGACTTGCAGCGGTTGTATAGTCACTCCGTTGCTGCTGCCGACGCCATTGGGCCATTCGTCGATCGCCCCGTTGGCGTTGGCCTGAACGATCACGTAGACCGTGCCGCTATACCGCAGCGGTACGTTAAACGACGGCGACTGAGCGACATAGCTCTGACCGGTGGCGAGCGCGGACACGTTTGGCACGCTGGCGACCAGCACCGAGCTGGCATCGAACTGGCCGTTGAGAGACAAATAGACGTTGTCGGTCCAATTCCCGGCGGCGACCGCCGGACCGTTGTTGGTAACGGTGTAGCTGACCGACATGGCGTTGCCGGCAGTAACCTGCGTCGGCACGGTCAAATTGCTGGTTTGCAGGATTGGACGCGGTGTCGCCACGATTTCGGTGACCGTGGAAGCCTGCGTGACGTCGTTGCTCGCGGCTGCGCCGTACTCGTACGCGGCCTTATTGCTATTGGTGGTCACTCGGACCACGTAGCTCCCCGCGATGTGCCTGGGAATCGTTACCTGCTGCGTGCGGGTATAGGTCGTACCGGGCGCCAGCTCCTGGTTGTAGGTGAACGTACCGAGCGAAATTGTGGCCCCGGTACCGGAAGCTGGCACCAGATCGATCTGATCGACCCACGGACCGTCAGCCGCGGCGGCTCCCTGATTCTGCACAGTCCAACTGAGATTCATGGTACCGCTTTCCTGCGCGGTATCCGGGGCAACGATCGACTGCACCACCAGATCGGGCGAAGGCGACAATGTGATGGGGAGCGCCAGCCGGGAGACGGCATCGCCCGTGTGTGTGAATTCGTACGGTGTGCCGATGAACGCGGCTTGCACGTTGACGTAGTAGGTGCCCTGGATTCCTTGCGGCAGGGTCGCCGTCAATGCTCCACTATAGGAAGCACCGACCGCCATTTGTCCGATGTGGCTGACGGTACCCAACGCATACTGGGTGCCGGTTCCGTCGGGGTTGGAACTGAGCCAGACGCGGTCGTCCCAGTTTGAGGTGCTGGTGACGCCGAGGCCGTTATTAGCGACGTTCCACTGGATCGTGATGGGCCCACCGCTGACGGCCGGACCACTGGCCGTGACCGATGAGGTAGTGAGGTCGGCGTACAGTTGCGGCATTACAGTCAACGGCTGGCTAAACACGTTGCCTGCCGTCTGGCCGTTTTGCCAGACGGTATTGCCGACATTGGTGACCACGAACAGCGTGCCCTCGGCACTGAAGCCCGGTGGGAACTGAGCGCTGAAGCTGCCGTTGTAACTGGCGCCGACCGCCAGACCGCCGCTATGGGTACTGGTCCCGAGAACGAGGTTATCGTTCGCGCCCAACACACCGCTTGCGGAGAATACCAGCTCATCCGTCCAGTTGGTCACACTGCCGACACCGTCACCGTTGTTGGTGACGGAGTAGCTGACATTGATATTGGCCGGATTGCGGACGATTTGCGCCGGGGCCTGCACATTGCCGACCGTCAGCACTTCATAGAGGGCCGGCGCGACTTGAATGGGGAGCGCCGCGGTACTATTCGCAACGGCACCATCCTCATTGACGGTATTGCCGGCATTGCTGACCACGATCAACTGGTAGGTGCCCGAATCGGCGATCGGGATCTGGAAGGTCACCTGACCGGCCGCGGATGCGCCGGCCGCCAGGCCGGTACGGCTCACCACCCCTAACTTGATGGCTTGTGCGTCGAGCGCGCCACTTTGTGACAGGTACACCGCATCAGTGAACGCCCCGGCATCGGCCGTCCCGATATTGCGTGTCATCCAATTCAACGTGACCGTGCCATTGCCCTGCAGCGTGCCGCTGGTGACCAGGGTATCGACGGCAAGATCCGGGCTAACCACCGTGAGCCCAATGGTGGCCGAGTCGTTGCTCCTGTTCGACTCATTGACATAATTGCCGTCGTTGGCGCTGACCTGCAGTTGCCAGGCACCGGTCGGCATGGTCGGGACAGTGACACTGATCTGGTTCGTGTACGAGGTGCCGGCCGCCACCTGGCGTGCTGCAAACTGTTGCCCCAGATCGACGCTCTGGGTAGGATCAGCCACGTTGATCAAACGCAGCCGCTCCGCCATATAGCCATTGATGTCGGCGTTGCCGCTGTTAGTAATGGTGTAGGCGATCTGTACGGTGCTGCCGACAGTCCAGGAGGTCGGCGCGGTGATATTGCCCACGACCAGATCCGGCAGCGGCTGCGGCAGAACGGTGGTTGGGCTCGTCGCCGCAACCACATTGTCAGCCTGATGGCCGAGCTCGAAGGTGTTGCCGAAGGCGTCGGTCTTGACGATGACGTAGTACGATCCCGTCGGCACGGTCGGCACCGAGAAATTGCTCAGTGCGGCCGTATAGCTGCCGCCGATCGCGACAGTCCCGACGTGGGTGACGGAGCCGAGCAGAATAGGACTGCTGCCCAAAGTCGGCGTAGTGGACAGATAGACCTGATCGACCCAGTTGGAGACGTCGGATGGCATCGTGCCGTTGTTTGTCACGGTCCACGCGATGGTCCCAGTGCCTGTCAAATTGAGCTGCGCCGGCACCTGAGTCAGGGTCGGCACGAGGTCAGTGTAGGTTTGCGAAACATTGACCGCCCCGGAAACCACAGTGCTGTCGGCGCGCGTGTCGGGCTCGGCGACGACCTGGTTGGCATCGCTGATCAGGGCGATCTTGTAGGAGCCCGTGAGCCGGCTCGGTATCTGGACGCTGACCGTTTGCGTGTAGCTGCCACCGACTGCAAGAACACTGCTGTGCGTGAAATTGCCGAGGGTAATGTCCTGATTGCTGCCGGTTGCGCCGACCGGGATCAATACCAGGCGGTCGACCCAGGGCCCGATGGCCGCCGCGGCGCCGTTGTTTGAGACGGTCCAACTAATAGTGGCCGTGCCGCCGGAATTGACGGAGGACGGCACAACCAGGTTGGACACTTTCAGGTCAGGATACGTGTGCTCGGTCGACACAAAGCTACCAGTCGCGGTAGCCGGCTGTTGTAACGGCGTACCGGACGCGTCGACTTCGAATACGCTGGTGGCACCGCTGGTCTGACTGTCAGCGGCGACTGTAATCAGGAAATGCCCTACCCCCGCCGTACCCGCTGGCAAGGTCAACTGAACCGAGCGCTGAATCGAGGCACCGGCGGCAAGCGCAATCCCGTTGGTTGCAGGAAACGCAACCGCCGTGTCCAGCACAATGGCACCGGGTGTGCCGTCCGCATTGACCGCACGTACCGTGACGCGATCCTGGTACCCGGCTGGTACCGCGACGCTGCCTTGGTTGAGGTCGTTCCAGACGACCGTTATGGCATCGCCGTCCTGCGGACTACTTTGCAACAGGCCGACCTGTTGCGCGACGATGCTCGGGCCGACCAGGAGCTGTTTGGCGGCTGTGTTGTCGCCGCTGATTGGTCCTTGGGCGTTGTACTCCGCCACCTGATGTGTCGAATCGACGGTGACAATCAGATTGAACGTGCCGATGCCATTCAAGCCGGCGGGCCACGTCAGGGTTGCCGACCGCGGTACCAGGGCGCCGGCTGCGATATTCTGATTGGTGAAGTTCTGGCTGATGTCAGCCACTACGGCGCCCGTGACGGTATTGAGTAATTGCACACGCTCGGCCCAGTTGCCGAGCGCCGGACCGGTGCCGTGATTGACCGCGTTCCAGTTGACCGTCACCGAGTCCCCGGCTTGCCAATTGGCCGCCGGCGACAAACTAAGGCCGGAAACCTGCAAATCAGGAGACGGGGTCAAGGCGCTGGTGAACGTCGCGCTGGCGATGTTGTTGTTCAGGGCTGCGCCTGACTCGTGTTGCGCATTGTCGGCATCGGTCTCGACCAGAACCTCGAGATGGCCCGCACCGATACCGTTGGGCAATTGCAGTACCGTACTACGTGCTACAGACTGCCCGGGCTGTATTGGCCCATTGCCGGGCGCCCCCTCCACATAGGGAACGTCGGCTTGCAGCACGATGGCGCCCGTGTCGACGTTGCGCACCACCAGGTGATCATCAAAATTGCCGTTGGTGGCCTGCACCCCGTTATTTTTGGTGGTCCAACTCACCTGTATCGCGGCGCCGGATTGGATCGTACCGCCGGCGACTGCCGGCGCAACAGTGACACCACCCACGATCAGATCCACAGGCGAGGCGGTGTTGCTCAGATCGATGGTGATCGGCGTCTGCGGCGGATTGATATAGGCCGTCAGCGTGTAAGGCTGCGGCTGGTCACTGGAACTGGTATCGAGGAGCGTCAGAGTGTAGCGACCAGACAGCGCCGCTACGAAATGCATGTCGTTCAACTGACCGAGCGAGCCGGATTGAACGACTTTGCCCGAGGGATCTGCTATCTCGAAGTAGGCGTAGTAGTTGGCGCCGTACACTCCGGTAAAGGGGTTGTACTGGTAAGTCTGCTGCGGGACATTGGGGACGGTGAAGAACAGGTTGTCGCCCACCTGAGCGGCAACGCTATAGGTCTGCGCCTGGCCGGTCGGCGGTAACTGCCCTTGCACCGGTTGGGCGTTGGTCAATGGCGGGGCGGACGATACATCCTGTATCCGGAACGAGAACGGCGTGGTGTTGTCGCTCTGGGTGCTCACCACTGCCGTATATTGACCCGGTTCCAACGTGACGAAGGCCGGAGTGTTTGACGACGACTGCGACGAGTACTGGTATGCGAGATTGGTCGATCCCGGCCCGAACAACTGATAGACGACCTGGTTGCCAATGTTGTCGCCGCCAATCATTCCGTTGAAGAGCACTTCGGTTGTTTGCGGCACCGTAAAGGTAAATGTCTCGCTCTGCGCTTGCGCGCTCAAAGAGCCGGTAACAGTTTGACCGAGCGCGATCGGGTTGGCAGCAGGTATGCCTTGCGACACCTGGAACGACAAGGTGCCACTGGCGTACGACGTACTCGCTCCTGAGAACAGCAGATACAGCGTACCGCTTGCGGTGACTTGTAACGGCGCCCCAGCGCTCGAGGCCCAGCCGCTCTGCAACACCTGACCGTATTGGTTGACCAGTTGCCAGTTCCGTAGCGTGTAGTTTCCGGTTCCGCCCGTCGGATCGACGGTTATGACGTCGCCCGCATTGGCGTTGATGGCATAGCCCACCATGGCAAAAGCAGGCAGGGTTGCAGTGGTCGTCTGGCCGTACTGAACTTGCGGCAACTGTCCACCGTCCACCTGGCGCATTGAAAAATCGTAGCTGCCGTCGGTCGAGTATTCGTGCAACGTGATCGTGTATGTGCCGGCCCCTAGCCAGGTCGGCTTATCGTATCCCGAGGTGACCACTACTCCGTTCTGATCGGTGATGGTGGCCGTTTGATAGCCGTAGTACCACAAGTAGTACGCCGACGGACTATTGAGATCGAGCGTCCACAATCCAGCCTGCGTCAGTTGGAACTGGAAAGTTTGCGAGGTGTTGGCGCTGATCGCCCCGGCTGCATTGAAAGTCGAGACAACCGGCTGTGTCGAGCTGGCGGTGCCCACGGTCGCCGTCAGCTTGAAGCCGTTGGCCGTCGCCCCGGAAAGCGGGTTGCTCGTCACGCGCAGCAAGTAGGTCCCGGGCTGGGACAACGTGATGTTCAACGGCCCTGTCGAGGGATTCCACGTAGCGATCGTGGAACCGCCATTCGGTATGAGGATCTGCACCGTGCCGGTGCCGGGCCAGGTTTGCGACGTCAGGTTGAGCGTGTCGCCGGCCTGCGCATCGAGAGTCCAAAGCGACAGCGTGTTGGCGCTATCAGGCAATTGCAGCGTCTGCGCAACACCGCCCTGCCGCGCTATCTGCTGGCTTGCTGGAACCTGTACTGCCGTAAACTGCGCGACGCCGCCAATGGCCCCATCAGCATTCGCATCGATGCGGATGAAGTACTGGCCGGCCGCGAGGTAGACATCCCAGTTGCTGCCCGGCGCGCTCGCGCCAAACCCAGTCCTTTGCGTGATGACGGACCCGTTCGCCCCGACGATATCGTATTCGACACCGGGCAACGGCGCCGTGATGCCCTGAAGCTCGACCCACCCCGCCTGAGTTTGCGTGAAGCCGTAGGCAATTTGATCCTGCCGCGTCTGAAACGTCGCCGTGGTTTGCGTGCCCCAGGACAGTGGTGTCGAGGCGGTTACCGGTTGGCGTACCGTCGCGGTGAACGACGTGGCGGTGGCACTCGCGTTGACTTGCCGAACCACCAGATACACGGAGCCGAACTGCGGCCCGGTGAAGGTAACCGACTGGACATTCGTGCCGGTGATATTCGCCAGGACGCGCCCGGCGACATCCACCAGGCTGTAGTTCAAAGCGTCGGCATTGTCCGTCAGAGCCGGCGTGGCGAAGTCGAGATTGTAGGTCGCCCCTGGGATCGTTTCGAGTTGGTAGACTCCCACCCCGCGCTGCGCCGGCGCGGCACCGGTCACTGTGCCGCTATTACCGGCGTCGACTGCATTTGCCACCAGATCCGTCATGCTGAAGGCATAACTCGGCGTACTGGAGCCAGTCCCCGTTACGTTGAACGAGTACGTGCCGGCATCGAGGCGCAGAACCGCATATTGTCCGGTTCCGGAATTAAAAGTGACTAAGGGGTAGTACCCGGTTCCGTACAGCGACACGTTCGCGTTGCCGCCCTGCGGCGTTACCAGCACTGTGGTTGCTTGCTGCAACGTGAAGGAATACTGGTCCGTGTCACCGGGGCCTGGCAGCGTCGCACTCACCTGATCGCCGAGGTGGATCGTGGTCGTCGAATTCGTGACCGGGGTGACAGTCAGTGTGCTGGTATCCGGCGCCAGATCGGTGCTCGACCCGACCAGGTAAAGCACATAGGTGCCGGTGGCCTGGAGAGTGACATTGAACGAAGTGTCATTCGTGGCATTCACGTTGCCGGAATTGACAGTCTGGCCGCTAGCATTCAGGAGGTACCAGCTTTGAGACGTCGAACCGCCGCTCACCCACCGTGCGTCGATGTGAAATTGTTGTCCGGCCGTCCCGGTGAACTGGAATGCACTGGCCCGGTTGCCTTGGCTCAGTGTCACCTGGTTCGTCGTCCCCAGTGTCAGCGCAGGCAGCGCGGCCAGCGTGGAGCTGGCAATGGTGAATGAGCCCGGAGAAGGCTGTGTGGGCGACATTTGCAGCGAGTACGTCCCCGCGGCAAGTTGGTAAATTCCGCGCCGCCCGACCGGACTGCCACTGAAACTGAAGACACCCGCCGGCTGGTCCGTGCGCGTCAACGTCGCCGAATAGTCGCCGCCGCTGATGTCAAACCAAACGGCGCTCGGCTGATTCAGGGTAAATTGATACGTCGAGGTGTCTACCGGTTGATTGAGCGTGCCGGTGACTGTGCTACCGACTGCATAGGTCGCACTCGTGGACTGCCCTACGACCAGGTTAAAAGTCGTCGAGCCGGACGCCATCGGGTTGTAGGAAACGATCGCCGAGTACTGTACGGTGACAGTGCCGCTCTGCTGCGCCGTAAAGGCGATTCCAGGGGTATAGCCGTAGTAACCAGTCGACACTATCCCGCTCGCGAGGACGGTGCCGCTCGAGTCGGTCACGAAGTACTGGATGCCGTAACCATACAGAAGCTGCCCTACAGGCGACAGCATATACGAGACCCCGGCTTGCGCCGCGACCTGGATTTGCTGGCTCGGCAGCCCATTGGTCCAGTTGACCGTCGCGGTCCCTCCGGGCGCCACCGTAGTGGTAGTGGTCACGGCAGTCGCGGTGAAAGTAAACGGCAACGGCGCCGACGAATAATAAAAGTTACCGCTCGCGTTCAGCGTGTAGGTACCGGGGCGGACGGCATAGACCGTCGTGCCGCTGTTGCTGCTCATTGCGGCGACACCGTAGCCGAACGCATCGAGGAGCTGATAACTCACATTGTTGACGCCGGAGATTGAAATCTCCTCCGGAACGCTGGTCGTAAACGTATAGCTCGCGGTCGACGCTGAGGGGAATAGTGTTCCTTGCGTTTGCGCACCGAACTGTAGAGGCACGGGCGCTTTCTGGGTTTGCGACACATTGAAATTGAGTGTCGCCGTGCTGGCCGACGCGGCGGCCGGGCGCGATATCACCAACAGGTAGCTGCCGGGCACCGAGACACCAGACACCTGGTTGTAACCACTTTGTGACGGGTCGCCGCCCCAGGAGACGAGATTTCCGGTCGGGTCGTACAACTGGTACGTTTCGCCGGTGCTCGCGCCGGTCAATCCGGTGAACCAGGTATTCATCGACGGATCCAGCGTCACGTTGAACAACGCGTATTGCTGGCCCGCGCTCATGGTCTGGGAAACAGCCGTTCCGGCCGTAATAGAGGTTGCCCCGGTCCGATCGGCGAGCTCGAACTGCACCGGGCCCGAGCCATCGAACAACTTCAACTGGTAGTTGCCGGCGACCAGCCAGCGGGTGATCGGGCTATACGGCGAGCTGTAAATCGAGCCATTGAGCGCGCCGTTCGGCCCGATCAACTGATAGCTCTGGTAGCTGCTATTGTCCCATTCGAACGCGACCACCCCGTCTTGGGCAACAGTAAAGCTGTAATAGACGGCCGGTGTATTCCAGTCGACCTCGGTCCCGGGTTGCACCGTCGGCGCCACCGTGCCCGTGCCGGCAGTTTTGGTCATCGACAGGCTGGCGCTGACACCATTGTTGGCGACTCGCTGGATCAGCACAGTGACGGGACCATCGTAGGACGCCGTGAAACTGGCGCCGCTGAAGCTCTGGAAAACCCGCACATTCCCGGATGAGTCGTAGACGGAAATGTTGAAATCTGTGTTGGCTGCGGCACTGGAGATCGCCGCCGAGATCGCATCTCCAGCATGAACATCGAGGCTGTACCAGCTCTGCTGACCGACCGTCATGGCACTCAGATCGGGTGCCGGCGCACTGTCGAGCGACACAGCTGACGCAAACGGCGTCAACCCCAGCGTAATCGAGCCGCTGGTGTTGGCCTGGTTGTCCAAGGTCAGGGTGTAGTGACCTTCGGGTAGGAAGTAGACTGAGTTTTGGCTCTCGAGTTTAGTCAGGTCCGGCCAGGTCGCTACGACCCCCAGAGGGCCGGTCAACGTGCCCCCGATGGCGACGGTGGAGGACAGTGCCTGGATCGACCAAAGCCCGCTTTGGGTCACGTCGAAACTTTGGGTGGCGACTTGATTGCCCGCCGGAAAGGTGGTGCTGATCGAAGAGACAGCATTGTTCGGCAGCGTACCTGAGTTGAACGCCAGCGGCGTCGCTGGTGGCACGGCCGCGATTACCGTAGCGGTGAAATTGACGGTCGCCGCAGTCGCGGAGCCGTTGTGAATCGCCAGAATATAGGTGCCGGCGCTGGGTGCGATGAAGGCATCGAGCTGATTGACATCACCGTCAAAAACATCGTTTCCGCTCGAGTCGTACAGCGAATAGCTGCCCGGCGTGCCAGGCGTACCTGGAGTCCAGGTGAGCTCGTCTGCGGCAGCGAGAGTGACGCTGTAGTAGCTTGCTCCATATTGAGCGGCCAACTGGGCCGCTTGGCTGGTACCGGTTTGCAGCGGAGTGATGCTGACCGGCGGCGCCGTTTGCGTTGGCGTCACAATCAGATCGGAAATGGCTGTCGAAGAATAGTTCGTCAGCACGAAGATCATGGGGCCGGAAGTGTAGCCCTGCGTATAGGAGGCGCCGCGATCGAGGCGATTGCCAAACTGGTCGTACGCATCGATGGAGAGAAAATCTGAATTATTATTCCAGCTCAGTCCGAACTGACTCAACGGCCCCGCATTGATCTGGATCGCGACCGACTGTCCGCCAGCCAGTGCGCCAAGATCGATCGGCTGGCCCGCGGTTGCCGCGTGCGGTGTGAACGCCGTCAGGTTGAACTGCTGATCGCCGGATGCGGCATACGGGTTCCAGTTGGTGAGTGAAATGTCGTAGGTTCCGGCGGCGAGATAAATGGCTGCCGGATTGAAGAAGTAATCCCCCTGCGCGACCGACACATTCGAGTCGGTATCGATCACCGACCAGACTGGGGACGACTCTTCAAAGTCGTAGTTGTGCCCGCCGTCCAACAGCCACCACCCGGTCTGTGGGATGGTGAACTGCGGACTTACCAGGTCTCCGCTGGTGGAAGGAACAGTCACGGAGTTAGTTTGGGTAGTGCTCAGCGCCGGGGGCGGCGTCGGCGGCGGCGGTGGCACCGCCGGGGTCAGCGTTACGGTGAAATCGGCGGTGGTGGCCGTCGTTGGGCCATCATAAAGCTCCAGTATGTAGGTACCGGACTGCTGGGCGACGTAGCTGCCATCTGAATCGATGCTGCCGTCGTAGACATCAGCGCCATTGGGGTCAATCAGCGAGTACCCAGCGTCGGCGTCCGTAGTGCCGCCCGTACCCGGTGTCCAGGTAAACGTATCTCCGGCCGTGAGATCGACGCTGTAGTAGCTGTTTACCCAGTTCGGGGCGAGCTGTACCGACTGGCCGGAACCGACTTCGAGCGCACTCATCTGCGCCGAGCTCGTCAGGCGAATGTTGCCCGACGTCGGCTGGCTCAGCGTAACCGCGACAACATAGCTCCCCGGTGGCAGGCCCTGTAGTCCGGTGCCCACGACGCTGCCGTCACCACGGTAGACGTTGAGTGCCAGGTCGGTAACGCCCTCTGTGTCCAGGAAGAGCGAGGTCGGCTGATTCACCGTCACGCTGTAATCGTATTCCTGGTTGGCGTTTTGAGTGATCCAGACCCCGCTTGTCAGCGGCTGCGATGCCGGCGCCGCGTCAATGCTGAAATTGGCAGTCGCGGGCTGCTGTGAGGCATCCGGGTCGCGGAACAAGATGACATAACAGGTCGCGTTTTGCCCGACAGCCCAGGATTGTCCAGTTGCGATGGACGGATCGCCGCTGGCTAGCTGGTTGCCGTAGGCGTCGTATATCGCGTATTGCATCCCGCCCGATGCATTCGCAAGGCCATCGAGGTGATAGCGCTGCGCGGCCTGCGCATTGACCTTGAAGATCTGGACCGACTGGCCTGCGGCAAACGTGGTGTCCACGCTCTGCGCCGGCGTGATGTTGGTACCGCTGCTGCCGGTATAGACCGTGAATGGAAAATCATTCTCGCCATTCGAGAACTGCAAGTGATAGTCGCCCGCGGGCACCCAGCCAAGGGCGCCCGGCGCCGGCACACCTTGCGAGCTCCTCGGCAAAGTGGTGGCGCGCGAGGCCAAGGGCCCGGATAAGGTAATCGAGTTGTACAGCGTCGAGGCCGACTGCACGAACACCAGATCGTCCTGGGCCAGATTCAACGAATAGATAGGCGTGGCCGGTCCGCTGACACCAGCGGCGGAGACTTGCTGATTGAGGGTGATCTGTGTGCTAGTCACCGGCGCGGGTTGGCTTGCCGGTGTGCGTGTCACCGTCAGCGTAGCGCCGGAGCTCTGCGCTGCGGTTCGTGTAACCAGGAGGTAGACGGAGCCGCTAGCCTGCGACTGCAGAAATTGCAGGCTCGATGCGGTACCGGAGTAGCGCGTGGCTCCATAAGCGTCGAACGCCTGCACCGAGAATTCCTCGCCGTTCGGCGCGCCGTCAGTGTCGGCCAACGTCGCGGCGAACGAGTCGCCCGGTGTGGCAGTGACACTGTAGAGTACCGAGCCTCCCACTGACAGCGCAGGCAGCGTCGTCGGCGAAGCATTTGCCAGCGCCGTCGCACTCGCGAAGGGTGTTGTCTGGATGTCGAACGAACCGGTCGCCGCGCCGGCGGAGACTTCCAGCTTATAAGCTCCCGCCGAGAGATAGGCCGCCCTCGCGGCGCCCTGCCCCTGCGACACGGACATCGGGGGGGTCCAAGGGATCGCCACACCGGCGGGTCCGATCAGCGTCCACTGCGCGCCTGCCAACGCCCCTGGCACGGTGAACAACCAGGTTCCCGATTGTGCAACGTTGAAATTCGTCGTCAGGGTTTGGCCTGACCCGGTCAAGGTACCCGTCAAATCGGTCGCAGCGCTGCTCGACAACGGGCCAGCGTTGGCGACCTGATCGGTCCAGGTGGTGACCTGCAGGCTCCCCTGCAACGGCGCCGCGTTGCTCAGGTAGCCGCCGACCCACAAGAAATAGGTGCCGGCCTGCGGCAAGGCGAGCTTGCCGAAAGCTCCATTGCCGAGCGCGCCACTACCACCGGTGAGCACACGGCCATTGGCGGTGGTCACATGCCAGCTCACGCTGTCATTACCGCCGAGGGTTGCCGCCAGGCTCAGATTGGTCGCCCCAGCGACATTGAGCTGATAGACCGCTCCCGAAACACCTGAGCCGGACTGCAGCGCGATGCTTTGACCCCCTTGAATGCTGGTAACGGATGCCGCAGACGTATTCAGCAGTTGGAAATCGCAGCTGCCGGCGAAGGCACTCAGATTGGATACCGACAGGGTGTAGGTGCCCGGAGTCACCCAAATCGGAGTCTGGTAATGTTGATCTACGTTGGCATTGCCGGAGGCGACATACCCTCCCCCGCTACCGACCAGTGACCAATAGGCATAAGGCGACAGCGCCAGGCTATCGAACTTCAACCATCCTGGCGTGGTGACGTTAACGGTGTAGTTGGAAACCGAGCCCGGCGTGAAAGCGACATGGACCGGCTGCCCGAAGCTGAGCGGCGTGGTGGTCGGGGTGCTTTGGAACAAGGTGAAGGCATACGGAACATTGGTCGCCGCGGTGTCGCCGTTCCCATCCGCCTGACCATCGATGCTCAGGTAATAAGTCCCGGTCGCCTGGGCCGTAATCGTCACGCTGGGATTGGAGGAATTGCCGCTCACAATCAGTTGCGCATTGGGGCCGAAGAGGTGCCAGTTCCAACTTCCATTGCCGGACTGCGGCAGCAGCACCAACTGGTCGGCCTGGTTGGCGGAAAATGCATACAAGGCGGACTGAGTGCCGGGCGCCAGCTCGCTGCTGGTCTGCACGTTCGTGGTCAATTGCGCGGCGGTACTGTTGCCGAGAATCCGGAAATCGTAATTTCCGGTCGCACCCTGATTACTGCTGACCGTCAGTTGATACGTACCGCTGGTGAGATCGACGAACGGATTGCCGATCGCGGTGACGTCCTGGCTGGAGAAGACGGTTTGATTGGGCCCCTGCAACTGCCATTGAATCTGGCTGCCCGCGATCCCGTCAAAGAAGAACTTCGATTCATTGTTGAGCGTGAACTGATAGACGTTCTGCTGGCCAGGCTGTAACAGCGTGCCTTGAATATCCTTGATCCCGGGAGTGATATCCTCGGGATAGCCTTGTACTACTTCGGTGCTGAGCGTACTCCCGCTGCCGTCGTAGGTGGTGATCGTGCGGCTGTCGTCGATACTCTGCAACCCATTCGTCAGCTGGGTCAGCGTACCGGTCGACCACAAAGCCGAATTCGCGACCTGCGCATAGACCCGCTTTTCCGTCAGGGCTCCAGCGTCATTGTAGAAGTACTGCGTGACGTGCCCTGTCGGGTCCAACGTACCGGTCAGTTTGCCATCGCTATCGTAGAAGTTGCGGGTGACTTGATCGATCCCGGCACTCGGCTTGAGCAGCAGCGCAATATCTTGCGCGGTCGGAGCGGTGCTGAGCGTGCTGGTATCGATCGGGTTGGCATAGACGATGGTTGCAGTGACTTGCGATGCCCCGTCGTACACAGTCTGCGTGACCGAGCCATTGGAGGCGATATCGTAGACATCGCGAGCGGCGCTATCGTTTATTTGCCAGGTTTTCTGATCGGCCGCAGCGGCGGCCGGACGAATGGTGGCGAGCGCTACGCCGGTGGGATTGCCGTTCGCATCGACCAGCTGCGAGGTGTCCACCGGAGTGGAGTAAACGATGGTCTGCGTCGTATCCCCGTTCGCATCGTAGTGATACTCAGTGAGGTTACCCTGACTGTCGACGGTTCCGATCTGGTTGCCGTCGGCGTCATAGAAGTTCCAGGTATCCTCCTGACTCGCGTCCTGCGACATGACGAGCCGACCGTCGGCATCGTAATAAGACCTGGTCGTTCCGCTGGTCGGATCCGTTACCGATACCAACCGTCCCGCTGCGTCATAAACGCTGGTGACGCTATTGCCGCCGGTGGTGACGACGATGGTGTTGTTAGCGCCGTCGTACTGAGTGGTGGTATTGCCGTTTTGACTATCGACGACCGCGGTGACGCGGCCCAACCCGTCATAGCTGTAGGAAACCTGCGCACCGGCGGAGCCAATCTTTTGCAGCAGCCGCCCGGTCTGGTCGTACACGTAGGTCGTCGTAGCCTTGTCGGCGACAATGCCGCTCAAATTCGCATCGTTCGATACCGCCGTGTATGTCGTCACGGTCGCTACCTGTCCATGCGGGTCGTAGCTGGTGTCACTGCGCTGCACGTCGGAGCGCGACGTCGCGCCACTATCCGCGGAGGGCGTAGTAGCAGTCACCAACGCGGCAATCGCTAGAGTCGTTTCGCTCCCAGTCAGCGAGCTCGTGTCGAGGGTCTGCCCGGTATAGGCCAAAGTGCTGACACGTTGGTCCTGGGCGTTGTAGCGATATTCGGTAATGCGCCCGTCGGCGCTGATGACATAGCGCAACAAGCCAGGCGCCCCCGCCCGCGACGCGGAAACGTAGTAGTATCGCGTAGTCTCGGGTTGGCTGGCGGCATTGGTGCCAGCGGCGGGCGTAAGGTAAACGGTGCGGCTGGTGAGCTGATTGTTGGCGTTGTAGGTAGAGGTGACAGTGTTACCTGCAGCATCGCGCGACGACGTCTGGTTGCCATTGGCGTCGTACGTGTAGACAGTGCTGTTTCCCGCTGGGTCGGTGACTGTCTGCAGGTTGCCTGTCGAATCGTACTGGTACTGCGTGCTGACTACTGTCGAGCCGAGGGCAGGCTGATCGAGTTTCGTCAGGCGGCTATTTTGATCGAAATGCAGTACGGTCGTCGCCGACTGTGGATCCTGGATCGTGGTCTGCAGTTGCGTCGTGTCGTAGGTAAAGCTCGTGGTTTTCTGCAAACCGTCCGTCACGGTGGCAACGCGGTATTCGCCAGCCACTTGCACATACGTGAAACTAAGCGAGGTGCCGTCGCTCTGCGTGATGCCGGCGACGCGGTTGCTCGCACCGTCATACGTGTAGGTAGTCGTGTAGACGTTACCGTCAGTAACGCTGTTGTCGGAGGGACTCAGGTCGACGGTGACGGTCTGCAGCCGGTTTTGAGCGTCGTAGCTGTAAGAGACGGCGGTCTGGGTGTGCCAGTTGCCTTGCGCGTCCTGGGTTTTGGTACGAATGTCGGTGAGATTGCCATTCGCATAGTCGTAGAAGGTTGCATCGCCGCTGTCGCTGACAGCTGAAGCCAGCGTTCCGTCGCCGTTATAGCCATAGCCGACCTGATGGCCGTCGGGATCGGTCATGGTCAACAACCGGCCGTTGCCGGCGTCATAGGTTTCGCTCAGACCGGCGCCGTTGGTCCAGACCAATTGGCCATTGGCGCTGGCTATGCTGTCGGCGGCGGCACCGCTCTGTCCATTCACGTACAGTTGTCTGGAGCTATTCCAGCTGTACACGGTCTGGGAGCCGTCCTGGTCGGTGCGAGTCACGGTACTGCCGGCGGCACCGAGTGTGCCGCTCACGGTCACACCTTTCGCGGCCACACCGGTCATCCAGCCCGCGCCGTTGTCGTCGCTGAACTGACCTTGACTGTTATAGGTGCGCAGCACGCCCAGATCGAGTCCGTTATCGAACACAACGGCATCCTGGCTCTGAATGACCAGATTGCCGTTGGCGGCGTTGACATAGACCTGCTGGCCATTCTGGCCCACCTGCGGCTGGCCGAGGCCCTGCCCGTTCGCATTGACCTTGCCGAACCCCAACCCCAGGTTTTGCCCTGTGATAACTGCGACCATGACAAATATCCTTCTGTAATCCCGTTGTATCGCCGTTAGTTCATGTAGTTGCAGCTGTCTGGCGGCGTGCCGCCAGCAGTGCCGAGCGCACGCGCTCGATTTGTGTTTCGAGTCGGGCGTCCAGCCCCCCGCCGTCGGTTTCCACTACGCATCCGCCGAGCTCGATGGAGTGGTCGGCCACCCACGAGACGGTCTTGTCGGACGGGAAAATCGTGTTCAGCGCACCGGCGGCGCGCAGTGCGGATAAATCCGCGGCGTGCAGCCGTACCACCAAACGCTCTTTGTTCTTTGCATGCTCGGCCGCCTGCCTGATCAGGGCCCGCAGGCCCTCCGGCGTCATTGCGGCCGCGCCCAGCACCTTGCAAACCACTTCAAACGCAATGGCAACGGCCATGTCTTCCAGACCGTCGATACCCTTGGTCAGCGCTTCATTCAGCTTGCCGGTGATCGATCGCACGCGGGCCAACTCGCTCGCAAACGCCTGTTGTGATTCTTCGCGTCCGGCTGTGCGCCCTTCCTGCAACCCTCGTTGCCGGCCGAGCTCGCGGGCCGCCTCGGCTTCCGACTTGATCTGCGCCATGATCGAGCGGCGTGCCTGTTCCAGCAGGTCATGGGTGTGTTGCGAGTCCGGGCCGGCCGGCGGCACTTTGTTTGCAGTGGCCTTGTCGGCAACGGCGGATGGCTCTTCCTGTCCCCGGGAGCTACGGCGCGCCAGCTTGCGCTTGTCCGCGAGCACGACTGCAGAGCGGATGATTGCCACCATCGCCTTCAATCCGTTTGCGCAGGTCGCGCAGCGGTGAAAGATGGCGCCAGTCGCGGTGTTGACCAGGTCAACCGCGCCGGCGCCCGAGTGGACTTCGGCATGTCCGTTCCATTCCCTGGCATTTGTGTCACTGGTTCGTGCCAGCTTGTTATGAGGTTGTTTTACCTAAGACTACCACGACAGTTTGACATTTCAAGACCAATTGTCAGGAATTATCTCACTGTCATGTTTTGTTTATGCCGCCGTCATGTTTCGTTGTGTTTGTTCTATTTTAGTGAAAGCTGCCGAGCAGCGCCCGCACCACCAGGCTCCAGCCATCGATCAGCACGAACATCAGAATCTTCAGCGGCAGTGAGATGATGGTCGGCGGCACCATCATCATGCCCATCGACATCAGAATGCCGGCCACCACCAGATCCAGCAGCAGAAACGGCAGAAAGATGACGAAGCCGACCTGGAACGCCGTCTTCAGCTCGCTCAGGAGGAAGGCCGGCACCAGATGCACGGTCTGCACTTCATCGATGGAGCCCGGGACCGGCACGTGCGCCACCTCGAACATCAACGCCAGATCCTTCTCGCGTGTTTGCCGGATCATGAAACGGCGCAGCGGCTCGATGCCGCCGCGCACGGCCTGATCGATCGAAACGCTATTGGCCATCAGGGGTTGGATGCTCCGGGTGTTGATTTCCGAGAGCACCGGGGCCATGGTGAATAACGTCAAAAACAGCGCCAGACTGGTCAAGACCATATTCGGCGGCGTGTCCTGCATACCGAAGGCATGCCGCAGCATCGAGAGCACGATGATGGTGCGCGTGAACGAGGTCATCGCCACGACAATGGCAGGTAGCAGCGCCAGCACGGTCAGCAGCAACACGATCTGCAGCGCCGGCGCCACCGCAGTGCCGTTGCCGTGCAACGCGTCGATGGTAATTCCAAATGCTCCTGCGCTCACTCGACTCGATCTCCCCGCGGTGCTGCACCGCTTGCGCCGTTATCGGCAGCCGGCACTGCATGCATGGCAACCCCGGACCGGCTGGTGACAATGGCAAGACGCTGGCCGGCTACATTGACCAGGTGCAGACTGACTCCGGGCTCCAGTCGTTGCCGGCCGAGAACTGTGACCTCAACACCGACGGGTACTTGGAGCCGGGTGAGCAATCCAGGCGACAGGCGACGCAGTGCGACTGCGATGCCGACAGCGAGCGCCGCCACACCGATGAACACGAAGACGATCTGACCCACACCCGGCAAAGGCACCGGCTGTGTAGCCAATCCTAGATGTGACAGCGGCGGCGCCGGGTTTGGCGCATTCGAAGCTGCCGCGATGGCGCACTGGCTGGCGACCAGACACCCAACGGCGACAACGATGTCGAGCAGTCTGACGCGCACAGCGTCAGTCCGCCGCGATCTCGGTGATACGCACCGCGAAGCGATCCCCGGCTGCGACCAACTCCCCGCGGGCGATCAATTTTTCACCCAGTCGCACATCAACCGGCGCCGCCACGTCCCGGTCGAGCACCACGAGCTCGCCGGACGACATGGCGAACAGCCGGCCCACGTCCATCTCGACGCTGCCTAGAGTCACAGTGAGCTGCACTTTGAGGTGCTCCACCAGATCCAGGCGCTCGCCGAGGCACTCGGCCGGCGCAGTCGCACCCGCAGCCAGCGGCGCCAGCTCCAAACTCTGTACTACCTTACTCATCGACGCATTCCTCGGTTTGCCACAACCTGTTTTTCTGTTTCAACCTTGATGGCCTTACGTCCCGCGACTTCGCCAATCGTCCCCACGGCGATGGAGCGCGTCTTATTGCGCACTCGCAGCTCCGCATGGCCGTCCAGGGAGATGTCTGTCACCAACACGTCGCCGACCCGAAGCGAGTGCAGATCGCGCACCGGAACCTGCACCGATCCGAGGCAACAATCGAGCGCCACGGGAGCCTGCCCAAGCGCCGTGCGCCGCGATGTGAGCGAATCACCCACAAAATTAGTCCGCCGTTCCGCGAGCAACATCGCAGCGGTAGCCGCCGACAGCGTCACTTGAATGCTGCAACCCGGCGCCGGTCCAAAGACACACAGCATCCGCAGGCCGTGCTTTACCAGACTCTGCCTTGCCTCCCCTGCATGCGCATCGTCGAGGGACTCCAAGGGCGCCTCCAATGCCATCCCCGGCGTCATCAGCGTGCTCCAGAGGCCGCGTATCACATCGAGCTCGACCTCGCCCGCCGGGGAAACATCCTCTACATCGGCTGCCGCCGAGAATTCCACCACGCCCAGACCGGCGGCCCACGCAACCAGGCGACGCGGTACCCCGAGCTCTGCAATCCACTCACCCGACTTACCTCGGGCGCCGAAATGGATGGTTTGTCGGTCGCCACATTCCGCCTTCGAATGACCAGCCGCCATCGACTCAACCGTAATCGATAGAGTGACCGTCCGTGCAACCCAGTGCGCCGCCCAGCGTTTGGCCGCAGCCCCAATACGATCCTCGAGCGCGCGTCGGCGGCGCTCGCCGAGCAGCAACCACGGTTGTACCTCGCCCGAGATGCTATCGATCATCGGCCGCGGCTCATGTCGAGGAGCTGCTGCATCATGTCACCCGCCGCGGACACCAGCTGCGACCCTGCCTGGTAGCCGCGCTCGATGGTGATGAGGTCCGTGAACTGTGTAGTCAGGTCGACATTGGACATTTCCAGGTTGCCGCCTTCGATCGAGCCCAGTCCCGCATCGAGCGGTGCCGTCATGGTCGGGTGGGCGCCGTTTGTCGCCACGAAGGCACCGTTGCTGACTTCTTTGAGCTGGTCCTGCGTCTCGAAGCGAGCCAGCACCAGGGTGCCGATGGTCTTCGTGTTGCCATTCGAGTAGGTGGCCTGCAGTTGGCCCGCGTTGGTGAAGGCGTACTGAGTCAATGTCCCCAGTGCCTGGCCATCGACGTGTGCGGCCTGCACTGTCGAGGTACTGCCACCAGCGGTGCTCGTCACGCCCCCAAACGTCCCCCCTGTCCCGAGGTTGAAAGTCACATTGAACTGCGGCGCTGTGGTTGGAGTCACGGCCGCCGTAATCGATGTACTGTCGGACGCCGGGGTGCCGTCCGCATTGAAGGTCAGGTTCTGCGAGCCAAGGACCTTGCCGTTGGAGTCTTCGACCTGCGCGGTCCATTGCAAGGGATGAGACGCATTCTCGGCAAAATGGACCGTCAGTGTTTGTGAGGCTCCCGAGGCGTCGAATACTGTGATTGACGGCGTGGTGAAGGTCGTCGGCGTGGTCGTATTCTGTACCAGGTTACCGCTCAGGGTCACGGTAGTCGTCGCGATCGGCGCATCGGCCTGAGCGGCGTTGACGTTCAACGCCCCCAGGGTCGTAGTAGACGTACTGAACATGACCTGCGCCTGGGTCACCGTATCCACTACATTGCCGTTCTTGTCGATCTCGAACCGGCCTGCACGGGTATAGAGCGTGGTGCCGTTGTCGTTCAGAACGAAAAAACCATTCCCGTCGATGGCCGCATCCAGCGGCGCATTGGTTGCGCTCATCTGTCCCTGCGCGAACGACTGAGTCAGTGTCTGCGCTGTCACGCCCGCCCCCGAAGACGTATTCGTGGGATCGCCGTTCAAGGACGCCGTAGCGTTCTGGAAAACCAGGTCCTGGAACACAGGTGTCGAGGTCTTGAAACCGGTCGTGTTGAGATTGGCGACGTTGTTACTGATGACGTCGAGGCCCTTTGAATAGGCCTGCATCCCACTGAGACTGGTAAAGATTGCATCCATCATGCTGTGGATCTCCTGCTGACTCGCCAGGTGCCGTTACTGCGACACCTGGGTAACGTCGGACAATTTAATGTTGTTCAACACACCAGACCCGCTGCTCGGGGTGACAGTCAGCTGCGCGTCTCCGCTCGAGGTAATGGTCACCGCGGTCACCGTCCCCGTGGCACTCCCGCCGCTACCGCCGGTAGCAGCCGAGCTGACCGTAACCTTCTTCCCCATGAGACCGATCGCCTGCTGCCCCGCCTGAACGGTCAGCGAAGTACCCATTTGGTCGCTCACTTCCTGGTTGATCTGCAGAGCGCTGAACTGCGCCAGCTGGGCAACGAACTGCGTGTTATCCACCGGCTTGGTCGGATCCTGGAACTGCAACTGTTTGAGCAGCAGCTGCAGGAATTGAGTCTCCGAGATGCCGACGTTTTGCGGCGTGGCCGACGTGGATGATGAGACGATCCCGATTGCATCAACGGCCATTTTGCTCTCCTGATGGGAAACTGGTGGTTCTCTTCACTGCCATCGCACGTGTAGCGCCCAGATCATCCAGCGCGTGCTGCTCTTGGCGAGCAGCGAGCGCCCGCTCCTCGAGGCGACGGCGCTCCTGCAAGTGACGAACCGCATCGCGTGCGCGCAGGCATTCACCGAGCGCCTGGCGCGCTTCCGCCTCGGCGCGCTCCTCGTCAGCCAGGGTCTGACGGGCGGCATCGAGTTGGGCTCGTTGCCAACTCCGATAGCGTTGGGCTGCCCGCAGACTACCCGGGTCGATGGTCCCCGCGGTTTGGACTAGGGCCAACGCGTGCGCCGCCGCGCTGACCGCTTGGGCCTGCAATGTCTCCACTTTCTTTCGGGCTGCGTTCGAAACATAAATCGCATCGGACAGTGCCCGCTTGGCGTCATCGACCGCGATCTGCCGCACGCGCTCAGCAGCTTCCAAAGACCTTGCCGGGCGACTATTCATGGGCGTTTGCCTGTCCGCTCAGGATCTGCGCCAGACGCGCGAACCCGTCCGCGCGGTGGGAGGTTTCTACCGGACGCTGCGCGAGAAACTGCTCCAGTGCTCCGTAGTGACGCAACGCCTGATCCGTGACCTTGTTGCTTCCGGCGCGATACGCGCCTAGCTCGATGAGGTCACGCGATTCCTCGTATGCGGACAGAAGCCGGCCAGCTTCTTGAACGACCTCGGCGTCCGCAGGATTGAGGACCGCGGAGGCCATTCGGCTCACACTGGGAGGAATGTCGATCGCGGGGAAACGTCCCCGCTGAGCGATACTGCGAGACAAAATGATATGACCGTCGAGAATGGCACGCACGGCGTCGGTGACTGGCTCCGTAAAGTCGTCTCCCTCGACGAGCACCGTGTATAGGGCGGTCAACGTACCGCCACTTTGGCGCGCGCCGCCGCGTTCCAGGAGTCGCGGCAACATCGAGAACACCGATGGCGTATAACCCCTCGAGGTGGGTAGTTCTCCCGCGGCAAGCCCAATTTCCCGCTGCGCCATGGCGATGCGCGTCAAAGAATCGAGGGTCAAACATACGTTCTGACCCGCTTCGGCAAACGATTCCGCGATAGCTGTCGCCAGGAATGCCGCGCGACGGCGCACCAGCGGCGGCTGATCGGAGGTAGCAACCACAATGACCGACCGGGCACGCGCCTCCGGCGACAGGCCGTTTTCAACAAACGCGCGCACTTCGCGACCGCGCTCGCCGATCAGCCCGATCACCGAAACATCACACTGCATCCGTCGGGCAATCATGCCAAGCAAAGTGCTTTTGCCGACACCGGCTCCGGCAAAGATCCCGACGCGCTGGCCGCGCGCGAGCGGCAAGAAGGTATCAATGGCACGGATACCGGTTTCGAAGCTCGACACCTGAGCACTGCGCTTGAGCGGGTTCAACGGTTCGGGATAAAGCGGAGCGCGGGTAGCAACGTTGATGGGGCCGTCAGCATCCAACGGCATGCCGAAACCATCGATCACTCTGCCGAGCAGACCTGCGCCGGTAGGGGCGTCAGGGTCCATCCCTGTAGCGGCGACCTCGGCATCCAGGGCAATGCCGCGTAGATCTCCGTAGGGCATCAGCAACACACGCCCCTCGCTGAAACCGATGACCTCCGCGAGCGCGACCTCCTGACGCTCATGCGAACGAATCTCGCAGATCTCTCCAATTCTGGCCGCCGGTCCAGCGGACTCCACAGCAAGGCCCGCAATCTTGCAAATGCGGCCCGTACGCCTGGTAAATTCGGCGGTGCGCACATGACCGAGAAGGCGTTGCGCGGCGTTCATGGGGGCGTCGCACGTTGCATGTGTGCCGCACGCAGCATTTCAATCAGTGTCTTTAGCTGCACGTCGAAGGCAGCATCAATGGTTCCGAGGTCAGACTCAATGCGGCAGCCTCCGCACGCCAACGCGGCATCGCCCTGCACTTCGAGCTCCGCGCTTCCGATCGCCGCCTGAAGATCGAGTTGTTCTGCCTGGACGGCTGCCAAGGCACTCGGGTGCACGTAAACTATGTAACGCTGTCCATCCCGCACTCGAGCCAATACGCTGCGAACGGCACCTAACGTGGCCGCTGGTGTGACCAGCAACTCGCCCGCGAGTTTTCCGATGGCCTCGGCGACAATGGCGGCACAGATATTAGTCAGGTCTTCGGCCGCTCTCTCGCTGGCGATCTCGGCCGACTTCACAAGGGCCGACAGGCGTTCAAGCGCCCCGGCATGACGCTCTTTGACTTCTCGCGTCGCGGCTGCGTGCCCTTCGGCATAGCCTTCAGCACGAGCTGCCGCACGCAAGTTATCGAGTTCAGGTGCGAGTTCGCTCGCGCAAGTACGGCGAGCAACCTCGCCCTCGCCCTTCAGCCATCCACAGACTTCGCTCACCGTCAGCATAGGGCGCAATGGCTCTGAGTGCGTATCGATCCGCACTGTCTCAGCGCGTCCCATGCGGTGGCGCTCTAAGGAGACTACGGTATCGCGTAGAATCAAGGTCTACGCTCCTGCACGCTGGAGCCTCCGCGAAGCCGCTGGAGCAAAGTCTCGAACGCCGGCAAGCGCTGGGTCGGCGCACTAGCCGAGCTCTCGATGAGTGCCAGGGATCGCGCGAAACTCTTCAGAATGGCTGCAGCCAACGCGGGCTTCAGTGCCGGACCGGGTTGACCGACGGTCGCTCGTTGGATCAAGGGCATGCGCTTGAGGAGTGCAGCGGACCAAGGCCACTTGTCCATCTTCAGCAGCGTCGTGGTAAGCCAGGCCGGCTGCGCTTGCAGCGCGCGCATTACCTGCTCGGGAGTCGCGCTTGCAATGATGTCGCGTGCACTGAGTGCGCCTCGATCAACGGCGGCAGCACCGTTACCATTCTCGGGTACCCCCGACTGGGCGGTCTCCAGCACACCCATTAAGCGCGCCCGCGTCTCTGCAGAGGTCTGCGCGAGCAACCACTGGCGATCTGATGGATGCAGTGCCGCGATACGCGCGAAGAGACTGTTAGTGGTTGTCATCGCGAGCGCTCCGACGCCGCACCTGCGCCTACGGTCACGGGAGCTGCTGCAAACGTCTGTTGCAGTTCATTGAGCAGATCAGCGCGCTCGGCTGCGGTGAGCAGTCGGACAGGATCCGACTTACGGCGCCGCAGGGCCAACAGAATGACCAGCACGCCCAGGGTCACGCCCGCTCCGGCCCCCATCGCGAGCGTAGGTACGGGCGGCGCATGTGGCTTGGCGGGAGCCGCAGGCGGTGCAGGATCGAGCGCCGATGCTGCTGTTGTCGCCGGCTCGAGGGCTGCAGCCCGAGTTTCGCTGGCTTCCAGAGGCTGCACAGTCACGGCGTCACCGCGCTTCTCATTCAACCCCGCCGACATGCGAACCAACTGAGCGATCCGGGCCTGCTTTTCGGCACTCAGCTGTCCGCGAACAATCACGCCCACGCTCATCTGCTCAATGTTGCCCGGGGACGATACGACCTGTTCGACGCGGCGGCCATACTCGTACTCGACATCGGTCGAAGACGAGACCGGGCGCCGATCGTTGGAGTCATTGTCTGTTGGTGCGGTCGTGGCGTCGCTCGGCGCGCCGCCGGTAATCACCTGCCGCTTGCGATGCACACCGGCATCGGCCGGTTCGGCCGAGGACACCGGCAACAGACTCTGCTCCGTTCGGTGGATTTCGTCGAAGTTGAGTGCCACATCCACACTGACGAGGACCTGGCCGGGTCCGTATGCGCCTTCCAGCAGGTCGGCGATCTTGCGGGTGAAATACTCTTCAATCTCCCGCTTCATCGCCAGCCGGCCGCCGCCGACACCCCCGGGACCGGTAAGAGTATCCGGGTCTGACAGTGTTACACCGCGTTGATCGGTTACCACTACATGAGCGGGATCGAGCTCCGCAACCGAGGCAGCGACGAGTCGTTGAATACCGGCAACCTGCTCGCGCTCGAGCGGCGGCCCGGGCTGCATGATCAGCGACACCGCGGCACGAGGCTGCTGTCGGTCTCGCTGGAAGAGTGAGGACGTGGGCAATGCCAGCAGCACGCGCGCCTGCCGGACATGCTCCAGGGCACCGATGGTTCGCGCCAGCTCGCCCTGCAATGCCCGTTGGTAGGAAACGCGTTGGGACTGTTCAGTTGCGCCGAGGCCCTGTTTGTCGAAGATCTCGAAACCGACGCCCCCTGACAAGGGCACGCCGCTGGACATCAGCGCCAGGCGCGTCTCATATACACGATCCGATGGCACCCGGATCGTAGTCCCGCCGTCGCCGAGTCGATAGACCGTTTTGGTGCGTTTCAGCTCATTGACGATGGCGGCCGCATCAGCTTCAGACAGATTCGAAAACAGCACGCGATAGTCCGGCTGCATTGACCAGAGCGCGCCGGCGACCACCATGATACCAATAACCAGGCCGCCGACTATCAGGCCCACGCGAGCACCCGGGCTCAGCGCGCTCCAACTCCCCGCGATTCCATTGTTCTCCGCCATGGTCTTAGCCCCTTACACCTGCATCCGTAGCAATTCCTGGTAGGCGTCGAGGATCTTGCCACGCACTTGCAACATCAGATCGAAAGCGAGGCGCGTCTGCTCGCCGGCCATCATGGTCTGGTGCAGGTTATCCACCTGACCGAGCGCCACCGCGTGAACCGCATCGGTGCTCGCGACCAAACGTTGGTTGAGCGCTTCAATGCCGCTCACCAGGGAGTCAAAAGAGACGCCGTCGGGCGGTGCGAGCTCAGGAATCGCCGTCTGGGGCGCAAGGGTCTGCGCGGACTCCGCCAGCGGCTGCAATGCAGGCGCGGCCACTCCGGAAATTGCATCGATGCTCATGGCTTATTCCCCATCTCGAGTGTCCGTTGCATCAGGTTGCGCGTGATGTCGAACGCCCGCAGATTGGCCTCATAACTCCTGGAGATTTCCAGCAGGTCCATCATCGAGCTGATGGGGTCCACCCCGGGCAGGCTGATGAACCCATCCTTGTCAGCATCGGGATTACCCGGCTCATAAACCCGCTTCGGTGGAACGTTCAACGGCACGACCTCTTGCGCAAAGGGGCGTGCCAAGCCTTCCGCCTGGAGCGCGCCGCCCGCAGCAGCTGCTTGTGGCGTCGAGGCACGCACAATCACCGTAAGCGGCTGATAGGGGGCCGTCCCCGGAGCACTCGTGGTGCGCGCATTCGCGATGTTCGATGCAGCAACCTGCAGCCGCAGCTGCTGCACGTCCATTCCGGCCGAGGAGATATCGAACACTTGTGTAAGGCCCATGACTTACCCTCCCCGCCCTTCGTGAATCGCCATTCGAAGCAGACCCGTCGTACGCTCGAACGCGCCGACGAGGGTCTGGAAGCGAACGGCGTTTTGCGCCATCTGCGCCATCTCCTGATCCAGTCGAACGGTGGCGTTCGCCGACGGCACCACCTGGCCCACGGGCAGCCCGAGTCCGCTTGCATCCAACTCCGAGGCGATGGGGGCAACCGTGCCGTTGGCGATGACTTCCATCCGTTGATAGCCCTCGGTTGAGGCATTAGCGATATTGGTCGCGTACACCGAGTGGCGCAGCTCCACCAGGTCGAGTGCGCGCGACAGTTCCGCAAAAATGGCTTCAGTTCCAAGCATCGTGGCTTCCCTCTTCTGCGTCCGTCATTGAATGACGAGCTCGGCGTGCAGCGCGCCGGCCCGTTTGATGCCCTGTAGGATGGCGATTACGTCCCGCGAAGTGGCGCGGATCGTCTTCAGAGCGCGCACCAGGTCACTGATGGTGGCCCCCTGATTGAGCTCGATCGACTGCGCCTCCGCTTCGTGCACACCGATCGTTGCCTCCGGTACAACAGCCGTGAACGCCCCGGGCGACTGTCGCCCGATGAACCCCCCGGAAGGCTGTGACACCAGGTAGCGCTCTTGAATTGACACGCGGATGTCGCCCTGAGTTACCGTCACCGCCGACAACCACACGTTGCCGCCCGAAACGATGGTGCCGGTGCGCTCGTTGACGATGACTCTCGATGCCTCATCCGGCACAACCTCCACCGTCTCTATCGAGGCCACCAAATCCACTACGGCTGACGGGTCAAGCGGCACGCCAGCCAAACGGATCCGGCCCGAGTCCACGGCCGATGCGCTGGCCGACGGCACGCGTGTATTAATCGCAGCCGCCACGCGGCGCGCAGTGGTGAAATCAGGCTCGTTGAGGATCAGGTCGAGCGAGCCATTCGAGTCGGGGTGCGGTGGTTCGATTTCCCGCTGGATGATCGCTCCTTCGGGAATCACACCGGCAGTCGGGTGGTTCTTCTGCTCGATGCTGCCCGACTGCTCGAAGCGGAATGCTGACACGCTGAGTGGCCCCTGCGCGATCGCATAGGTTCGTCGATCGACGCCGAGCATGGGCGTCAAAAGGAGCGTGCCGCCAGCGAGGCTACGGGCGTCACCGAGTGCCGCCACATTGACGTCGATGCGATCGCCGGGTCGAACCGCGCCTCGTAGATCCGCGCTAACGACAACAGCCGCGGCATTGCGCGAGTTAAGTGAGGTCGCTGGGACGTTGACACCGAAGTCGCGCAGCATGTTGGATACTGACTGTTGCGTTACGTAGTTCCTTGACGAGTCCCCTGTTCCGCTCAGACCGACGACGATGCCGTAACCCAGCACGGCGTTATCATGCACGCCTTCGAAGCGAACCAGGTCCTTGATCCGTACTGCGCCATCGGCGCTGGGTGCGAACGCAGCACTTGCAGTCAGGATCAGGAGGGCGACGATACGCAGCATGGTTTAGAGTCCAAAATAACTGAGTAGTTGCGAGAGCGGACCCGGCGACTGCTTGCGCGACAGAAAGCCTCGGCCGGTAAGGCCGATCTTCGCGCCACTGATGCGCCATGACTGGACTGTGTTGTCAGTATCGATATCCGACGGCCTCACCACACCGGCCAGGTGCATCGTCTGCCGCTCGTTGTTGATGACAATTTCCTGGTCACCCACGATGGAGAGATTGCCGTAGTCATCCACCGAGACGACACGCACCGCCAGCTTTCCAAGCATCTTGCCCTTGCGCTCGATGCTGCCTCCGCCGTCGTAGTGCGAGTCGATCTCGCCACCCTTCTGTACCTGATCGTTCGCGCTGCGGTTGTACTTGCCCGTCAGTGATTGCGACTTGTCCGCCTGCGTACGGGCGGTCTGGGCAACTGACGCGGCCTCCGTGATGAGCACAGTGAGCATGTCGCCCGGCTCTCTGGCGCGCGGATCCGCAAAGAACGACCTGGGCTCCGCGAGGGCGGCGGCGGTCCTGGGATTCGTGGAGCCCGAAATAATGACTGGATCGGCTGGTGGCGGAGTGCTGCGGCAGCCGGTGAACACCGGCAGTAGCAACCAGAGCAGCGACAGCCGCACGAAGTTGGATTTATTCATCGACGCGTACCTCCCCGGGAGCGGTTACTACGCCCCAGAAGGAGCCACCGTTTGAGCCGCCGCCGGGTAAGCGATAGAGCGGCACTCTTTCGCCGATACCGGCGTCCGCGCGTGCCACGGCTTCAGTGCTGAGCACCACCGATCCGGCCCTGACCTGCACGGCGACCGTTTTGCCTCGCGCCACTGCCGGGACGGTGCCCAACATCGACGCACACAGGGCATCCCCCTGATGTCGGGACTGCAGCAAACGCTTTCCAACAGCCGCAACGCTTTCACTCAATGGGGCACAGGGCTGTGCCATTACATCGACCGAGGCTACGGTCACCATATCGGGAGTTACCACGGTTAGCGCGCCCAGTGGTTGGGTCATCACCAGACCGGGCGCGAACCCTGCAACCTGGTACCAGCGGCGCGCAACCGCTGGCCGTCCTTTTCTGTCCCGACCATACGCCAACACGAGCGTGCGCGAGCCCATGGGGCCCAGCTCAAAGCGCTCCACTTGCAAGTCGGGCGAGCCGCGTGGCGGGAGTACCTCACGGATTTGCCATTGGGTCACCGTCGCATAGCAGTGCCGCAGCGCGGATTCGAGCCACGCATCCGGATCCGGCGGTTCGAGCGCCGAACCTCCAGCGAGCACGAGCGATGTAAGGGCAGCGAGGTACATCGTCGCCTCTAGCGATACAACGAGTTGACCGTCTGCAACATCTGGTCGGCCGCCTGGACGACGCGACTATTCAACTCGAAGCCGCGCTGCGCCAGCATCAGCGTAGTGAGCTCGGTCGTCATATCCACGTTGGACGACTCCAGGTACCCGGACTGCAACGAACCCAGCCCGTCAGTGCTCGGCGCACCGGAGTGAGCGTCCCCCGACTCCGTACCCGGTACGTACAGCGTGCCACCGGCTGCCTGCATCCCACTGGGGTTCGCGAAGCTCACCAGGTCGATCTGGCCGAGATCCAGCTGCGTCGCTGAGCTGGCTGTCACCGCATAGACATGACCATCCGGAGCGATGCTGACAGACTGCGCATCAGGCGGAACAGCGATCTTGGCTGCCAACACCTCGCCACTGCGCGTGGCAAGCATGCCTTGGGCATTGACCATCAACGATCCCGCCCGCGTATAGGCTGGCGACCCGTCGGCCCGAGTGACCTCGATAAACCCATTGCCGTTGATCGCGACATCGAGCGGCGCGTTCGTCTGAGTCAGCGCGCCAGCCACCATCGAGTAGCCGAGCTGTGCGGTCACGCCGCCGCCACGCACACTGGCAAGAACCGCCGCCGCCCTTGCAGCATTGGCCGCCGCCCCCGCACTGTCGGTGGCGCTCAACGATGAGAACGAAACGACGCCACGCTTGAATCCGGTGGTATTCAAGTTGGCCACGTTGTTCGAGATGGTATCGATCTCGGTCGAGTGAGCCCGCATTCCGATCGAAGAAATGTAGAATGAATCTAACATGGCCGGTCCTCAAGTCTTGCCGAGCGTGGTAATTGCATTGTCGATCATGTCGCTGGCGCCGCGCACGAAGTGCTGGGCCATCTCGAAGTGGCGCATGGTTTCCATCAGCCTCAAGAGCTCATCTGTCGGCGCCACATTCGAGGTTTCAAGGAAACCTTGCTTGACCGTGTTGGCGCCGCCCTCGGTCAGACTCGAGCTCGACGCCGGGGCAAACTCACCATCGCCGCTCGACACCAGCGCACTCGGGTCGGCGGTAACACGCCGCAAACGGTCGACCACCTGCCCATTCACTTGGATAGTGCCATCGGAATCGATGGTCGGTGTCCCGCTGGGAGGGGTGATTTCTCCGCCATCACCGAGCACCGGAAACCCGTCGCGCGAGACGAGCTTTCCCGTGGAGTCGAGCGTAAAGTCGCCGCGCCGCGTGATGCGCTCGCCAGAGGGCGTACTGAGCACGAAGTAACCATCGCCCTCGAGCGCGACATTCCACGGCCCATCGGCCTGCTGTATGGATCCGGTATGGAAGTCATTCGCCACCCGCGTCGTGGGCGGGGTCATATCGACTGCCGCCGCGCGAGCCATCGGCTCAAACGCCGACTCCAGTACCGACACCTCGCGCCGATAGCCTGGGGTTTGGACGTTAGCAACGTTCTGGCTCGTTACGCGCAACGCCTCCGCGTCCGCACGCAAGCTGGCGCCCAGCAATGCAATGGCATCCGTCATCGGGAGGATTCCTCTGTAGCTTGATCGAGATCCAAAACCTGTGCGAGCAACACCGCCATCACGGGGAATAGGTCTCGTCCTATGGGCGCATCGATCGGCACGCGGTAGAGCTGCTCGGCGAGCGCGGCATCACGCACAATGGGGATATCGCCCGCAGCGCGGGCGGCCGACAGAATCGGCGCGACCTGCTCGCCCGATCCCTTCAGCATGACGGTCGGAGCCGGATCCCCAAGATTGAAGCCGATGCCAATGACGCGCTCGTTGCTCATGTTGATGTCAAAGTGACCGGTCCAGCGAACCGGTCTTGAGTACGTGGTTGATGATCTCCCGGCCAGCGGAGGAGACATCGGTCGCTAGCTCGCATCGCACGCCATCGACCTGCCAGCCAAGCACCGCAAGGCGCTCGCGTATCGGACCCACCGTCGCTGCCAGCGCAGCAACGCCCTGTTCGCTGGTGCTGGCGAGCGCTATGTTCAGGTTTGACCTCAACGACTGCGCGACGATCTTCACCGCGCCGAGGCGGGTTGTGTTGAGAGACATCACAAGACGCTGGGGCACAGCGGATGGCAGCTCGGACTGGGACGACTTCTGCTGGAACAGCGCCATGTCGAGCTCGACCAGCTTGCCGGCGACGAGTAGTGGTAGTGTTGCGTATCGATACCTCAGGGCTCCCCCGTCGGACAGGCTCAGCAACTCATGGGAAAGCGCGCGGTGTGATCCCACAGCGTTCGCGCTCTCGGACTGACGTTGTCGCTGTTTCCCCTGCTGTTGGCTTCCGGTGTTCGGATCGCCAGAGCCAGAACTCATGCCTGCGCCTGGGCCCGCGTTGTCCTGCGCCATGACACGCTCGAGCAGCTGTCCGAGTGCCGCGGCTCCCGTCCCTGGTCCCATACTCGCATTCGGACTCGTCGTAGCTATCGCGGCACGATCACCAGCGGCGCCCTCGCTCGCTGGTGGCCGCAACTGCTGAGCAGCGACGAGCGCCGCCAGCGCGGCGGGAGTAACTTCCGCGCCAACCTTGTTCAGGTATAACCCAGCGCGCAACGTCGCGAGCGCGGAATCAGCTGCACCCGCGGCCTGCACAATCTGGCGTTGCGTAGCCGCCGAGAGTTCGATGCGGTAACGAGCGGCAAGCGCCGCAAGCGCCTGTGCTAAGGCCGGATCCTCGGCCTGCGAAACCGGCCTTAGCTCTAACCGATTGCAAGCCCCTGTCACGACGGCGAGCACCGAACTCCCCGGCTTCAACGTCGTAGTACTGTTTGCCATGCGTGACTGGCCGTTGATGCGCACGCTGTAGCGGCCGTCCCCGGAGCGATCGATGACTGTCACCTCGACGAGCTGTCCCACAGCCAGGTCTTCAGCCGTGGCAGAAAGGTCCGGTGCCGCACCGATGCTGTTCCTCGGTAGCTGGAACGACACACTCTGGTTGACGGCGCCGACGCTCATACCTTCACCACCGCCGCCGACCGCAGGCTCAACTGCGTCGGGACTTCATTTAAGGACAGCACCACCAGCTGTGGCACCAGTCGTTCGGTGAAACGCCGAACGTGGCGACGTAGAGTCGGCGCGCATAGCAACACCGGTCGAGTATTACCGCGGGCGAGACGCTCAACCTCCTCAGAAAGCTTGCGCAGCACCTGCTCTGCGTACCGAGGCTCGAGAATCAACGTCGGACGGTCATCAACAGCCCGAAGTGCGGCCGCCAGCGCCTGCTCGACCGCCGGCTCGAAGGTGATCACCGAAAGCTCGCCCTTCGCATCGGCGAGCTGCTGGCAGATCAACGGGCCCAGCCGCTCACGAACGAGCTCGGTCAGCGCCTCGGGCTCCTTTAGCTTGCCGCCGTGATCGGCGAGTACCTCGAGAATCGCGTCAATGTTTCGAATCGGTACGCGTTCGCGCACCAGGCCCTGCAGTACTCGTTGCACGTCGCCGTAAGACAGAACCTTCGGGATCAATTCGTCGACTAGGCTTGCTTGGGTTTCGCGGACGCGCGCAACCAGACGCTCCGCCTCCGCACGCGTGATGAGGTTGTGAGCGTTCTGTTTCAGAAGCTCGGTAATGTGTGTCATGAAAACCGTTTCGGCTTCCGCTACTGTGAAGCCAAGGGAGCGTGCAGAAGCACGCTGCTCCTCCGTGACCCATACAGCGGGCAGACCGTAAGCAGGATCACGGGCCTGGACGCCCGTAATCTCACCCTTCACATTCCCCGGGTTGATCGCGAGGAGCCGATCGGCGTGCACAACGCCCTCGCCGACTCGCGTACCGAAAATGCGAACCTCGTAGTGATCCGGCGCCAGGCGCTTCTCGTCACGAACCCGAACCAGCGGCAGAACCACTCCCATATCGAGCGCGTACTGCTTGCGGACCACCGTCAGCCGCTCGGCCAACACAGCGCCGTCCTCACCAACCAAGGGAATGAGCCCACTTCCAAGCGCCACCTCGACCGGGTCGACCTTCAGCGAACGATACAAGTCATCGCCGCCACCGGACGCGGCGGCCGGCGCCGGCTTGCTTGGCGTCGACTCCGTAAGGGCTCCACGCCGGCGCGCAAACAAATACAGACCCGCTGTCGCCGGTAGCAGCACGGCGATCGGCCACAGGGGAATTCCCGGCAACGAGGCCAGTGCCAGCAGTGTGCACGCCAAAATCGCGATGGTGCGAGGGTGTGCGAGCACCTGTCGTGCGACTTCGGCCCCGAGGCGCGCATCGGAAGCGGCTCGCGTGACGATGATGCCGGTCGCGATTGCGATGACGAGTGCAGGAATCTGCGTGACGATGCCGTCACCCACAGTGAGCAGGGTGTAGGTCGTGAGGGCCTCGCCCCAACTCAATCCGTGCTGCCCGACGCCGATCGACAGACCGCCAACCACGTTGACAATAATGATCAGAATTCCCGCAATCGCGTCGCCCTTCACGAATCGACTGGCACCGTCCATCGCGCCATAGAAGTTCGATTCCCGCTCGATTTGCCGGCGTCGTTCGCGCGCCTCGTCCTGATTGATCAGACCCATGTTGAGGTCCGCATCGATACTCATCTGCTTGCCCGGCATGCTATCGAGCGTGAATCGGGCCGCGACCTCAGCAACGCGCTGCGCGCCGCTCGTCACAACCACGAACTGCACGATGATGAGCACCAGAAATACGATTAAGCCGATGACGTAGTTGCCGCCGACCACGTGTTCACCGATGGCGGCAATGACCCGCCCCGCATTCGCCTGCGACAGGATGAGCCGGGTAGCGGAGATATTGAGACCGAGTCGGAACAACGTCGCCACCAGCAGTAGCGAGGGAAAGGTCGAGAACTCCAGCGGCCGCCCCATGTAGAAGGTCAGCAGCAGGATCAACAGGGCAAACGAAAAGTTGCAAATCAGCAGGAAGTCCAACAGCTCCGGCGGAATCGGCGTAAACAGCACGAGCAGGATGCCGGCGAGCAGCATAACGAGCACCAGCTCGCTCTGATCGGCAAACATGGCACGCAGTGTCTTCATCCCGGCGTGCCCCCGCGTTGGCTTTCGCCCGACGCTCGCGACACCGGTGCCGCCGCAATCAGCGTCGCGCGGGTCCGAGGGAGTTCGGCATACACCTGCGCGACATCCAAATAGGTCTCGTGCGGTATCGGCCGATCGATCGCACCCAGCTTATAGAGGCTTCGTGCCAACGAGCGACGCTCGAGAATCAGGACCCCGTGCTGGCGCGCCTTGGCTTTCATCTCCGCGGCCCAGAGGTCAGTGCCCATCGCAATGATCCGGGGCGCCTGCATCGTCGCCCGGTCGTAAGCCAGGGCCACCGCAATATGGTTGGGGTTCGTGATCAGAACGTCGGCGCTGCGGACGCGGTGGAGCGAGCGGGCTTGTTTGAGATTCTCGCGCTGCAGCTCGCGGATCCGTTGTCGCACGAGCGGATCTCCCTCGCGCCGCTTGCTCTCCTCCTTCATCTCCCGCCGGCTCATCATGAGCTGACGGCTGTGTTGCCACCGTGACCACAGGAGGTCGAGCAACCCGATGATGACCAGCACCAGCAGGATGCGAAATACCATGGTCTTCGCCGCCTCCGCGAACCAGCCTGTTTCAAACAGCACATCGCCGCTCATGAGATTGGGCAGCGAAGGCCAGATCGCGGTGAAAAAGCCGAACGTGACGGCGCCAAAGCACCCGAGCTTGGCGAGCGCCTTGAGGGCATCGATCAGCAGGCGCTTGTTATAAACGCGTTTAAAGCCGGAAATCGGATTCAGGCGGGATAGTTGCGGCTTGATGGGCTCGCTGGACAGCACCGGTCCCGTCTGGACGACATTCGCGACAACAGCCAGCAGGAGCGCTGCCACGCAAATCGGCAGCATTACTGTCAGAAGACCGTGCGAGAACTCCTGAAACACCGAGGGGATCGCTCCCTGCTCATCCGCCCCGCCCGAAGCGATCAGCAACGCGCGGCACGACGCCGCGAGTTGCGTCATACCGAAGGCCGCTCCTCCGGTCAGCACGGCGGAGAAGCCGGCCATGATGACCATCGTATTGAAGTCCAGGCTCTTGGCGACCTGGCCGCGCTTGCGCGCCTCCGAACGTTTGTACGGGGTCGCTTCTTCGGTACGACTCTGTTCTTGTTCCTCCATGGACATCTATCGCGCCAGCGGTGCGATCTCCTCCCAGTAGCGAAACGTCGTCCCAAACAGACGCTCGAAGACTGATCCACCCAGGCGGAGCGCCGCTGCGAGGCCCACGATCCCAAGGAATATTTTGATGGCGAATCCCAGCACGAACGGATTCAGCTGCGGCACGCTGCGCGCAAAGAAGGCGATCGCAACATCCGCCAGCAGCAGCGAAAACATGACGGGCGCGGCGAGAGTCAGCCCGAACGCAAACATCACGCCCGATTGTGCGATAAGCGCATCCCAGGCGAACCGCTCGCCCGTGAAAACGGTGCCGGGCGGTGTCGCACGAGCCGACTCGGCAAGCGCTCGCAGGAGAAGGTGATGCCCGTCGAGCGACAAGAACATGACAATGCCGAGCATGCCGAGAATCGATCCCATGAGCGGCGCAAGTGACCCGAGCGAGGGGTTGAATACACTCGCGGCGCTGAATCCCATCTGGATGTCCAGTACGCGGCCGGCAACCTGCGTTGCTGCGTAGGCAGCGAGAAAACCGAACGCGAAAGTAGCCCCGATTACGACCTCGGAGAGCATCGCAATCGCCAGAGTGCCGGTGGAAGCGAGGCTCGCAGCTGCAGCCACTGACGACAAGCCGGCAAGGCCCGAAACCAGAGCCGCAGCGATGGCCACCGCAAGTATCACGCGCACCGAACCCGGCACTTCGACAGGCCCAAAGATGGGGATCAGGACAGTCGCGCCTGCAACCCGCGCAGCGAGCAGCAGCACCGTAGCCATCCAGGCAAGGTCAACGTGGAGCGTCACGGCAGCCTTGCCTCGTCAGAAATAGCTGGGAATATTGCCGATAGTGCGGGTTGCGAACTGCACCAGAGTCGACATCATCCAGCCGCCCAAAATCAACAGCGCCGCCACCGCGGCGATCAACTTTGGCACGAAGCTCAGCGAGGATTCCTGAATCTGGGTTACGACCTGCAGGACGCTGATCAGCAGTCCGGCAAGAGTGGTCACAGCGATCAAAGGGGCCGAGATCAGCACGGCCGTCCACAACATATCTGAGGTCAGCGAGAGCGCGAGGTCGCCACCGAGATCACCCACGGAACCTTCTCCCTTTTTCCCTTTCCGCGTTGGAAAGCCTACTTGCTTAACTGCACGCATCACCAGCGATGCATTAGACAAGTCGGTTTGTATTTATGAAGTGTTGATGTTTTATATGTTGTCGTAACCAAAGGCAAGGACTTCTTCAAACCTGCGCGACTCGCAGCGATATGATCGATTTTCAGTCCGCGACGCCGCGCGCGATGTTGAGACTACTTCCCGACCCTTTCAGTTTGAAGTCACACATATATATAGAGTGACGCGAAACCAGAAGATGTTACATATCACGGCGGGATGCTCGCGACTGAACATATTGCAGCCGCGCCTCACCGGGCATCCTTACGTCGATCGAACAAATCCGTCGGCGTTCCCGGGACTGGCCCAGTCGCGATCCTTGTATCTATTTAAGTACAATATAAATAATGAAGGGAGCTGCACCGACGGCGCCGTCATGTGACGCGCTCAACGCGAAGATGCCGCGCCACTAGGTGGTCAAAGTCGAACGCGACGGAACCGACCAACCGGCGCCGCTGCACCGGACTCGCCCGCTTCCACGAGCACGCCAACGCGCCGCAGCGCCGGACGGCCGCAGACCAGTGACAGATCACCAGGGCGCTTTGAAATGTCGAGCTACCTCCGGGTCGGCAAGTGTCCTACCCTATGCGGGCCTCCTCATCGCTCAGGATATGGACGCCTTGATCGCATGGAGCGCTCAATCGGCCCCTGTCGTGGGCCAGCTTTCAGTAATGATGGCCACTCTGGAGGAAACTCTCGAAGCCTTGAAGTCTCCCGAGATTTCCCGCCGCCCAAACGACTCGCCCCGCGTGGACTACGATGGGCTCGGAGTGCGGTTCCTCTTTTCGTATCTCGCCTCCGTCGCCGCCGTCGCACGCGAAGCTCACGAGTCCGAGCGCTCGCTGATCTTTGTTCAATCCTATGACTAGTTCGCCCAGCCGCCTCTTCTCAAATTCGCAGCTCCAGCGCGCCGCCATCTTCGGCCATCATCACGCGGGAGCCGCCGAGATCGAGGCCACCGCCTCAAATTTGCGCGCAGATCGTCACGTCATCAGGCACTAGAGCGGCGCTGCCTCGAATGACTCGAAACAGGATTGCGGCGACTGAACCCACGACTCCTGGAATCCAGCATCGCGAACCCCGTCCAGCCCAGGACCTGCCGACATTGAGCGTCCACGAGCCG
>Ga0134126_10000706_pt1 | contig 41954 bp, 37 predicted proteins | sample KB31752_FD_96881 | JGI IMG/M metagenome (GOLD analysis project Ga0134126, IMG submission 96881) | Terrestrial soil microbial communities with excess Nitrogen fertilizer from Kellogg Biological Station, Michigan, USA - KB3-175-2 | ecosystem: Environmental > Terrestrial > Soil > Unclassified ...
CCCTTCCTGCAACTGCTGGCGTTGAGCGGCCGTCAAAACGGGAACAAAGATGCGAGGTTTCATACCTCATTATTCGTGCCCAACTGCGATCAGGAAAGACCTTGATTGACGTTGCACTAGCGCGGGGCCAAGTTCGCGGGTTGAAGAAAGAAACGGATTTCACCGCAGAGAGCGCAGAGAAACGGTAGACTGGTTTGGAGAGTAATTCTTTCGAGTTGTCTCCGCGCGGGTACAACGTCCATGAGTTTGAAAGACAAAGCCGTCGGGCTATGTAAGCGACTCGGCGCGCCGGCCAAGTTCGCCGCCAAGCTCGCTCTCGGTGCCATGCTGCCGGGCAGTCCCGCCGTCGTCGAACTGGTGTGCGGCGTCCTCGATTGCGTCCACGAAACCGCGAAGGACAATCTACAATTCGATCCCGCCAAAATGCGGACAGCATCCCCTGCGGACTTGCAGCGCGTCGAGCAGGTGCTGGACATTCTCAACGACGAGTTGGCCGCGCTCATGGCGCAACTGGCCCAACTGGAACAGGTACCGGACATCGCGACGCGAATGCTTGATGCGGCCCTGGCGACGGATGAACGCTGCCGGCAGGCCGCGCATCGCCTCAATGACCTGGCTCGCCGTTTTGACCGCCTGGAGGAGCAAAATCGCCAGTTGCTCGAAGGGCAGGGTTACGCGGCGGGGATGTTGGAGGAATTGTTACCGTTAATGCGTCGGGTGGTCGGCGTGGTGGATTTTGTCGAGGAACTGCGTGCGGCCAGCCTGGGACTCGCCGACTTCCACAAGAACTTGCACGCCTTTCAGGATGGCGCTCGCGCTCTCGGCCTGGGGCGTGTTGTCGAAGCCGAGCCGCTGTTTCTCGAACTGGCGCAAGAGCAGCCGCAATCGGGGGCGACGGCGACCGCCCTAGCCGCTGCGCAAGTGGCGGCGCAAGACCTACCCGCCGCTGAGAAGTCGCTGGCCCGCGCCGCGCGTTTGTGTCCAGCCGATGCGGAGTTGGTTGACCTTCATCGCCGCGTGACGGTGGTGAGCCAAGGCGCTACCCCGTCGCAGTCTCGCTCGACGACGGCGTCGGGGCGACGGCGTGTGAAAGTGGGCGATGTATTGGACGGCTGGCGTTTGGAGCAAATGCTCGGCTCCGGTGGCTGGGGGCAAGTGTTCAAGGCGAGCCGTGGCGATCAGGTGCGGGCGCTCAAGGTGATGCACCCCAACCTGTCGGCGGATGCGCTGTTTGTCGAGCGTTTCAAGAGAGAGATTTTGACCCTCGCACGACTGAGCGGCCAACATCCGCACCTCGTCGAGATCGACGGTTTCGGCTACGCCGCCGACGCTGCCTGCTGGTATTTCGCGATGGAGTTCATCGACGGCTTGTCGCTGGAGCAGTACCTTCAGCGGCGAGGAGCGTTAACGCTACCGCAGGCGCGTCGCCTGTTCTTCGCTGTGGCGGAGGGACTGGCGGCCGCTCATGCACGCGGTATCGTCCACCGCGACATCAAACCGGCGAACATTCTGCTGCGGCCGCCCAACGGCAAGCCGGTGCTGATTGATTTCGGTCTGGCCGCGTTAGCCGATGGTTCCGGGTTGACCAAGACGGGCCGCTCGGCTGGTTATACGGCGATGTTCGCCGCCCCCGAACAACTGCGCGGTAGGACGGCTGATGCTCGCAGCGATGTCTACTCGCTGGCGGCTTCGCTGTATTATGCCCTCGTCTACGACCAACCGGCTTTTCGGGAACCACACTTGTTTGAGCCGGAGCAAGCTCCCGATGAGTTGCGGCAGATACTGATCGAGGCATTGCATCAGAACCCCGATCGCCGCACGCAAGCCGTAGCCGCTTTCGGCAATGCGCTGCGCGCACCCACTGCAAAACCAGTCACCATCGAAATAACGATACCAGGAGAATGGTATGTCCGTGCCGCTGACGCAATCGAAGCGGATAGGACTAAAATCTCTGACACACCCGCAACAGTTCAGATCACACCGGGTCAAGTTTACTCTCTAAGCGTGATTAGATCGGTTACGGATGCAGCGCTTGCAGGTCTGTCCTACCTGCGGGAAATCACCGTCCTCCAAACACTGGACTTGGGAGTATGTGAGCAGATCACGGATGCAGGTCTGGCTTATCTGCGCGGACTCACAGGGTTGCGAACACTGGACCTATCCTTCTGCAAGCAGATCACAGATGCAGGATTGGCTCACCTACGGGGACTCACCAGCCTGCAAACACTCTACTTGGTGGGCTGCAAGCACATCATTGATTCAGGGTTGGCCCACCACCCAGATACGGCGGGTTTTGTGTGGTCCCGCACCTCAGGATGCAAGCCGATCACCGATGCAGGGGTGGCTCACCTGCAGGGGCTCACCAGCCTGCAAACACTGGACTTGGGAAGTCAGTGGATCACGGATTCGGGACTGGGCCACTTACGGGAACTCACAAACTTGCAACAACTGTACCTGAGAGACTGCCCTTGGATCTCAGATGCGGGACTGGCCGACCTTCAGAGGCTCACCGGATTGCAAAAGCTGGACCTGCGAGGCTGCCGTGGAATCACAGGTGCAGGACGCGCCATACTCCAAAGAGCATTGCCGGCTTGTTACATCGTCCCCTGACCCACGTCATTCGGGGTTCAGTCCAGCGGGCTGGCACGGCATTGAGGACCAGAGACGCGCCTCCGATTTCGGTCGCCTACAAGGTGTCCTCTCCTGCCGCGACGATTCCCCGTTTCGGCGATTTGCTCCGTGCTTGTGGTAGGTGTAGCCCAGCTATGACCTTCTCGCCCAGCCACTACGTTCTCCCGGCACGCGACGAAGCGTCCTTGTGGAACGCATCCTTGAAGAAACGCTGACCCGGTAGGGCGACAAATCGTCGTGACAGTCCCGATTGCCTTGTCCATGATGCGATGCTCCCTGTGCCGAACCGATCAGAAACTTAGGTTTTCTCCTCGGCGTCTACATCATCCGCTTCCTGATCCTGATCGTCTACTGCCTGGTCCGCCAAGCCTTCAAGCATCTTCTCTATTGATTGTCTCAAGCGTTCACGACTCTGATAGAACGTACGACCGGTTTCTGCGTATTCCATCTCCTCAATGTCTTTACCTTCAAAAATCTCTTGCAAAGATTTGTATTCCTCTAGCAACGCAGTCATTGCCTGTAGCCGCGATGATTGGTTCTGTAGCACAACTTGCTTTTGCACTGCAGTGGCCGATATACGCTGCGCCTTGTTCGACGCTTTCATCTCATCAGATGTACGAATCAGATTCTGGACCTGGATGGCGAGTTCCTTTCGCTGTAGGATAAGGTTCACTATCAAGGCGGCGAAGGCGAGTCCAGAAAATAAAGTATTAACTGCACCAAACATGCTCCCGAACAATCCTCGGTCTGACCAATTAGGTATAAAGACAACGCCCAATACCCATGACAAAACCCAAATCAAGAAGACGAAGGTGCAGGCGATGATAAGCATAGCCCAAGGTTTAACATCGTATTGCATCTTGTAAGGATGCTGATCGGTTTCGGGGTACACAGTTCTTTGTTCTGTCGCCATCAGTCCTTCCCCCCTTTTTTCCATCGGCACGTCGTGAATGGCGTTCAGCGCTTCTGGCGGCTCCACTGAAGAGGTCGGTTCGTTGCTCGTCATAGGGGATTCCTCAAGTTGATCAAGGCTCTTCTTGTCTGAGCGACATCGCCCAGACGCGGGCCTTTCTCGTATTTTACAGCAGAAGTCAAACTCAGGTTCTTATACACGATAACCCCTCCTCCTTCGATTTTCTCTGTCACTGAGAGTACTGTGACCGCTTCATGATGAGTACAATCGAGCCGTGCAGCGCTCCTTTCAGGTCATTCAACCCGTACTCGATGCCCTCCGCCTTGCCGAGTTTGCTGCTTCAGCGCCCACTGAGCCGTTGCCGAGTTGCATGGATCGGGCTACCGTTGCCACCCACGAACAGGGCGATCCTCTCGTGGCCCAATTCCCGACTCTGCGGTCCCTGCGGTGAAATCTTTATTTCACACCGATCAGTTTCTCGAATTCATCTTCCGTCAGCACCGCGACGCCGAGTTGCCGCGCCTTGTCGGCTTTGCTGCCAGGACTGTCGCCGACCACGACATAATCCGTGTTCTTCGATACGCTGCTCGTCGCTTTGCCGCCGTGCAGCTTGATGACATCCTCGATTTCCTTGCGACCGTAGTTTTGCAGCGTTCCGGTGACGACCACCGTTTTGCCCGCCAGCGGCCCGGTGGTGACTTTGGCACGCACTTCCTCCGTCAGTTTCACACCGGCATCGCGGAAGTCTTGCACGAGCTTTTCGCCGGCGGGGCTATGGAAGAAGTTGTAAATGCTCTCGGCACGCTTGGGGCCAAAACCCTTGACGCTTGCGAGTTGTTCTTTCGAGGCGGCGAGCAAGGCGTCGATGCTCGGAAATTCTTGGACCAGCAACGGCCCCATCGCTTCACCGACGCCGTAGATGCTCATTCCGGCGATCAAGCGCGCCAGGCCACGATTCTTACTACCGCTGATGGCGTCGAGCAGGTTCTGCGCCGAGAGAGCGCCCATGCGCTCCAGACCGAGAAGTTGTTCCTTTTTTAGTCGATACAGATCCGCCACGGACTTCACCAGGCCGCTGGTGACGAGCTGCTTGGCGAGTATTTCGCCGACGCCTTCAATGTCCATGCGTTCGCGCTTGGCGAACGACTCGATACGGCCCTGCAACTGCGCGGGACAGATTTCGCTCGCCGTGCAGCGCGGCGTCGGCGCATCCTTTTCCCGCGCGGCGGCCGCACCGCATACCGGACATTTCGACGGGAACTTGAAGACTTTCTCACCGCCCGTGCGCGCTTCGTGCAGTGCCTGTTCCACGTGCGGAATAATCTCGCCGCGTTTGACGACGACGACGCTGTCACCAATACGAATGTCCTTTTCCTCGACGCAGGCCGCGTTGTGCAGCGTGGCCCGCGATACCGTCGTGCCACACAGTTGCACCGGCGGATCGAAGACGGCTACCGGCGTCAGCTCGCCGTATTTGCCGACATCAATTTGTATTTCGCGGATCTTCGTTATCGCTTGCTCTGTCTCGAACTTGTACGCCACCGCCCAGCGCGGCTCCTTGTTCGTCGCGCCCAGCCGGCGCTGCTGGTCGAAATCGTTCACCTTGATGACCATGCCGTCCGTCTCATAGGGCAGATCGAACCGCTTTTCGGACCAGCTCTCGCAATAGGCGATGGCCTCCTCCATCGTGTCGAACGCCTTGGCTTCGGTATTGACCGGGAACCCGTATTGCCGCAGCAAATCGAGCGCGTCGAGATGCGACTTAATGGTGATGCCTTCGACAGACCCAACGGAGTACGAGAAGAGCCGCAATTTGCGCTTGGCGACGAGACGCGAATCGAGTTGCTTGAGCGAACCGGAGGCCAGGTTGCGCGGGTTGGCGTAGCGATCCTCACCACGTGCGGCGACTTCTTCATTGAGACGCGCGAAGTCGGCCTTGGACATGTACACTTCGCCGCGCGCTTCAAAATGCACGGGCGGTTTGTCCGTGTGCAGCCGGAGAGGAACGCCGCGAACCGTCTTCAGGTTCTCCGTGATGTCATCGCCCGCCTTGCCGCTGCCGCGCGTCGCGCCCAGCGTCAGCAAGCCATCCGTGTACGTCAGCGACATGGCCACGCCATCGATTTTCAGCTCGACCACGTACTTGATTGGTTCCTTGCCCAGCGCTTTGCGGACACGGCCATCAAAGGCGCGCAGCTCATCGGCGCTGAATGCCTTGCCGATGGACAGCATCGGTACGCGATGCGTGACGCTTTTAAAGCCGTCGATCGGTTGACCGCCGACGCGCTTGGTCGGGCTATCGGGCGTCACGAGTTCGGGATGGGCCGCCTCAAGGTCTTCGAGTTCTTTGAGGAGACAATCGAATTCCTTGTCGGAGATTTCGGGCTTATCTTCGACATAGTAGCGGTGATTGTGGTGGTCGAGGAGACGGCGTAGTTCGGCGGCGCGTTGTGCGAGATTCGGCATGGCACACCAAAAGCAATGCAGAAGTCAGAATGCAGAATGCAGAATGAAAGATATTTTTTGGTTTTCATTCTGCATTTTGCATTCTGACTTCTGCATTTGGGTTAGGGGGATAGTTTCTCCTCTTTCGTTGGAGGGATTGTCACCTCAGCGCGCTGTTTTTGCAAGGTCCGCAGGCGATCGACGGCCATGCTGGCCACGCTGAGGACGATGACGGCACCGACTTCGTAGAGCAGCCAACGCCAGCCATCTTTGCGCAGCGCGGCGCGAAACTCCGAGGGCGGCGGCGGTTGGCCGGCGTCGGTGGCCTTCTGTTCGAGGACGGGCACCACGGCGTAAGCCAGAGCCGTGACCACGAACAGCAGACTGGCCAGAAGCAGGAGGAGATACAACGGATTACGTGGTTCGCTCGGCGTCATCGATACCTCTCAAGAAATACTTTCACCACGGAAAGCACGGAAAACACGGAAAAAATACAAAAGGCAAAATGATAAATTCGAGAGGATCGAATCCGTTCCCGACCCTGATCTGTCATTCCTGACCGTCTCCTCTTTTTGTATTTTTTCCGTGTTTTCCGTGCTTTCCGTGGTGAAAAGTTTTTATCCGCCTACAACCCAGGGGGAATCAACGGGTTGAAAGTTGACCAATTCTTCCGGCTTGAACCATAGCGCCACTTCGGTGGCGGCGTTCTCCACGCTATCGCTGCCGTGGATGAGATTATTTTGCACACTCAGAGCGAAATCGCCGCGGATCGTGCCGGGCGCTGCCTTGGTTCCGTCCGTCGCGCCGATCAGGTTGCGAGCGACGGCCACCGCTTGCGGTCCCTCCAGCACCAGGGCGACCGTCGGACCCGACGTGATGAACTTCAGCAACGACTCGAAAAACGGCCTGCTTTTGTGGACTGCATAATGCTGTTCCGCCAGGCTTCGACTTACTTGCACCAACTTCAGCCCCGCCAGACGCAGCCCTTTTTGCTCGAAACGCTGTAATACACTCGCGACAAGACGGCGCTGCACGCAGTCAGGCTTGAGAAGGATCAAAGTTTTTTCCATGATTCGCTACTTTTCCTCTCGGCTAAGGAGACATCTATTTTCGTTCTTCGCCGCTTGCGGCCTAGCACGCTGGGGATGCTAAGCCGCAAGCGGCGAAGTACGAAAGGCATTCTAGTGAGAGAGGCTACGCGGAGGAGTGTTCAATCAGCGAGCCGGCACGGCGATGCGATCGAGGAAGTCCGCATTGGAAGGATACTGCCCAAGCTTCTTGACCAACATTTCCATCGCCTCAATGGGCTTCATCTGCACCAGTGTGCGGCGCAAGAGCGTCACGCGCTGCAATACCTCCGGCGACAGCAGGCGTTCTTCCTTGCGCGTACCGGATTGGCTGATGTCAATGGCCGGATAGACGCGGCGGTCGGCCAGGCGACGATCGAGTACCAACTCCATGTTGCCGGTGCCCTTGAACTCCTGAAAAATCACCTCGTCCATTCGGCTACCCGTGTCGATGAGAGCCGTACCCATGACGGTCAGCGAACCGCCCTCTTCAAAGACACGCGCGGAACCGAACAGACGCTTGGGCACTTCCATGGCGCGGATGTCCACGCCGCCGGACATGGTTCGACCGCTGTTGTTGACATTCTTGTTGTACGCCCGCGCCAGTCGCGTCAGGCTATCAAGCAACACAAATGCTTGCTTGCCCTGTTCGGCGAGCCGCTTGCCGCGCTCGACCACCAGTTCGGCGCAACGAACGTGACTTTGCGAATCGCGGTCGGAACTGCTGGCGATGACTTCGCCGCGAATCGTGCGGCGCATGTCGGTCACTTCCTCCGGCCGTTCATCGACGAGCAGCATGATAAGGTGCATCTCAGGATGATTGCGTGCGACAGCCTGGGCGATGTGCTGCAACAGAATGGTCTTGCCGGTTCGCGGCGGTGCGACGATCAGGCCGCGCTGTCCTTTGCCGATCGGTGTCAGCAGATCCATGACGCGCGTGGTCAACGGCTCCGCGTCGGTTTCCAGCCGGATCATCTCATGCGGGTCGATGGGCGTGAGATCGTCGAAGTTACGGCGGCGAAACTGCTCCGGCGGTTTGCCTTCAATTTGCTCGATGCGCGCCAGCCGCGGCCCAGTCGGCTGCTTGCCGCGTGGCGCGCCATTGCCGCGCACAATCTCCAATGGGCCACCCAGCATCACCCCCTCGCGCAGGCCAAGCCGTTGAATCAGCGGCGCGGGCACATAAGGATCGGCCTGCTGCGCCACGTAATTGCGGGCGGCGTTGCGCAGAAAACCGAAACCTTTGGGATGTAGTTCGAGGACGCCTTGAATGGATTGCTCGTCGCGGACCATGGGATTCTCTCTTCAATGCAGAATGCAGAATGCAGAATGCAGAATTAAAGACAGACCTTTTTTAATTCTGCATTCTGCATTCTGCATTCTGCATTGGGTTGTCAGACCTTACGATGAGGCGTGGCCGCCTCGAAGGTGCCATCGGGCAGGGGCACGAGTTGGTAATCGCGGAACAGATTCGGTGCTTCCGTTTGCATGATCTGAAGCACCTTGACCGCCAACTTTCTTATCTCAACCTCGGCATGACGGCTACCGCGCATCTCGATGAAGTGCCGTAAGGCACGGGCGTTGGCGGTGACGAAGATTTTTGTCTCCGTGGCGTTGGGCAACACGCTCCGCGCTGCCTGACGTGCCAGCTTGCGCCGCAGCGTTTTGTCCGGCTCATCCTTGTAATGCTCGGCCAACTTTTCGACCAATTTCATATAAGTTTGGTGTGCGTGAGCGACCGCATCGAGCCAGAGGGCATGCAGTTCGGGATTGCCGGCGATCGCGTCCGGTTCAACGTACTCGGCGATGGACTCATCCACGTAACGCTGGCTCAGTTGGGAATAGGCCCATCCTGCTCTGTGCCGGATCAGTTCGTGAGTCAGCGAACGACTAATCCCGGTAAACACGAAGTTCCAGGCGGCATGTTCGAGAACCGAGCCGTGGCCCACCTCCAGAATATGGTGTAGGTAGGTCTGGTTGCCGCCGGGACGCGGCTTGGCGAAGCTCATGTAACAAACACGTCCCGCTACTTCGGCCAGGTGTTCCCCGGCGACCTCGGTATCCGTCTGCCAGCTTACTCCATGATCGGTGAGGAAGCGATCGAGTTCTTCGGGTGCGACCGTCTGGCGACCGACCAGATAGACCGACGGTTCGCGAAGGATGCGAACGTCCCGAGAAGGATCGAAGCCAGACACGGGGCTTAATCCTAACTGTATCATGGAGGGGAATCCTTTCCCAGCAAGAATTGGATTCCCCGAGAAGCCTTTCTCGGGGAAAGGTCATCTTAGCGGGATGCCGGTTGCTGTCAATGACGCCTTGCGCATGGCATCGCCTAATCCGGCCACTTGCTCCAGTTTATCGCAAACAGCCTCCGCTGCCATCCGCAAATTGCCGGAACGTATCCCTGCGGCATCGTTCAGGTCTCGCCACGGAGACGACGCAATTCCGCTTCTAACTCGCGAAGCCGTTGCTCGTTTGCCTCGGCACGAGCGTGTTCCGCGTCCGCGCGTCGCTCGTTTGCATCCGCGCGGGCTTGCTCCGCGTCAGCACGTCGCTGAGCCTCCAGGCGCGTGGCCGCTTCAAGTCGCAATTGTTCCTCGGCCACCAGCCGCGCAGCCTTTTCCTCCTGAAGTGCTTCGGTGATTTCTTGGTAATCACCGATCCGCACCTCCGATTGTGCATCATAACAGGCAATCCAACCGTCCTCCAGAGCCAGCAGCAAACCTACCGGCTCCACGAACAAGCGGCCGCCGGCGTCCAACGGCAATTCCTCATAACCGGCCGGCGTCCAGCGATAACCGTGCAATTGCCGCGGTCCGCGCTCCCGTTGTTGATCGATCAGCACGTACAGGGGAATATCCAGACGATGATAGTCCTCCGGCTTGCGAACCACATCGTTATCCCGACTGTCCGGCGAAACCACTTCGATCACCAGCACCACACGGCCGCCCGAAGTCGCCAGGTGAAACGTGCCCTGTCGCGGATCGGGCGGTGTCTGCACATCTCGGAAGACGCTGACATCGGGCTGATGGTTGCGTTGCTCGGCGACGCCCCAATCGATCAGACAATCCGACAGCACCGCAACGGAAGGATCGTCGGCATAGCGCGCCCGCAGGACATTGGCCAGGTAAGCGCACTCGATCTGATGCTGCGGGCGCATGGGGATCTCATCTCCTTCTTGGGGATACAGAACGTCCTCCAAGGTGAGCGGAACTTCCTCCAGCGTTTCCCGGCCATCGGCGTCGCGGCGACGCAAGTAACGCCAACCGTAGAAGGGGATTTCTTGCAGGGGTGGCGTGGGCGGCAGAGGAGGATCGAGCAGACGCGACATGAGCAGTCCTCCGAAGGCAGACAACCAAAACACGGCAGCGCTCACTCCAGTTTACCGCAAACGCCCTCCACGGCCATTAACAAACTGCCGGAACGTATCAAGCGTTCGACCGCTTCAAGGTCGCGGTGCAGGGTGCGATCGCGTCCCAGTGGCCGGACGTGTTCGCGCACATGGCGATACGCCGCCTCGACACCACGGCCTGGACGCAAACCCGAATGAAACTCCAATCCCTGAGAGCCGCATAGCAATTCACAGGCCAGGACGCGGCCGATGTTGGTGACGGCTTGCCGGCACTTGCGAGCGGCGGCGGTACTCATTGATACGTGATCTTCGCGGTTGGCCGAAGTTGGAATCGAATCGACGCTAGCCGGGAAGGATAGCGATTTGTTCTCCGAGACGAGCGCCGCCGCCAACACCTGCACGAGCATCATGCCGGAATTGAGTCCGGCATGCGGCGTCAGAAAACCGGGCAGTCCGCTCAGGTCGGGATTGACCAAGTTCTCGACGCGCCGCTCGCTGATACTGCCGAGATCGGTGATGGCCGCGCACAGCAGATCGGCGGCCAGGGCGATCGGCTGAGCGTGGAAATTGCCGCCGGAGATTACCTCGCCGGTGTCGGGAAAGACCAGCGGATTATCGGTCGCCGCGTTCATCTCGCGTTCGATGATGGTCGTGAGGTGACTAAGAGCGTCGCGCAAACAGCCGTGAACCTGCGGCATGCAGCGCATACTGTACGCATCCTGCACCTTACTACAGTGCGCGTGCGATTCATTGATGGCGCTCTCGGTCAGCAGGCGACGCAGATTGGCGGCGCAGGCGGCCTGTCCGGGGTGAGGACGAATTGCCTGGATGCGCGGATCGAACGGCCGTTGCGAGCTTTTCGTCGCTTCCACGGTCATCGCGCCGGCGATGTCGGCGATGCGTGCGAGATGATGGGCACGCACCAGAGCATCGGCGAGGATGGCGGTGCTGATCTGCGTGCCGTTGATGAGCGATAGTCCTTCCTTGGCTTGCAGTCGATACGGTTTCAGATGCACGCGGCGCAGGGCGGCGCGGCCGCTCATCGGCTTTCGTCCCTCATTGCGCGAAGAGGGCCGGACGATGAAGGCGTGTCCCTCGCCCATGACCACGAGGGCGAGATGAGCCAGCGGAGCGAGATCGCCCGATGCGCCGACGCTGCCTTGTTCGGGAATGGCCGGCACCACACCACGGTTATACATCTCGATAAGTTGTTCGATTAACTCCATCGTCACGCCGGAATGTCCCTTGGCCAGCGCTTGAATGCGCAGGGCGAGGGCAAGCCGGCTAACGCCGATAGGGAGCAGCGTACCCATGCCGACGGCGTGACTGCGCAGAAGATTTTCCTGCAAGGCCAGCACTTCATGCGGTTCGATGCGTTGGCTGGCCAATTTGCCGAAGCCGGTGTTGACGCCGTACAGCGTGGCTCCTTGGGCTAACAGATCGTGTAGGCAACGACGCGCTTGCTCGACTCGGCGACGGGCGGTGGACGCCAGATGGAGTTGTTCGACCTGTCCATTCAGAATGCGAGCAGCGTCGGCAAGAGCGAGGTTGTCGCCGGTTAATTCGAGGGCGGCATCAGTGCGATGAGTGCGGTTCATACACCTTATCATAGACACCCCAAGCCAGCTTCCACGGGTGATAGCCGCGCCCACTGGGGAAACTCCAAATTTTCTTTCCAACGATCATTGACGAAATAGCCAGATGGGGTTTATGATCTTTCTACCTCACGACTCGTATTTCTTCCTCATTGAGGTGGTATCATGACGCCCGGACTCCGCGTAAAATTCGGCTTGCTCAGCATCGCGGCGTTGTTCCTCGCGGTTTTTGCTTGGAGTGCCGCTCAGGGACAATTTCGGCCGCCTCGACCGCCGTTCAATCCTCCACGCCCTCCCGGCATGAATCCTCCAATCGGATTCAACGGCGGCATCAATGGTCGCGGCATCAACGGCGGCGGCTTTAACGGCGGTATCAATGGTGGCGGCATCAATGGCGGTGGGTTTAACGGCGGCATGGGCGGCGGCGGTATCGGTTTGAGCTGGCGCTGTCCGAAATGCGGCCGCACGGGACCGGGCGCCATTCCTCCGGCTAATTGCCCCGGCTGCGGCGTCCACTTCATCAATGGTATGGGCAATGGCAGCGGTGGAGGGATGATGGGAGGCCCAGGCCGTCCGAATCCTCCCATGAATCCCGGTGCCAACCCGCCTGGTATGCCAGGATTCACTCCACCCAATAATCCGGCCCCACCGGCTATGAATCCGCCACCCTTCAATCCGGGAATGAACAATCCTCCCCAGCCGAACCCGATGCCTAATCCGAACGATCTTACCAAAATCAGTTCCCCTCCCAGCACCGCGAACGGCACTCCCAGCGACAGTTCGAGTAGTTCGTCGGGCAAGGGGAAAATGATCGCCCTGATTATCGGCATCATTGTTGTCGGCATCGGCGTCTTGGCCGGCGGCACCTTCCTGATGATCTACACGATGAAGAGCAGTGCTTCGGACGCTCCGCGCCGCAAGCGTCGCCGTCGCGACGACGATTGATGGACGCGGATCGCGCTTACGCTCTCCGGAACCGCCGCCAAGTTCCGTGTTGAAGTACGGCGGCGGTTTTTGTCTCCGCGACCGACGGCCATTGACGCTTCGGCGAGACTCTGGCATGATTTCGCCGGGTTGGATGGATTCATCCCGGCGGAGAGCGCGGTCATGGACGAGCAGACAGTCTCAATCCCTTCTTCTACGCCCCGATCTTCGTTGACGGACCTGCCCCGCTCGTTACCGGCCTGGTTACCATACCTGTGGTCGCGTGTGCTGTTTCCGGGCGGCTCTTGCCGCGAGGCGGAACCGCGCCGTCTCTCGTCGCTGGTGATCCTTCTGCTTGTGCCGGCGGCGCTGCTATACCCATGCCTGTCGTTTCATCTCTTCGAGCCGGACGAAAGCCGTTACGCCGAGATTCCCCGCGAGATGTTCCAGCGCGGCGAGTGGGTGGTGCCATATCTTCAAAGCGAACCGTATCTCGATAAACCGCCGCTGCTGTACTGGCTGATTGAAGCCAGTTACGCCGTGTTCGGCGTCAAGGTGTGGGCGGCGCGTTTGATACCGGCGTTGGCCGTGCATGGCTGCATCTTGCTGGTCTATTTTCTCGGCCGGCGCAGTCTTGGTGAACGCGCGGCGTTCTGGGGTGCTCTGGGATTAAGTCTGGCCCCCGGTTTTTTGAGTATGGGCCGGCTCCTGCTGCTGGATAGCTTGCTGACTCTGTGGACGACGTTGGCCTTGCTCGCCGCGTTCGAGTCGGTGCGCGGCCAACGGCTGCGCTGGGGCTGGTGGCTGCTGGCGTCGTTGGCCTGCGGTCTGGGCGTACTCACGAAAGGGCCGGTGGCTCTCGTCTTGCTGTTGCCGCCGCTGTGGTTGCAGCGCTGGCTGACGGGTTCCACCTGCCGAATTGGTCGAGCCGGCGCGCTGGTATTCGCGCTGGTCGTTGTGGTCGTGACGCTGCCCTGGTACGTGGCCATGTCGCTGCGTGTGCCGGCGTTCGCGCGGGAATTTTTCTGGGATCACAACGTCCGTCGTTTCCTGGCTCCGTTCGCCCACGAACACGGCATCTGGTTCTATGGTCCGGTCCTTCTGGGCGGTCTGCTGCCGGCTACGCTGCTGCTGGTGCCCTTCGTGCGTTTCCTGCTCGCCAGCGATCCCGCGCGCGCCAGTCGGCGCACGGTGGAACTGAGTTTCATGCTGCTGGGCGGCCTGTGGTGTGTCTTTTTCTTCACGCTGTCGCAGTGTAAACTGCCGACATACATCATGCCGGCCTTCCCGCCGCTAGCGCTCGCCCTGGGTTATTTCTTGGTGAATAGCCGTTGGCAGGCTTCGCGTCTGCCGCGAAACCTGGCGACCGGCGCGTTCCTCCTGTTGGCCATCGGACATCACCTTGCCTGTCCGTGGTACGCCGCCTATCGTTCGCCCGTGGGCCGACCGGAAGCGGTCAGCCGGCTCTGCTCCGATAAAGCCACCACAGTTGTCTGTTATCCGCGCAATTGCGATTCGGTAGCCTTCTACTTGGGCCGCGATGATCTGCACAGTTACCGCAGCAAGAGCATCGACGAATTGCGGATGCTGGTTCGCGTGCAGCCGCGAACGGTCATTCTGTGTACGCATCGCCATTCGTTAAAGGGATTGCATCAACTGCTGCCGCCGGATGTGCGGATCGTCGAGGAAGCGAATTTCGGGCTGGCGAATATCCCCGGCGTGCCGCCGCGTTTGATGAAAATGCTCGTGCGATTGATGGGCGAGACGGCACTAGGTTTGTGCGACATCGCCGTGTTCGAACCGGGCTGGCGTCATCCCGGCCTGCCTCCCAAACCGCCGGCGTCCGGCAGCGATAGAGGGGCGATTCCGGGAGCGGTTGAACTCAGTGATAGCGATTCGTGAACGAACTCGCGAGGGCCTTCCTTCGTGCTTCCCTCAAGGATGGGTGTTGGGATCTTCGACCATCAACCCCTCGGCCACCGCCGCCGCATTTAGGTCCGCGTCAGCGGAAACGAGCGTGAGGGATTGGCCCACGATGCGACAGCGTTTGTGGACCTGCAGTGCTGCGGCCAATTGGACAGCATCGTAACCCCGAAGCAGATGGGCCTCGGCCAACCTCATAGCCTGCTTCACGAGAGCCACCGTGATACCGGTAATATGAAAGCGGCTCTTGAAATCGGCGTGGAAACGGACCAGCGCCGCCGCCGCATGAGCAGCCGATAGAGAACCGCTACGTGCGCGGCGAGCAATCGCCGACACGACTTCTACTCCCGTCAGCCGCGCCACATAAAGGAGATTCCCCGCTGCCGGGGCCGCGATGCCCGTGACCCAGGCCGTGCCGATTTCAGCAACGTATCGTTTGACGAGACCGCTCGTGTCGAAATAGTACAGCGGCACTTACCGGCGCTCCTCAATGATGGTCTCCGACAGTGGCTTGCCCTCGATCGGCACGGGTTTATATTCCTCATACGCCTTGTTTTCGGCATCGGTGGGCGGACGAGGAATGCCGTCAATCACGCCGTCTTTGAGCAAGAGCAATTGCAATTCGTCTTCCGGCGTCAGGGGCTGACGCTTGAACCGCAGCGCATTGAGCAACCTCCGCAGTCGGCGCTGTTGGTCGGAGGGCAATGTCTTGACCGCTTCCCACACCTGATCAAAGTTCATGAGGGACATGCTCTCGCCTCCTTCGTTCAAGACGATGGTCCCATCCTCCAGGCCAGCGGCCAGTTCACGCACCACGGATTCAAAGTTGCGCGGCGGCTTAAAAGGGTTCATTGCGGCCCCTTGATCTGGAATCGTTACAGGAAAACGAACAACAACGCCTCGGTGGTTTCTCTGGCATTGTCCGCGCTATCATTGCTTTCCTCTCCCTCAGTGTACCGCGTTCACCAGGCTGTGTCGCTGGAGTTTACTTAGGTCTTGGCTGACCGTCGAGTCTGCCCAGACGCGGCCGAACTCAGTGATAGCGATTCGTGAACTCGCGCACCACGCCTTGCATGCGTTTATCGAGACGCATCCAGGCTTCCGCCTTGATCTCATCGGGCACGCCGCCGTAATAGGCGGCGGCGATACCGCCGGCAATACAGGCCATCGTATCGCTGTCGCCGCCAAGCGAGACGGCCTTGCGCACGGCATCCTCGTAATCGCTTGATTCCAGGAAGGCCAGGATCGACTCCGGCACCGAACCCTGACACGACACATCAAATCGATAGTTTGGCCGAATCTCGTCGAGTGTGCGATCCAGATCGTATTGAAAAGTCTCCTGGATATATCGGCGGATGTCCTCCTTGCTCGTCTTCTGACGCGCGAGGAAAACAGCGGCTGCCGTAGCTTGCGCGCCCTTGACGCCCTCGGGATGATTGTGCGTTACCTCCGCACTGCCCTTGGCCTTCTCCAGCACTTCATCGAGCGAATCGTAGGCCAAGCCAATCGGACTAACGCGCATGGCCGAGCCGTTGCCCCAACTGTTGTACCCTTTGCGACTACGCGACATAGCCCAGCGCATGAAGTTGCCGCCGTAGCCGGCGTGCGGATAGGTTAGGAAGTACTCACGCAGTCGGTCAATGTAGTCGGTTCCGGACAGGATGCTATCCGCCAGCGCGACCGTCAGCACCGTGTCATCGGTCGGCCGCGAGAGCGGATCGAATAACGGGTAAAAATAGGGCGTCTTGATAGGCCGGCCTTCGTATACGGAACCAATGATGTCGCCGGCGATCGCACCAAGCATGCGTGTATCTCCTCGGTCAACCCAGTAAGCCAATGTACCAATTGGCGATCCGGAAAATCGCCATAATGATAATCAAGGCGACGAACAGCCAAACGCCGTAGCCGGCCAAACTCGTCAGCGCCGCCAGACGCCGGCCCGATTCCTCGTGGTAATGCGCGGCCTGATGAGTAAGCACTTGATCCAGCGTGCCCGACTCCTCGGCGACGACGATCATGTGCTGAAAATCCTCCGGAAATAGTCCGTTATCCGCCAGCGCCAGCGTCAAATCCTCGCCGCGCCGCAGTTTCGCTTCGATGTCGTCACTCCGCGCCGTGAATGCCCGGTTGCCGGTTGCTTGCAGACTCAGACGCATCGCCTTCGTGATCGACATGCCCGTCTCGGTCGTCAGACGCAGCGCCATGCAGAAGCGTGCCAGCGCCAGCGCACGCAAACAGGGGCCGATGGCCGGCAGACCGAGCAGGAATCGATCCAGGGCGGCGTTGTCGCGCAGTTGGCGCGTCATCAACCAGTAGATGCCGCCCAGAACGCACAATACGCCGGCAACGATGCCGAGAAAGATCATAGCGCCGGAAGGGCCGGCCAGACCCAGACCGAGCGGATCGAGCGGTTTCGATCCAGGCCCGCCCGGTGGAGTCAGCATGCCCATGATGAAAATCAGCCCGGCCAGCACGAAGATGGCCAACACAAACTGAATGAGCGGCCAGGTGCCGCGCGCGACAAACTGCCGCCAGAGCATCCGTTGGCGAACATAATACTTTTCCAACTCGGCGAAGACTTCGGCCAGCATGCCGCTCTCTTCGCCCACGCGTGCCAGCGATAAGAACAGGGACGGGAAGAAGGCTTCTTCTCGCTGAAGCGCGTCTTCCAGACTGACGCCGTGCCCCAGCGCCGCGACGATGCGGCCGGCCACGGGACGCACGCCGAGCGCGCCTTTGTTCGCCTGATGGCGGAAGGCATCGACGAGCGGCAGGCCCGCGCCGAGGTAATGGCGCAGCGAGCGACACAATTCAATCAGATTCGACAACGACAGACGCGAGGACAGGAGCATAAAAGGACTCCGGTTAACGGATGGTTGTCATTGTATCCGCTGAAACGCCGTGGCGAGCGGAGCAATGACACACCGGCCGCTCAGCCAAAACGGGAGTGATGATCCTCTTGCATTCGCTGCGGCGGACGGGTATGAGATGCTCCCGGCAATGAGTCGGCGGTGTGTGACGGTATCCGTTAGCGAATGGGAGATGCGGACGAGAAATAATGCACGACGGCAGTGTTTTTGCACTCCATTTGAGAGGACGGGGAGCGTGCTTATCCGGCGGTGAACGGCAGGATAGGCAAGCGAACTTCATGGATGCGCCGGAGTTTCCCGTTGCTCCGTGCTTGAAAAAGGCTATGCTGATAACGCCGGCTAAATGAGTCGCCTCATTGAGAAATGGTGTCGCTATTCACGGTGGCATCGTTCGGGCGGCGAATGAAAACGCGAGGCATCCAGGATGCACATCTGGTCTGAGTGCGGCAATTTCATCCGCGAATGTCGTCGTCATTTCCATACTACGGGAGCGATCTTGCCCAGTAGTCGTTTTCTCGCCCGTGCCCTGGTTCGACCGTTGCGCGGAGCGCGGATGCCATGCCGGATTCTCGAAGTCGGACCCGGTACCGGCTCCGTGACTTGCGAGATCGCCCGGCGCATGCTGCCCGGCGACCGCCTCGACGCCGTCGAGATCAATAGCCACTTCGTCGATCTGCTGGAGCGACGATTGCGGCAAGAGCGCGTTTTCGCCTTGCGCCGCGATCAAATTGAGATTATCCATGCAGCCGTGCAGGATCTGCTCGGCGCAACGACCTACGATTTCATCGTGTCCGGGCTACCGTTGAATAATTTCCCGGCTCACGAAGTGCGCGACATCTTCGATACCTACAGTCGTCTGCTCAAGCCGGGCGGCACGCTGACGTTCTACGAGTACACCTTGGTCCGCCAGTTCAAGACGCCTTTCGTCGATCGCCGCGAGCGTCGCCGGCTGTTCCGTGTTGGTCGGGTCATGCGCGGCTACATCCGCGATTACCAGATTCGCCGCGAACGAATCTTCATCAACGTGCCTCCCGCGACGGTGCGCCATCTGCGCTTCCAGCCGACGGCCCTCCCCGTGGTCGAGGTGATCGAACACCCTTCGAGCGTTCTGCATCTCTGAGTACCCTGATTCTTACCAGCCCGCAGCGCAAGCAAGGGTAACGGATTCCCTTGCTTGCGCTGCGGGCTGGCAAGGACTCCCATCTCGCTTGACCGGAGCAGAAACTCTGCGCCGCGCCGGCCGATGTCATCGGTTGGGCCGGCGTCCTATCTCGTGGAACGGAGGGATTCGTTCATGACTCGTCGCTTTCTGTGCGCCTGCCTGGGCGTTGCCGTGTTCACGGGTGCGCTGGAGATGCCAGCTCGCGCCGTCGCCAAACCGCCCGATCTGCCCATGAATGAGACCATCACGGCGGCACCGCAAGCCGACCCGATGCCTTCGGAAGCGAATACGGGATCGTTGATCTTCGGCGTCGGCGTGAACAGCAATTCCGGACTGACCGGCAGCATCGCGGTGAACGAACGCAATTTCGACGTGGTGCAAGCTCCGGCTGAGGAGGAACTGCCTCCTGCCAAGTCTATCTATGATACTCTCCCTGCCGCAGTGCCGACGCCCGCGCTGTACGAACTGCATCCAACGGCTCGCCGCACTCTGGCCGGTTCGATGCTATTCGGCGTCAATCCGTTGCTGGCGCTGCTGCCGACCGACAAGGCTCTCGATGCTCCGAACGATCATCCGCAAAAAGTTGCTGGGGATGATGTGTTCGGCGACATGCCCCCATGCCAAGGGCGTTTGGTGGGAGGGCCAATAGCTTGTGCATACATGGCGTTTGAAGCGCTGCCCATGCCACAAGAGGACAAGCCCGCCAAGAAGAAGCACAAGAAGCACCATCGCAAGGGCGAGCGTCTGTCGATGCCGCAAGAAGACGCCCCCGCCACGACATCCGCGGACGGCGTCACCTGTCCCTTTCTGCGCCAGCAATATGTCGATCGCCACGCCTGCCAGTTCGCTGATCCGCAGATTGGCCACGATGTACTCGACAATCTTGCACGGCTGAAGAAGGCCGAGGCTCTCTTGGAGTTGGCCGAGAAACTCGCCCAGACCGGCAACATCGGCGAGGCGTTGGAATGCTGCGTCCACGCTCAGAATCTTTGTCCCGGCAGTCCGTGCGCGAGCCGCGCCGCCGATGTCATGCTCGATGTGTGCTTCGGCGCCGACAAGCCGGCGATGGCCACGGAAGAGGCCGCCGAGGCGCAGCCCGAAGCAAGGCGGTTGAAATGTCCTTCCAAGCAAAGTGCCATCGAAAAAAAACTCCAGCAGCCCGTGAACGTGAACTTCACCAACGCGCCGCTGCGCCAGGTCATCGATGATCTGCGAGAACTTTTTGGCATCAACATCTACGTGGATGAGCCGGCGCTGGCGGAGAAGGGCATTAGCCTGGATTCGCCTATTACGATTAAGCTAGATAACCTCTCCTTCAAGTCAACCTTGAACCTGCTCCTGCACTCCGTGCATCTCACGTACATCGTCAAGGAGGAGGTGGTACAAATCACCACGGAAGAGCATGCCTGCGGTAAGCTGGTGCAATGCGTCTATCAAGTCGCCGATCTGGTCGAACAAAAGGACTTGCCGAATCGTTGTAAGGCTAAACCCGTCAACCCGCACGAATCGGGTAAGGATTGTCTCATCCGGCTTCTCACAACCACCATTGACCCGCGCAGCTGGAGCGAACAGGGTGGGCCGGGGACCATCGACTTTTTCCCCCTGTCGAAGTCGCTTGTTGTCAATCAGACGGCGGACGTTCAGGATCAGATTACCGATCTGCTGGCGGCCCTGCGCCGCTTGTATGAGCAGGAAGGTGAAAAGAGAGAGACAAAGGCAGAGCCGGGCACCGAGCAACAAGTGGACGGGCTGATGAAAGCGTGTCGTCTGTTGATGAACGAGGGGTTGCACGAACAGGCGGCCGAACTGGCGCGGCAAGCGTTCGCCCTCGATCCCGAGCGCGTCATGGCCGATCCGCTCCTCTACAAAATGCACCTTCTCGCCGATGCGCCGGCGAAACAGTCGGCGGGATCGAGCGAAGCGAGCGAGCCGCCCTCGTGCCCGTATTGCCCTCATGGGGGCAAGCCGATTTCCGAGATCGTGCCGGAGAAGAAAACGACGGAGTCCGGCCCCAGCACGCTGCTCGTGCCGCCGTTGCCGCCCATCGATTATGAAGTGGTGCCCGCACTCGATCGCGTGCTGACGGAGCAGACCGAATCCGCCGCAGGCTCGGAGGAAGCGAGCGAGGACGATATGCCGTCGAGTTTGCAAGAACTGGTCGAGTCGATCATGGGACCGAGCCAGACTTTGCTGGGCGTTGGCGTGAACGCCGATGGCGGACTTCGCGTAATCAGCGCGTATCCGTTGGGTGGCAGCGTTTATCACGTCCAGTACAGCCGAGGGTGCCTGGCGATCTGGAAGACGCCGGACGCGGCGAAGTTGAAACCGTGATATTGGCATTGCGCGATCAATGACTTGCCAGCCGCAGCGCCAGCAAGGGAATGTCCCTTGCTGGCGCTGCGGCTGGCAAGTCATTCGTAGGCGATCGCCTCGGCAATGCGCAGGCGCGTGGCGTGATAGGCCGGCCATATACCGACCAACGTGGCCAGCACCACCGACAAAGCGAACACGACCGCTACGGGTTTCCAGGACACCAGCATGGGAAATACGAAGCCGGCTTCATCGAACAAGATCAGCCGAATCGTATACCATTCGATGAACAGGCCGACCAGGAAACCGATGAGCGCCCCAAACACTCCCATCAAGGCCGCCTCCGCCAACACAGTCCCAAGCACCTGACCGCGCGACGCGCCGACGGCGCGGAGCAGGCCCAACTCGCGGCGACGCTGCAACACGGAGATGAACAGAGCGCTCACCACGCCCAAGAGCGTCACCAGGCCGACGATGAAAAACTGCGCGTAGCCCAGCAAATAAATGCGATCGATGCCCTCCTCGATACTGCGGTGCATTTCTTTGCGGGTCGCTCCATAGAGCGCTTCTTGATGGCCCCACTTTTCCCTAATCTCATCGCGCACGGCGGCCGGGTTCGCGCCGGGCCGCAGATAGACATCCCAGATGTCCACGAGATCATCGCCGAATACCTTGCTGAACCAAGTGCGATCAACGAGGATGGTGCCGCGGTTCCAGGTGTAATCGACCATCGTACCGATCACCTCCAACGACAGCGGTCCCTCACGGCCACGCACCGAGATGCGATCGCCGGGATGGATGCCGTAGAGGGCGGCGAAATTCTCCGAGACAAGGGCGGTGCCGCCCTCACGCAGACGCGGATATTTGCCGAGATTGCGGGCCAGCGAGCGGGTGCTGTCTTCGCGGAAAGCGTCCGCATCCATCGCCAGCATGAAGATGATGCGCTCGCGGAAATCGAGGATATGGAAGCGCACGCCGACGGCAGCTTCCACATCGGGCAGCGAAGTCAATTTGTCGCCTAGCTTGGAATCCATCGGCTGCGTCAGACTGGCCGAATCGATCGAGCCGCCACAAGTGATGAACAGATCGGCGGCGATCTTGTCATCGATCCAGGTGTAAATGGTTTCCTTGGTGCTATGGATGAAACCGGCCAGCCCGAAGACAAGTCCGGCCGTGGCGGCAAGGGCGGCGATGACGATGCCGGTACGCCCAGGACTACGCACAAGGTTGTCGGCGGCGAGCCGGCTTTCCAGTCCCATGAAGACACGCACGAAGGGCCGCAGCAGCCGGCCCAGCAGTTCCGTCGCCAGGGGAATCAGCACCAGTCCACCGACAAACAGCAAGATAGCGCCGGCAAAGACACCGGCGCGGCGCGGCAGATACTCACGCCAGACCACGCTGGCGATGCCGACCGCCATGAAGAGAAGAACAAGCGATACATGCAAGACGCGATGACGCAGCCGGCCGCTGCGCGGCACGCGGCGGACGGCGTCGGCGGGTTCCTCGGAGGCGGCTTGCAAGGCCGGAATCAGCGCTGCCAGCATCGCCGTGCCGATACCGGCCGCCGCCGCGATCAGCATCAACGACGAATCCAATTTCAACGCCGCGCCCCCCATCGGCACAAACACATCACTGAGAAAACCCAGCAGTGGGCGCAGCGTCAGCCAGCCCAACCCCCACCCCATCGGTAAACCGACGGCCGAGCCGACCAGTCCCAACAAGGCCGCCTCACCCAAAAACAGCCCGGCCACTTGCCCGCGCGTCGCTCCCACCGAACGCAAGATGCCGATGTCGTGCCGCCGCTCGGCCACGCTGACCGACAGCACGTTGTACACCAGGAACAGACCGACCACGAGCGCGATGGCGCCGCCGATGTCGAAGCCCAACTCCAGCCCGCCCGTCACGTCGCGGACCGGCTCGAAGATGGCCGCGAGGTTGCGCACTTCGGCGCGATCGCCGACGTAATCCTTCACGGCTTGCCGCACCTGTCGCGGATTGGCTCCCGGTTCCACGTAGAGATTGATCTGGCTGACGTTCTGACGTCGCTGCGGGAAAATCAACGAGGCGGCGTCGCCGACATCCATGACGACGAAATTGCCGTCTCCCAGGGCGCTGATGTTTTTGAAGTGTACGGTGCCCAGCAAGGTCAAGTTGTTCCGTTTGCTGGCCGCCAGTGCCTGGAATTGGTTGCCGCCGTCGGGCAACTTCTCTTTGAGGTCTTGGGCGAGTTTGTCGCCGACCAGCACATGGATCCGCCCCAGATGTTGCTCCAACTTCAGCCGTAAGGCGACAAGCGGGTTCGCCGGGTTGTCGATCCAGTGGATGTCGATGCCCCAAGAGTTGTCCGCGCCGGCTTGCGCGTCGCGGAGTTGCTTGGACTCGCGGTCGAGTCCGAACAACCAGACGGAACGGCCGTTTTTGTCGAGTTGCGGCAGCGTAATACGGCCGAGGACGACCGGCTCCGCGTCGCGCAAACCGGGAATATTGGCCTGTTTGAGTTCGCGGGCCAAGTCGCGCGGCACGCCGGTTTGGGCGTTCATAACGACGAGGTCGGCGATCTTGGCCATCGGATTGACGGCTTCGGGCGCTTCTTTGCTGACGCTCTGATTGAGCATGCGCGTGGCCACCAGCGTCGCCACGCCGAGAGCAATGCTGAGGACAATCAGCACCGCGCGCGTCGGGTGCAGACGCAAATAACCAACGCTTAAACTGCGGTGTAGCGCGAGCATATTGAGAGCAGTTCCTTGCTAGCCCGCAGCGCCAGCAAGGGAGTCCCTTGCTGGCGCTGCGGGCTGGTTAGCGCGGTCGAGCAATGGAAGACGACCGCGACGCGAATCGCTCATCCGTCTGCGTTTGACCGTTCCGCGTCAGATCGTCGATGCCCGCGAGCAGGCCATCGCGGATATTCACGAGACGATCGCCGTAGGCGGCGGCTTGCGGATCGTGCGTCACCATGACGACGCTACGGCGACCCGATTCCGGCAGACTACGCAACAGCAGCATAATCTCGCGACTGTTGGCCGAATCGAGATTGCCGGTCGGTTCATCGCACAGCACGGCCTCCGGTTCCGTCACCAGGGCGCGGGCGATGGCGACGCGCTGCATCTCGCCGCCGGACATTTCTTCAGGATGATGCTCCGCGCGATGTCCCAGACCGACGCGCTCTAAGGAAGCGATCGCCTCCTTGAGCGCTCGACCGCGCGGCTGAGCGCCCAGGAACAACGGTAGCGCGACATTCTCCGCCGCCGTCAACGTCGGCAGCAGGTTGAAGAATTGAAAGACGAAACCGATCTTCGTTCGCCGAAATTTGGAGCGCTCTCGATCCGATAAACTCTGTAGATCACGGCCCTGAAACAACGCCCGGCCAGTCGTCGGCGTGTCGAGTGCGCCAAGGAGGTGCATCAAAGTGGACTTGCCGGACCCGCTTGGTCCCATGATGGAGACGAACTCGCCTCCGGCAATGCTTAGGCTGACGCCGCGCACCGCATGAACGGGCGTGCGGCCGGTGTTGTAAACTTTGGTGACCTCAACCAATTCCATCATCTTATTAGTCCGTAGTCTGTAGTCCGTAGTCCGCAGCAAATACGGAAGTGCTACGGTTCCGAGGTTCGATCTTCACCGGCACGAGGACCGATGGATTTTAAGTAAGCGTTCAACATCGGGCACAAGTTGTCGAGGATCTCCTTAAGTCTCTCGATCTGCTCCGCTGTTAGAAGCTTCCGTCTGTAGGCTCGCCTCAACCAATGTTGAGTCTCATAAAGCGAGCCTCTGGCTATCCTTACAAACCGTCGATTGTCTTGATAACTGCCTCGTCCTGTTCCCTCGGCGATGTTGGCCCCAATGCTGTCCGCTGCCCGTAACATCTGCTTGCCGATTGTGTCTCTCGCAAAGATCTCCCACTCGCGGACAAGTTCCCACAGCTCATCAGCCAGTTTTTCCGCAAGTTGGTAGACTTGGAGGTTCTCGAAGTTGCTTCTCGCCACGGCAACTCACTCCTTTTGCTGCGGACTACGGACTGCGGACTACGGACTATTGATGGAGTTTCTTGTAGCGAAGGCGATGCGGTTGGTCGGCCTCCTGCCCCAAACGCTGCTTGCGCTGGGCTTCGTAAGTCTGGTAATTGCCTTCACACCAGACCGTTTTGCTATCACCCTCGAAGGCGAGGATATGCGTGGCGATGCGATCAAGAAACCAGCGATCGTGACTGATGACCACGGCGCAGCCGCCGAAGTTCAACAACGCTTCTTCCAACGAACGCAGCGTGTCCACATCTAGATCGTTGGTCGGCTCATCGAGCAGCAACAGGTTGCCCCCGCGGCGCAATAGCTTCGCTAAGTGGACGCGATTGCGCTCACCGCCAGACAGTTCGCCGACTTTACGCTGTTGGTCCGGTCCCTTGAAATTGAAGCGCGAAACGTAGCCGCGTGAGGCGACACGCCGCTTGCCGAGCATCAGGTGATCGACGCCGCCGGTGATTTCTTCAAAGACCGTCTTGCTGTCATCGAGTGAATCGCGGTTTTGATCGACATGGGCCGGCACGACTGTCTCGCCGACGCGCAGCAAACCATCGTCCGGCTTCTCCTGGCCGACGATCATACGAAACAGCGTCGTCTTGCCAGCGCCGTTGGGACCAATGATACCGACGATGCCGCCGCGCGGCAGATCGAAGTTCAGGTCTTCCATGAGGAGATTGTCGCCGTAGCCCTTGCGGACATGCTCGGCTCGCACCACCACGTCACCGAGATGCGGCCCCGGCGGAATCTGCAAAACCAGCTCGTCCTCGCGTTCTTCGTATTCCTGACTGGCCAATTTTTCGTAGGAACTCAGACGCGCCTTGCTCTTGGCCACGCGGGCGCGCGGAGCCGACTTCGCCCATTCCAGTTCACGAGCCAACGCCTTACGGCGGGCCGATTCTTGTCTTTCCTCCTTGGCCAGCCGCGCCTGCTTCTGTTCGAGCCAGGAAGAATAATTGCCCTTCCACGGAATGCCCTGTCCGCGATCGAGTTCGAGAATCCACTGGGCCACGTTGTCGAGGAAATAGCGATCGTGCGTCACGGCGACGACGGTTCCGTGATATTCCTGCAAGTGACGCTCCAGCCAGGCCACGGATTCGGCATCGAGATGGTTCGTCGGTTCGTCCACCAGAAGGAGATCGGGCTTCTGAAGCAGCACCTTGCACAGAGCCACGCGCCGGCGTTCGCCGCCGGAGAGCGTGCGTGGGTGCGCGTCGCCGGGCGGCAGACGCATGGCGTCCATGGCAATCTCAAGCTGGCGATCCAGGTCGTAAGCGTTGGCCGCGTCGATGGCGTCTTGCACCTTGCTCATCTCGTCCATGATCTTGTCGATGTCGTCGGCGGACGCCTCGGCCATCTTGTTACCGAGTTCCTCTTGCTGAGTTAACAGCGCGCGCGTGCCGGCGACGGCTTGCTCGATATTGCCGCGCACGTCGGTGGATTCATCGAGACGTGGCTCTTGTGGCACGAAACCGACGCTGAAATTGGGCGTCAGGCGAGCCGTGCCGAGGAAGTCCTTGTCTTCCTGGGCCATGATGCGCAGAAGACTGCTTTTGCCGGCACCGTTGCTGCCGATGACGCCGATCTTCGCGCCGGGATAAAACGATAGCCAAATGTTCTTGAGGACCTCGCGTTTGCCATATGCTTTCGTCAGGTTCTCGATCGTGTAGATATACTGCTCTGCCATGCCATCCTTCTTGTTCGGCGGTTTCACGCCCACGGCGCGAGAGGCTGTGGATACAGGAATGTTGTTAGCCTACCGGAGCCGGCCAGGAAGGTAAAGCCACGTCCGAACCATCCCCTTCTCGGCACGACAACGCCAGCCGTTGTATCTACCCATCCACCGCGTCGCGGGTTGCAGGAATCGGTTCTCATCTGGCCCAGCGTCGATGCGTGGGCGATAGACTTGCTTGCAATCGCCTTGCCACGGCCCTAGAATGCAAGAGATTTGATGGGTGGTCGGACCTTTCTTTCAACAGGTGTTTGTCGCCCTATTGCCATGCCTTCGACTGCCGCATGGAGCGAACTGCTCATGAACAATCGGTCCTGGCTCTGGCTCCTTCTGAGTGCTTGCTTGTCACTCGCTCCATCGGATGCAACCGCCCAGACCCTCCGGGTGGATTTCGGCAGCGGCCCCGGAGTTCAATATCCAGGGGACAAGGAATCGCATCGCGAGCTACCGGGCGGACTCGACATCAACGCCGGGCAGGCAATGATGGCCGAGCGACTGCATGAATTGCACGAACTGCACCAGCTTCAGGATCAGATTCAAGGACTCCTCAAAGACCCTGACTTCAAGAACACTCTGCGCGACAAATTCACCGACGATCAATTGCGTCGATTGCGGGACAAAATCCTCAACGGCGACAAACTCGGCCGCGATAACGACTGGAACAAACTACTTCAGCAAGCGGTTTCGCGGAACAAGTTGGATGGGCGACAGATGGATATTCTCCGCCGCTGGGCCGAACGGTCGGACAATAAACAAACGAACCCATCGGGCGAGCCTGAGCCGCTGTCCGGCCGGCCGTCCAATCCCTCGCCGGCGTCCTCCGGCTCTCCTTCCTCCGATTCAATCTCGCCTTTGCCCTCGGCGGGAGCCGTGGAGCCGTCGATGTGGGAACATCTGCGCGATAAAACGTCGGACTGGATCGGCAAAAACATGGACGGTTTCGGCGGCGACCTCGTCAGCGCACTCGCCGAACTGGGTATCAACGACGAAGGCGGTCCTCTGGCCGATGTGCTGCGTTCTCTGAAGGATCCTGACTTTCCAGGAGCAGGACTCATCGAAGAAGCGGCCGGTCTGTCGAGCTATCTGCCGGATATGGGCGAGCTGATTCACGAACAGCGCGGCGCTTGGGACGATGTGCGTTCCCTCTTTCGGGATACGCATGCCCCTTCGCTGCCGAGCATGGGCGGCGGTGCCTCGTTGCCTTCGCTGCCGGGGACACCTTCGACGGACGGCGGCGATTGGAGTGCTGGATCGCTCGCGCTGCTGACGCTGGGCGTCCTGTTGCTGCTTGTGTGGAAAATGCGTGTCGGATCGCGCGGCAAGACGACGCCTGACGCATCCGGCGATTGGCGATTGGGTTCCTGGCCCGTATTGCCGGCCGCCGTCTCGAACCGCCAGGAACTGGTTCGCGCTTTTGAATATCTGGCCTTGCTCTGTCTGGGACCAAATGCCAGCACCTGTCATCATCATGAGTTGGCCGACCGTCTCGCCGAGCAGCAGCGTGACGATCCCGCACGGAGTCGCCAGGCCGCCGAGTTGCTCGCGTGGTTCTATGAACAGGCCCGCTATGCCCCCGCCGAGAATGCGCTGTCGCAAAAGGAACTGCGCGAAGCCCGCCACGCGCTCTGTTTTCTGGCGGGAGTGACAACCATATGACACACCTCGAACTCAATGCAGAATGCAGAATGCAGAATGCAGAATGCAGAATCAAAAAGGTTTTTCATTCTGCATTCTGCATTCTGACTTCTGCATTCGCATTGCTCGCTCTCGTCTCACCCTGCGCCGCCCAGAGGCCGCAGGCAGGACACCGGTTGAAACAGATCTCTCTTCCCCAACTCCCCTACGGCCAGCGCACTGACGCTTTTCGCCGCCTCCTGTATGAGTTAAAGTTCCAACCGCTGAAGACCTTCGCGGAACTTCAGCTTAATCCAAGCGAATCCGTCCTCATCGTCTTGGGCGATCCGAGTTGCTTGTCGAGAGGTTATTTTCCCGAAGGATTGATGCCGTTCGTGCAGCAAGGCGGCGCCGTGCTGATCGCCACGGACAAGAAGACCGAAGGCGAGGTCGGCAAGAATCTCGTTTCTCTCGCCGGCGTCAACGTGACGGGCGAAACGCTGATGTGTCTGCGTCCCAACCCTGCGGACCTCTACGGTACTTCGCCGTACTGTCCCTTTGTGCAGCCCGTTCCCGATTCGACTGGTTCCGCTGGTTCGACGAACGTGCTAGGCGCGCTCGCGACCATCGTGGGCGCGGGGGGGCAGCCAGTCCTGTTCCGCAATCCCCGCCCCGATCAACCGGATCTGCGCGTTGCTACCAACGCTCCTTCTCGGCTGCAACAGCGAGGCTGGTGGCTGCCGGGTGGTATCCAGCGACTGGCCTATTTACCCCTGTGTGAAGACGAGACAAAAGCTCTCCATCGTCCCCCCGTTTTGCGCATCCGTCCCGATAACCAGCCGGAAGCGTCACCGAGGCCGCTGTTCGCCGTCGGCGGCACGATGGGCGAAGGGCGTGTCCTGGTGCTGGCCGATCACAGCGTTTTCATCAATCGCATGATCTTGCCGCGCGACACCGGCAACCTGGAGTTCGCCGCCAACTGTTTGCACTGGCTGCGCGGCGGCGCATCCACTCCCATCGAGATGTTGCGCGCGGCCAACAGCCCACAAGCGATTCAGCAGATCACCGGCCAGCGCGATAAGGTGCTGTTCTGGGATGATGGCCAGATCCGCACGGACTTTCGCGTCCCCATGAGGGAGATCCCGATCAATCCCTCGCTCGGCTCGGAACCGGCCATTGTCGCGGCTGTCAATCAGACGGTGATGAAGATGGAAGATCAAAATGCGTTGAATCGTAACTTGCTGGACGGACTCGATAATCGGGACTGGTCGCTGCAACGACTGGGGCGTTATGCCGTGTATGCTCTGACGCTCGCTCTGCTGCTTTTTCTGGGCTATGTCGTGGTCTGGCGCGGCCGCTATCGATTGGATGCGTCGTCGCCCTTGCTGGAGTATGTGGCGGCTCAGCATGAGCCGAGGCTGTCCTTGCTCGAACAGCGCCGCCGCGCGATGTTGCGAACGGGCAATGTCTGGGAGACGGCGCATCAACTGGCCCGGCAATGCTTCGAGTCGGCCGGGATTCCCCTCACCGGAACGTCCGCGCCGCGCATCGCCCTGCGAGGCGGTTGGTGGCAGACCTGGCGCATCCGCCGGCGCATCGCTCGCTTGTGGAGTCTGGCCCAGGGCGATACACCGATGCGTATCTCTCCCATCGCCTTGAAACGCTGGCTGCGAGAAATGGAAGAACTGAAAACCGCCCTGGTGAATGCAGAAATCAGAATGCAGAATGCAGAGTGAAAAACAGATTGTCTTTCATTCTGCATTCTGCATTCTGACTTCTGCATTTGAGGTGTTTGCATGGCTGGCGAACGCGGGATGAACAATACGATGGATGCCGAGGCGCTGCGGAAGTTGGCGCCGCAGATGCGCGAATTGCGCGATCGCGTCGTGCGTGAGATCGGCAAAGTCGTGGTCGGCATGACGGAGGTGACGCAGCAATTTCTCATCGCGCTGTTGGCCGGCGGTCATGTTCTGCTCGAAGGTGTGCCCGGCGTCGCCAAGACGACGTTGTCGAAGACCTTCGCCTCCGTCCTCGGCACCCAGTATCAGCGCTTGCAGTTCACCCCCGATCTGCTGCCGTCCGACGTGACGGGCACCTACATCTTCGACCGCAAGGCGAACGAATTCGTGCTGCGCAAGGGACCGATCTTTTGTCAGGTGTTGCTGGCCGATGAAGTGAACCGCGCTCCCGCCAAAACACAGTCCGCCTTGCTCGAAGCGATGCAGGAAAATCAAGTCACCATTGAGGGCACCACGCTGCCGCTGCCGCAGCCGTTCATGGTGCTGGCCACGCAGAATCCCATCGAGCAGGAAGGCGTTTATCGTCTGCCGGAAGCGCAGCTCGATCGCTTCCTGTTGCGCGTCGATATGGGCTATCCGCAGCACTTCGATGAGGTGGCCATGCTGCGTTTGCACAGCCATCCGGTGACGCCGGCGGAACAGCTATTCACGGCGGAGCAGATTTTGGACATTCAATGGCAGGTGGCCAGCGTGCATGGCGAAGATACGTTGCTGGAATACATCGTCGATCTGGCCGACGCCAGCCGCAATCATCCCGACCTCGCGCTTGGTGCCAGTCCACGCGCCGCGCTGTGTCTGTTGCGCTGCGCGCGGGCGCGGGCCTTGCTTGATGGCCGGCATTATTTCACGCACGAAGACGTACAGGCCATCGCTCCGGGTGTGTTGTGTCATCGACTGATCGTGCGGCCGGAAGCGGAGGTTGAAGGCAAGCACACGCTCGATGTGGTGCGCGAACTGCTGGATACGGTGCCGGTGCTGGAATCGGGACCACGGAAATCACGGCGATGACAGGGCAGCGCGCGTTACGTTCAATTCGAGACAGGCTGCCGCGCTTCTTCGCTCCCCTCGTAGACAGCCAATTCTTCGTGAAGGCGGGCAATCATTTTGCGAATGCCAGCCTTGGTGAACCCTTTTGAACCGAGGGGATGCGTCTGCTGCAATCGCTCCAAGCGTTTTTCAAGGACGCGGATTTCTTCCTGCGCTTTCTGGTATTCCGTCGGATTAGAAATCATAGCGTAACCTCCACAAGCCCTTTGCGCCGATCATCGTCTTCCCGTGTGCGACTGAAGAACTCAATCCACTCGTTCCAATCCACCTCGTCTTCCGCGGCAAAGATCTCTTCGGGGCGACGAGTTAAGAGCATTTCTTCGAGTTCCAGTGCCGCTTCAATCCCCTGCGCAACCTGCTCTTGGAAATCGGACGGAAGCAGAATAACGGCGTCAATGTCGTTTGGCTCTTCCTTCGCGGTGACGAAACTTCCGTCAATCAATAGACGCCGGCCACCGATCTGTCGCGCCAATTCTATCCAGCGCCGAAGCCGAAGGCCAACCGCCTGCGCCGCCGAGTAGAGGAGCCAAATCGAAAGAGGACTTCGGCTTCCGAAGCCAAATACAACGCCTCCGGCAAATAGCCATCGGTGCGGAAGGGAGGTATCAGCAAATCTCGCGGCACCATCGGAAATCCTCGAACGCGCGATAGAAATAGTATAACGAAAACTAGAGTTGGTTGCGCGCCGCATCAGCAGCCGCTGACCAGCCCGCAGCGCCAGCAAGGGATTTCCTTGCTGGCGCTGCGGGCTGGTGAAGACTGGAGGACACCATGCTGACATCGCGTGCCTGGTGGTTCCTGTTGACGGTGCTGCTCATCCTGAGCGCGGGTTTGCTCGTCCCATCTTTGCCGCTGCTGCTGGTCGGTCTGACGCTGCTGTTATGGTTCGGCTGTCAATGGTTGCTCTTCCTCCTTCGCCTACCTGCTGTGCGCGGGTTGCGCATCGAGCGCGAAGTGTGGGACGAGAAAACGGCCGTCGCCACGCTCTGGGCCGGACAGACGTTTGAAGTGCGCATACGCCTGGTCAACGATTGGCTACCTTCGTCTCACGTCGCGGCAACCGATCGGGTGCCGTTCGCCGTCGAGCATCGGGACGGGCTGACCACGGTACAAGGCACACTCAGCCCCCGACAGCCGCTGGAGTTTTCCTATCGCATCCGTTGCGGCACGGCGGGTCTGGCGCGTTTTGAAGGCGTGCGCATTCAGACCGCCGATTGGCAAGGCTTCTTCTATCACGCTCATTTCGCGCATGCCGTCGTGGTGATGCGCATTCTGCCCGTGCTGACGCAGCGCGCCGGCCAACCGGCGTCAAAGAAGCGGCAGAACCTGCTCATGCCGCCGGGCATCCATCGCTTTCATCGGCCCGGTTCCGGCAGCGAATTGCTCGATTTACGCGATTATCTGCCAGGCGATCCCCCCAAAACCATCGCCTGGAAAGTGTCGGCTCGGCGCGATCGCCTCATCACCAAGGAGTTTGAGAGCGAGGTTCCCGTCCGCTGCACCCTGTTCGTCGATACCTCGAACTCCGTGCGGGTTCCCGGAATGGCGGGCGTTGGACCGCGTCAGATCAATTACGGCAAGGCGCTCGATCGGCTCGTCGATCTGGCCGCGGGCATTTTACAAGCAAGTGCGAATATCCGCGATCTGACGGGCTTGTGCCTGTTTGACGAACAGGGCGTCACCAACATTCGCCCCAATCGCGGCGGCGCTCATCTGACGGAATGCCTGCGCAAACTGGCCGAGTCCAGCGCCTTGACGCTGCGGTTGGAGCGCGTGAATCCGAATCACCTGCTACCGTTGGCGTACAGCTTCGTGCAAGAAGTGTATCCGGAGTTATTGCGACCGGCCGTCAACGCCGTGCCGTTTTGGATGACGTGGCTGGAAGGATTCTCCAGCTACTCGCGCCGTCTTCCCCTGAGCTTGTTCGAGATGCTCCGGCGCGGCAAATCCGAACGAAGCGTGGGGAACCTATTCGAGATTTTGCATCGTCGCAAGAGTGAACTGCGGACCCTGTGTTGGTGGTCGTCGTTCTGGACGCTATTGCTGCCGTTGGTTTTTCTTCTCGCCAGGGTCGTGTTCAAGGCGCGGGTACCGGATGGCTTGCTCGCGTTCGTGCTGTTCTTCTGTCCGCTCTTCTCGTTGCTGATGTGGGGAGGAACGTCGGCGGCATTCGCGTTGGATTCATTGGTGGGTTGGCGCAAGCGACGGCGAGACCGCTGGCGCAAGCAATTGGCCGCGATCCTATCGGCGCGCTACGGTCTGGCACCCGGCGGACTGGCGGCACTCTTGGAGGATGACGACGCTTTTTCGCTGCTGTTGCAGCGTTTCCTGAGTGAGCATCAGATACCGTATTCGCTGCCGTTGTATGGTCCGGAAGGACGGTATTTGTTCGCGGCGTCGGAGAAGGTGCCGGTGTTGGCCGACGCCTTGGTGCGCGCCGTGGGCAAGGGACGCGACAATGAATTATTCGTGCTGCTGGTTGATCTGTTGGAACTGGATGACTGCCTGGAGCCGCTCTTGCGCGCGGTGCGTGTGGCGCTGGGCCGGCATCATCAGGTCGTCCTCATCTGTCCGTGGCCGCCGGGTTTGGCTCTGCCGACCGACAACCCGGCGCGGCGGGCGACGGCTACCCTAGCTCTCCACGGCCACACGGCGCGCTCCGCAAGCCGCGACCCGCAAGCCATCCTTTGGGATCAGCTGACCACGCGGCGTTTCCATCTCGCCTATCAGCGTCTCCGCCGCACCTTCACGCGCCTCGGCGTCGTTGTGATCTGCGCCGCCAGCGACGAGCCGGTGCCGCTGATCCTCAGCCGGCTGGAACGCCTACGCACGCCAGGGAGACCACGCTCATGACGAAATCTCAAATCCCAAAACCGGCGTCGCCGGCGCAAGCGCGTCAGGAGTTGCGCTCGCATCCGGCGGTGCGTAATTACACGTTGGTCTGCCTGGGCGCGTTGTTTCTGCTCGTGGTGTGTCTGGCGGATCGTGGACTCGGATGGTGGTGTCTGATACCGGCGCTCATCGGCAGCGTGGCGTTGCTGCTTCACTGGAGCCTTGGACCGCCGATGGTGATCGTGTCCCTGACCGGCCTGATGCTGGCGAGCGCGCGGTATCGGCGAAGCTATCCGTATTGGGCGCGCGATCAAGTACCGACTCTGATGGATTTGCTTCTGTGCGTTGCCGTGTTGGGCTATGTTATGGGGCACTATCGCTTGCTGTCTCTGGTACGTCATATCTTTCCCCCCGATCCACGGAGGATGCGCGACAACGCCTCAGCGGAGTCAGCAAATCGTCGCTCCGCTGACCAGGTGAATGGGCGAGAGCTGGCGCTGTTGGTGCTGGCGTTGCCTTTGTGGACGGTATTATCCGTGGTGGTGTGGAGTTGGATGATGGACAGCGCACCGGCCCTGGAGATGCCGGTCAAGGTCTGGCGAACGCTGTGCGTGGGCTGGACGGCCCTGACCATCCTGACGGCGACGGCGACCGTGGCCGGATACCTACGATGGGCGACGGCAACGCCGGAGGAGAGTCTGTTGTATTTGCAGGATCAACTTTGGCGACCGACGCGGCGGGAGCAAGGCAGTCTCAATCGTTGGCTGGTGTGGGCGCGTCTGCGCGCCCAGCGAAAGAAGGAGAATTCATGAGGTATTGGTGGCGCGAACTGGGCGGCTGGCTGTTGCTGGCGCTGGGGTTGCTGTGCTTCTTCGCCGTCTGGCAATTCTGCAAGAAGCACTACATCGTGGAAGCGTGGCCGATTGCGGTCATTGGGATCGTTATCTTTTGGGGCGGCATCCATTTACTCAAGGTCGCCATCGCCGCGCGCATCTGCCAGCAAGCCCAAGATCGACTCTATCCCGCTCCCGCTGCGCAGGAAATCCGAAATCCGAAATCCGAAATCCGAAATCCGAAAGAAACTTGAGATATGAAATCAGAAACCTCAAACCCCTGTTTGCGATTTGGAATTTGGGATTTGAGATTTCTTTCGGATTTCGGATTTCGGATTTCGGATTTTTCGCTGCTCGTTTATTGATTCCAACTGCGGATCATTAGTGCCAGGCCGATCCATTGGGCCAATGTCACCAACACGCCGAACGTGATGGCGACCCTGGCTTGGCCGCGTGCCATGTCATCGTTGGCGACTTTGCGCACGATCAAGCAGCCCAACACGAAGGCCACCGGCCCCAAAAGTAAACCCAGACCAGGGACGAGGGACCATAGCGACAACCGAAAGGCCCGCGCCGCCCGATGATTGCGCTCGGCCGCTTCGCCTTCGTCTACCGTGTTTCGCCGGCGCGAGCCGGAACGCCGCACGGATTGACTCGGGGGCGCGGCGCTCGCCGGAATAGAATCGCTCCGCAGAGAACCTCCGCAGGCGGAACAGGTGACGGCTTCGGCGGCGTTTTCGGCATGACAGGCCGGACAGTGCATAACAAATCGTCCAAGAATAACTTCGTGTAACTGCGCCCCTTGGAATGCAGAATGAAGAATGAAGAATAGAAGACCCAGTGTATTCATTCTTCATTCTTCATTCTGCATTCTTCATTCCTCATTCTGCATTCGAGCGGCTAAACGGGGAACGGTTTCTGTGTTATACTCCCTCTTTCGGCGTTCGTCTTTTCTTTCGTCCCTGAGTGGGAGCCGCGTGTATGCGCTATCGTCCCAGCTTCGAGCAATTCGTTGAATTGACCCGCTCCTCCACGGGGCCGGTGAGTTTAGTTCCGGTCTATCGCCAGCTCATCGGCGATACGCTGACGCCGGTCAGCGCCTTCTGCAAGATTCAGGAAGGCGACTGGTCCTTTCTCTTCGAGAGCGTCATCGGCGGCGAACGTCTGGGACGTTACAGCTTCGTCGGTTGTGGTCCCTTCTTGCGTTTCCAGGCGTATGGCACGCGCGTCCAGATTCACGCTCCGCCGCCGGGTTCGCCGACCGGTCCCGTCTCGCTGACGGAGTTAGAGCATCCCGATCCGCTGCGTCTGCTGGAGGAACGGCTATCGGCGTATCGCGCGCCGGCTCTGCCGGGATTGCCGCGTTTCTGCGGCGGCGCCGTGGGATATGCGGCCTACGATTCCGTGCGCTATGTCGAGCGTCTGCCCAATCCACCAGCGGACGATCGCGGTCTGCCGGATCTGTGCTTCGCCTTCTACGATCGCATGGTCATCTTCGACCACATCAACAAAACCGTGGCCGTTGTGGCCCACGCCCATGTCGATCCGGCAAACCTGCGGCAGTGCTACGACGCCGCTTGCGAACGTGTCGATCGTCTCGTTGAACGATTGCAGCAAGGCGTCGCCGATCTGCAATTGACGGACATTGAACCCCTCGGCGACGCGACGGCCGCCTTTCGCTCGAACTTCGAGCGTGCAGCGTTCGAGGCCGCCGTCGAGCGCTGCAAGGAATACATCTTCGCCGGCGACATTTTTCAGGTGGTCCTCAGTCAGCGTTTACAAACCGAGACGCGAGCGCGTCCCTTTGATATTTACCGGACCTTACGTGTAGTCAACCCGAGTCCGTTTTTGTTCTACCTGAAATCGGGACCGCTATGCCTGGTCGGTTCGTCGCCGGAAATCATGGCGCGCGTCGAAGGCGACAAGGTGACGATCCGCCCACTGGCCGGCACACGGCGGCGCGGCCGTAACGATGACGAAGACGAACGCCTCGCCGCTGAGCTATTGGCCGATCCGAAGGAGCGAGCCGAACACATCATGTTGGTGGATCTTGGCCGCAACGATGTCGGTCGCGTCGCCCGCTACGGCACGGTGCAGCTGAGCGACGCGATGAGCGTGGAGCGCTACAGCCACGTCATGCACCTGTGCAGCACGGTCACGGGCCGATTGCAACCGAGCAAGACCGCTTTCGACGCTCTGCGTTCCTGTTTGCCCGCAGGCACGCTCAGCGGCGCGCCGAAAGTGCGCGCGATGGAGATTATCGACGAACTGGAACCGCACCGTCGCGGTCCTTATGGGGGTGCGGTCGGTTATGTCGATTTCAGCGGCAACATGGATACGTGCATCGCGCTACGAACGCTGGTGCTGAAGGGACAGACGGCGTACATCCAATGCGGTGCCGGCATCGTCGCCGATAGCATCCCGGCGAGCGAGTACGAGGAGACGCTGAACAAGGCACGCGGGTTGCTGCGGGCGCTGGAGATGGCGGAGAAGCAGCTGTAAAGAGGAGACGAGGACATGATGGAGGAGGAATGGTTGGTTGAAACGGATCTTCAGAAAATGCTGTTTCTCTTAGGACATGAGAGGGATCGTCGCCTGCGTTTATTTGCCTGCGGTTGTTGTCGCCGTGTATGGCACTTGTTGAGCGACGGTCGAAGCCGAAGAGCGGTCGAAGTTGCCGAGCGTTACGCGGACGCGCAGGCGGATGATGAGGATCTGCGTCTAGCCATCATCAGTTCCGCGAACATAGCCGAGGTATTTGTTTCCCACTCGACCATGCCTGCCGAGGAAGCACGCAGCAGCGCCGCTTTCGCTGCATTGAGTGTCACCTATTCCGGCGCGAAGGCTGCCGATTATGCTTCTTCTAGCGCAGTCTCGGCCATTTTTCACGCCGCCACGGCCGCCTCCGCTCCATCGGCTGCTGCCGTGCGGGACGCTGAACGTGCTAGGCAAATTTGCTTACTCCGTGACATCTTCAGTTATCCCCTCCGCCCCATCGTCATTTCTCCTCGCTGGCGTCGTTGGAACAATGCCGCCGTGACCCATCTCGCCCAAGCCGCCTACGACGAACGCATTCTCCCCACCGGCACCCTCGACAATACCCGTCTCGCCATCCTCGCCGATGCGCTCGAAGAAGCCGGCTGCACGGACGAGCAAATCCTGTCGCATTTGCGGAGTGGCGGCGAACATTATCGCGGCTGCTGGGTTATTGATTTGCTTCTGGGCAAGGAGTGAAGTCACGCTTCTTGCATCATCGCTTCGAGACGTTTGGCGCTAGTCAGGAACCCTTTGCTTTCCTCATCGAGACGAACGATAAGTGTACGAGACAGAATCCTTCCAGCCCGCAGCGCCAGCAAGGGACAAGTCATTCCCTTGCTGGCGCTGCGGGCTGGCAATCGAGGAACCCCGTGAAACGGCGCGGCCTCAACTGCCGAGTGTGGCCCGCCATTCCTTATCGAGTTCTTGCACGGTCTTACCCGTCAAGGTCTTGAACGCTTCCTCTTTGTACTTGCCCTCGCGCATCATCTTGTTGAGCTTGCGGACGAGTTGCTTATCGTATTTCTCCGTCACATACGCCAGGAATGCCGCCGTCACGCGATAGCTGCCGTCGTAATGCGACCGCTTGGGGTTGATCGGTCCCAGTTTTCCCGGCTCGTACTTGAAAAACCGCACATAATCGGCGATTCCCTCGACCAGCCAGCCCGGATTGGGATTGCCTCGGCCATTGTAGCTTTGCACGATGTGGACGGTTTCATGGACCATCGCACCGAAATCGTTGGGGTGGTCCTTGAAATACTTCACCGCGCCGGTGATGCGCCCGCCACCGGCCATCGCCACGCCTCGATAACCCTTACTCAACTTCATCCGCACCACACGCCGCGGTGTAAAGCCTTCGCTTTTCTGTTCCTCGTTAATCATCGCGTACTGTCGTTCGCAGATGCGGACGGCCTTGTCGGTCCATTCTTTCATCTCCGGCGCATCGCGCACGTCCACGATGAACTCGACGGGATATTTGAAGATGGCCACCGTTGGATTCGACGCGATGGCGATTTCGCGAATTATCAGTGGATATTTCAGATCCGCCAACGGCTTTATGCGGATGGCCAGGATCGTTCGTCCCTCCAGTTTGGCGTGGGCTTCCCCGCCGATGAATTTCGCCAGTTCTTCAAATTTCTTGCCGTCCGCGGAACCTTCCACGATGCCGGCTTCGAGTTTGTCGCCGCCTGCGGGCCGGCCTGTGGTCACCGTGAGGGCTTGGACGGCCACTGGCTTATCGAACAACAGGGTGAAACGATCTTTGCTGCCGGCGTTCTTCTCGGAAGCGAAAAATGTTTTCGGGTCGCCATCGAAGGCGAGTTGGCGGATGTGTTCGCCATCGGTACTCAGCGTCGTCGAGACGATCGCGGAAACCGAAGAGGAGGCTGGTTTCTTTTCCGTATCCGCCAGCGCCGCGACAGGAAGGCACAGCAACCAGAACGCGAACAACGGCCGGAACATACCTGGCATGAAGTCTTCCCCTGTATGGTTGGGTGGAAGAGAGGTTGATTGCCCACGGCAGGAATCGAGCCTGCATGAACCCGCTTGGAAGTCAACGGGGGAGCAAAGCCGAAAAGCCGAAAAAGCCCTCGATTTTAAGCATTTTATGCGGCCTACTCTTACTTTACAAGCCCGTGGGAGCGAAGGATATTGCATCAGCAACTCGTTGAATACCCGCATGTCATGAAAACGCTTTCCGATTTCTGGGGGAATACTTCTCATATCTCCGTGGTATGCCGGGCACTTCGATACGTTCGCCGTCACCGAGCCATCCATCCGCGTTTCTTTGGATGAAATAGATCCCGGCACCATCAGAAGTTGCGATCAACATAGTCACACATGGTTAACAAATGATGACTTACTTTATCGTCAGGTAGAGGGCCGGCATCTGATCTGCAAGAACTATCCGCACGAGGAAATGAGGAACATCTTTCCCTCCCAACCTCATCAGCGAAGCGGGCCGCGAACGAGCAGGGCGCTCCAGCGGAACCGCATTATTTGACTGCCGGATCGCACGGAGGACATTGCACTTTTGACCCGCCTAATCTCAACCTGATACGTATTCTCGTCCAACCTAAACAAACCGTCGCTGCCCTTTTCCGCCGCGTGAGCGAGCGAAGAGGACGGCCACGTTCTGACTACGACCGTGGGAGGCCGGAGTGGGTCCGGCGTCGCTGATCCCACGTCCGTTCGTCCCGTTGGCAAGCGGGACGCTGTAACTGCCTGCGCCGACGGATGCCGCGGAGGTAGCCGTGGTGGCAGGGTGTTCGTCGCCCGGAAGAAGGAGGTCTTCATGAATATGCGTTCGTTTTTCCGCACGCCGTGGACTCACAAGGACCGACAGAATCGGAAGGTGAAGCCAACCGTTCACCGGACGCCCCTCACGGTCGAAGGGTTGGAGGATCGATTGGTTCTCTCAACCATGTCGGGATTGCCCATCCCTAATATGCATGCCGCCTTGATGGCGAATGTCCACGCCAATGGCCATGCAGGGAATGGCTCCGTCCAAGGCAATGTCGGTGCTTCGCTGAATAGCAGCCAAGCCTTGCAGAGCTTGGAGAAGGACGCCGTGACGGCTCTCAACACACTATCGACCAGCCTGACTCCTCTCGTCAACCAGTTGGGCAGCGTCACCAGCGGCACGCAACTCAACGGGATTCTCTCGCAGATCGAGGGCAGTCTGAACACGGCGACGGGCAGCCTTAATGGTATCGCTCAGCTGTTGCCGGACTTCGCCCACGGCAATCTGAAGCAGACCGCTGATACCCTGGGCAATGCGCTGCGGGACTTCAGCGGCAGTCTGAACAGTGTGTCCGACACGTTAAGCGTCATCGGCGGCCAGGCTTCCGGTCTGACCGGCAGTGCGCTGACCGACACCACCTCGGCCGTCCATAGTCTGCTTACGAATGTGACGGGCAACGCAGGCACTCTGTCGAGCAGCCTCAATGATCTGGCCGGCAGCGCGACCGGCGACACCACGAAGTTGCTCAACGCCGTCACCTCGGCCGTGAACGGCAGTCTGAGCAATGTAGCGAGCAGTCTGACAACGCTGTCCGGAGCGCTGACCGGAACGACGGCTGGCTCAGCGACCGAGGCTCAACAGTTGCTGAACGGCGTGCTGAAGGATGTCAACGATAGTGTGGGCACTGTCACGAACAGCCTCAACACGATTGTCGGCGTCTTGCCGCAAGTCGGCAAATCGTCCGTCAGCGATGCGCAACAGTTCCTCACGTCGGCACTCAACGACGTGACGAGCAATCTGGGCAGCATCACCGGCAGCCTCAACACCATCGCGACGCAGTTGCCCACCGACCTCGGTCCCACGCTCAACGGCACCTCCGAGTTGGTCGGTAACGCGTTGAACGACATCTCCAGCAACCTGAATACGTTGTCGGGCAGCGTGAATGCCCTTGGCGGCATGGTGCCGAGCCTTACCCAGTCCACCTTGAAGGGCGTCACAGGGGTACTCAAGGATGTACTCCAGAATTCGACCTCGCAGGTGAACTCGCTGTTGGGTAGCTTGAATCTCGCGGGGTTGGTATCGAACCTGACGGGCAGTGTCACAGGCGATACGACGCAGCTGGTCGATGAGCTGTTCATGTTGCTCAATCAGGAACTCGGCAGCCTCGGTGGATTGCTTGGCGGCACGCAGGGGCTAATGGGCGGCGTCGGCTCCGGCCTGGGCGGATTGCTTGGCGGCACTCAGGGATTGGTGGGGAGCATCGGTTCCGACCTGGGCGGATTGCTCAACAACCTGTGATGTCCGCGATGTCCTGAACTGGGGGAGAGAGGTGATTTCCCCTCGGGATGCGGGAGATCGGAGGATTCATTCCTCTGTCTCCCGCATCGCCTTCTA
>Ga0134126_10000707_pt1 | contig 41947 bp, 42 predicted proteins | sample KB31752_FD_96881 | JGI IMG/M metagenome (GOLD analysis project Ga0134126, IMG submission 96881) | Terrestrial soil microbial communities with excess Nitrogen fertilizer from Kellogg Biological Station, Michigan, USA - KB3-175-2 | ecosystem: Environmental > Terrestrial > Soil > Unclassified ...
CTACCTTGTCCGGTGGTCTGCGCTTCGCTCCGACCACCGGCTATTTTCTCGCAACCCTGCGGGTTGCAAAGACCTTGGAGACCTCCATGGAACATCGCAACTATCTTCTTGCTATCGCGTGCGTAATTCTTATTTCAGCCCTCGCAATCGCTGCTCTTACATCCGCCAATCAATCCCCGGAACCGCTCACCGGCAATTGGGTCGTGCGCACCGATAACAAAGACGGCACGTTCCGCACGACCTATCTGAACCTGAAACAGGACGGACAAAAGATCACCGGCACCATTCGTGTCACGCAATTCTTTTATCGCATTAGCGAGAGTACCGGCGGCCCCGACGGTTTCACACTTACCGGCTCGATGATGGATGGTAAGAACGAGCGGAAGGTTCAATACGAAGGAAAACTCGTCGGCGATGAACTGCACATCTCCACGCGTCGACGGCCGCAGGATCCGCCAACGCAAATGGTCGCGGTGCGCGCGCCCACTGGTGAAGGTGCCATGCCCGCGCGCAATCCGCTGCCACCGTTACACAAAGTGCGCGACAACGGTCTCGCGCGCACACCGCCGATGGGCTGGAACAGTTGGAACAAGTTCGCCAGCCGCGTCGACGATGCGACCGTCCGCAGCATCGCCGACGCGATGGCCAGCAGCGGCATGAAGGAAGCCGGTTATCAATACATCAACATCGACGACACATGGGAAGCGGGCCGCGACGCGCAGGGCAATATTCAAACGAACAAGAAATTTCCCGACATGAAAGCGCTCGCCGATTACGTTCACAGCAAGGGACTAAAGCTGGGCATTTATTCATCCCCCGGCCCGAACACCTGCGCCGGATATGAGGGCAGCTACGGCCATGAAGAGCAGGACGCGCGCACCTACGCCGCCTGGGGAATTGATTATCTCAAGTACGACTGGTGCGGCGCGCGCAATCTCTACACGGACGAAGAAATGCCCGCCGTCTATCAAATTATGGGCGATGCCCTGCTCAAACAGAAACGCCCGATTGTCTACAGTCTATGCCAGTACGGCCGGCTCGACGTGTGGAAGTGGGGAGCCGACGTCGGCGGAAATCTTTGGCGCACAACCGGCGACATTCGCGACGCCTGGGATTCCATGACGCGTATTGGATTCAATCAGAACGACCTCGCGCCCTACGCCAAGCCCGGCCACTTCAACGATCCGGACATGCTTGAGATTGGCAACGGCGCGATGACAAACGATGAATACAAAACCCACATGAGCCTCTGGGCCATCCTCGCCGCCCCCCTGCTTGCGGGAAACGACCTGCGCAGCATGAACCCCGAGATTCTTGCCATCCTAACTAACAAAGAAGTGATCGCAGTCGATCAAGACAAGCTCGGGAAACAAGGTCAGCGCGCCTGGCAAGCAGGTGAGCAGGAAGTCTGGACTCGCCAGTTGAACGGCGGCGCAATCGCCGTCGCGTTCTTTAACCGTGCAAAGGACGAAGCGAAGATTACCGTGAAGGCAGCGGATTTGAAGCTCACCGGCAAATGGAAAGCCCGCGACCTGTGGACGCATCAGAATGTCGCGTGGCCTGCTGATGGTGTGTATTCAGTGACAATTCCGACTCACGGGGTGGTGATGCTGAGGTTGAGTAAATAAATCTCGTGTCTTAAAACGTCAAACCGAACCCGTACCTGAAAAGCGGATCATAATCGGCGTCGCCGATGTTGATGGGAATCTGCGCCATCGAACGCGGCCAACTGAACGAGAGTTTGCCGGTGGGTTTGTGATTGCCAAATAGAATATCCGTCACGCCGCGGCCTTCAGTTCCCGGGAGCCACGCTGCTACAAAGGCATCGCACGCATCCAGTGCTTCGCTGATGATCATGGGCCGGCCTGAGATCAGAATTACGACGACCGGAATGCCCGCCTGCTTCACATTTCTGATCGCGCGCAGGTCATCCGCTGAGAGCGAAAGGTCTTCTCGATCGCCGCGACCTTCGGCATAAGGTGTTTCCCCAACAACGACAATGCCGATATCTGCGCCTCTCGCCCCCGAACCATCCGCCACAGAAGTCACCTGGGTCCGCGGCGAAACGGTTTGTCTAATCGCACTCAGAACCGTCGTTCCGCCGGTCGTCACGTTTCCGCTCTTTCCCTGCCAGTCGATCGTCCAACCACCGCACTGATTACCCAGGTCGTCAGCGTTCTTGCCACTGACATGAATGCGCGCGAGCCCTTTCGAGATCGGCAGAGTCGTTTTCTCGTTCTTGAGCAGCACCAACGACTGACGCACACACGCGCGCGCGACGGCCCGGTGCCTGGCTGAACCAAACGTTTCGTGCAAGCTGCGATCAGCGAGGGCCGAACGGCGCTTGTCCATGAGTCCCATGGCGAACTTAACTCGCAGGATGCGCGTGACCGCATCGTCAATGCGCGTCATTGGGACTCGCCCCTCGCTTACCAGTTCGCGCAGAAACTTGATGAAGCGGCGATAATCCGTGGGCTCCATGGCCATGTCCATTCCGGCATTGATCGAGATCTCAATCGCCTTCTTGAAGTCTTCCGTGATTTGGATAATGGCGCGGTAGTCGGAAATGAGAAAGCCTTCGAAACCCAGCTCCTGTTTTAGGATTTCCGTCAACAGTCTTTTGCTGGCAGAAGCTTTCACGCCGTTCCAACTGCTGTACGAAACCATGATCGAGCCGACCCCGGCTTTGATGGCGCTGAGATATCCAGGCAAGTGAATCCTTCTTAGCTCCGCCTCGCTGAGACGCGTGTCACCCTGATCGAACAGTCGTCTTTTTTCACGATTCGGAGTACCTGTGCCAATCGCTGTGCCGCCGTCACCGACGAAGTGTTTGGCGCAGGCAAGCACACTCAAAGGATCGTTCAGGTCATTTCGCTGGAAGCCTCGGACGGCGGCCTCACCCAGACGCGCAACGAGATCCGGTGACTCGCTGAATCCTTCATAGGCTCGGCCCCAACGCTCATCGCGCGGCACGGTGACGCAGGGCGCAAAGGTCCAGTTGATGCCGGTCGCGCGCACTTCCTCAGCAGTGACGTGCGCGGCGCTTTCGACCAGCGCGGGATTTCTGGTGCAGCCCAAACCGATGTTGTGCGGAAAGATGACCGCGTCCAGCACATTGTTGTGTCCGTGAACAGCGTCGATGCCAAAGAGAAGCGGAATCCCCAAGCGAGAGTTCATTGCTCGTTTCTGATAGCCATCGTACATGTCAGTCCAGGCTGGGAGACTGTTCCCCGCCTTAGGATCGGAACTGCCGCCGCTCAGGAGTGAGCCCAGGAAGAGTCTTTCAATATCGCTAATCTCTTCGAGCGCATTCTGTTCGGCCTGGGTCATCTGCCCCACCTTTTCCTCGAGCGTCATCGCTCGAAGCAACTGACGGACTTGACTGTCGAAAGATGAAAGCGATCGCAGACGGGGCGCCGCGTCCACCGGAGCAGAGAGTGCGAGCGACGGTGCCAGCGCCCCGGCACCCGCGGCAATTGATGATTCGAGGAATTGGCGGCGATTGGGTTTCGTCGTCATATTGGGCAAGCGCTAGTCACGGAACCGTGAGCCGCTGGATAAAGCGCGCTTTGGTTGTGGGCACCGCGGTGGAAAGCAAGAGCTTCTGGCCACGCTCCTGACGCTCGCCCTTGTCCACCGCGCCGGGAGGACCCGGGGCGGTCAGGTCATTGGTTTTTATTGCAGATTCAACAGACTGCTGTGCGTGCTCAATCGGCTTCGCCAGGGTTACATCGTCCAGCAGTTTCACCCGGCCTGCGGTGATGGTGAACACGCACCCCTCGCCTTTCTCAATGCGGTCGTCGGCATGCAGGACCCAAGTCAGGACCGCGGGGCGAATCGTTTCAATGTCGTCCGCAACGGTGAACCCGGCATCAGGCTGGTAGGCAAACTCGCGGACAAATTTCTTCAAGCCAAGTTCAGGCAGATAAGCCGCGGTCGCATCGCCGCGGACAGTCACCTTATCCCGGTCGACCTTGAAATCAACGATCCGAATATCATTCATCTGTGCGTAAGACATTTCGGAAAACGCGTCGTGACCGTCACCCTCTTTGGCCTGTCCCTTACCATTGACCAACAGAGTGTTGTGATGTTCGGTCATTGGGACACCGGCGTAACCCGTGTCACCGGTGAGGTACTGACCACGCGCAAAAATGATGAAGCTGTTCGCGTCGGGATGCGCATGACCAGAAGACAGACGCCAATCGAGAAACTGCTTGAGCATCGCCGCAGTGTGATGGCCTTCGGGCGGGCCACACTTGAAGGCGAAGGCGGTAGCATTTCTGGACCAGTCGCTCCGCCAGTAAAAGACATCGTGATCCGGAAAGTAATGCCACGCCTGTTGCTTCTCTATGGGTACAGGTTTCAATTTTGCGTCGTACCAAACCAGCGACCAGAAATCCTCAGCGTTGACCTGGCCGAATCGTTTCAACCATTCGGCCACACCTTCCGCTTCGCCGTTTTGAAATCGTTGGCCGATGCGATAGAGCAAGTTGTAATTTGTGTTGAAGTGACCTCCGGGATGCGTACGCGGATACTCTTCTCCCTGGTGCGCGCGCGTCAGCGGGCCTTCGAACACATCGCCGAAATCGAAAATGTAATCTCCGTTCGGCAGCATTGAATGCGCGACGTATTCAGGCATCGAGCGAAAGCCCGGCCGATCGTATAGATCTTCTCCCGTCGCATGTGCGTGCGCATCGAGGTAATGGATCAACCACGGCGTAGAAAAGATCCAATACTCGAAACCTTCGTAGTAGTAACCGTCCTGCGAATAGGTCGTCAGGGTACGATCAAAAATCGCGCGTGCGAGGGCAGCCCACTCCGGCGCTTCCGGCGTCTCGTCATACAAAGCGTAAGCCGCGACGCCAAGTCCCGCGATCGGAATGAAAGTATGGTTTTGGCTGTAAGCGTAGGTCTTTCCTGATTTCGGTTTGAAGTAATCGGCCAGCAGGTGCGCCTGCTTGATCAGCTTCTCACGATAGCGCGTACGTTCTTGTTCAGTGAGATCGTGATAAAGCAAATCGTATCCCCAACCAAGTCCGTAAAGAAGGTGACCTGCTGCCAGATCGACATTCGGCTTATTGTTTGGGTAACCCCAGATGTCATAACTGACGGCTGCATTCATGTATTTCCTTGCAGCGTCGAGATATTTCTTGTCGCCCTCGATCTTGTAGATAAACGCGGCTTCCGCGATTGCGATTCCAACTTCATTCTGTTGCCGGCGCGCAGTGGCGGGAGGTGGCGGCGGATCGCCGGCGAGTGCGCGCACATGACTCAGCGCTTGCTGCCAGAGTTCGCGATGCGTCGTCCGGGCTCGGACGCGTAATTCATCCAGCTCTTTTTCGGTGACGTAAACGCGCGGATGAACGCCCATCAATTCCGGCCGCATCTTCGAAATGCGCGTGCGCATCAACTCAACTAACGGGTGCTCGCCTTTGAGCTTATTGCTGGCGGTTCGTTCCTGTTGTAGTTCGCGCGCGTCCTGGGCGAAGGCTGAAGACGAGCCGCAAACCGTCAGCAGCAAGAGCAGCGCGCAGGTTTTACGGAAGCATTGAGCTGGGAACGCGGAGGTCCTCGTCCGCACCGCGCCGGAACATGTCAGATCATCCAAACAATTCGAGATGCTATCGTGTACCACGTTTTCGCGCTCCGCGCTCGCTGCGGACGGGGACGTCCGCGCTCCCAGCGATCAATCCATGAACATGCCGCCGTTGATCTCGATCGTCTCGCCCGCCAGATAGCTCGAGGCGTCGGACGCCAGGAAACAAATCACCTGCGCCACTTCATCCGGGGTTCCGATTCTGCCCAGCGGAATTCCGGCAACATAACTCTTCATCACGTCGGGCGTCGAAAATGTCTCGTGGTAGCGGGTATCGATCACGCCCGGCGAAATCGCATTCACCCGCACACCAAAAGGCGCCAACTCCTTCGCCAATCCCTTTGTAAAAGTGATTAATCCGCCCTTCGCGGTCGAGTAGTGAATCGAGCCCAGCGCGCCGCCATTCCGTCCGGCGATGGACGAGACGTTCACGATCGCGCCAGCTTTCCGCTCCATCATTGAACCAACCACGGCTCGGCAACACAGGAACGCACTCTTGAGATTCAGATTAATCACTTCATCCCAGCGTTCTTCCGTCAGCTCGAGAATTCTCAGTCGCTCAACCAACGAGCCGGCGTTATTCACCAAAATGTCCACAGGTCCAAGTTCAGCAACCGTGCGTTCGATGAGCGACTGAACCTCAACAGCTTGCGAAACATCGGCTTTGACGGCGATGGCTCTGCCACCGGTACTAGTTATCTCCGTGCGCGTCGTTTCTGCGCCGTCCTGGTTGTTATGAAAGTTGATGGCCACCAGCGCGCCGTTAGCCGCAAGCGCCTTTGCGGCTGCGCGTCCAATTCCAGATGAGGACCCGGTAATCAGCGCCACCTTGCCACTTACGTCAAAAGGATTGCTCATTAATACTCTCCTCGAATAATTATTTTCAATTTGCTGCGAATTTTCCCGGCGGCTTCAGTGGAATGCGTTCGATGCGACCTGCCAGCAGAAACAGGATCAGCGTCCCGAACGGAGCCAGTAACCCGGCACTCACCAATACCGGCACGTAGGAAAAATGATCGACCATCCAACCCGTGCCGAGCACAAAAATCATCGAGCCAATGCCCGCCCCGGTTCCACCTAACCCGGCGACCGACGCCACGGCTCTATCCGAGAAAAAATCGCTCGGCAGAGTCTGCACGTTATTAATCCAAACTTGAAATCCGAAGAGCACAAGTCCAATCAGCGCCAACGCAACCATCGCGCTCTGGGCAAAGGCGGCAAAGATTCCCGCCGGCATCAGCATCGCCGCGAGCAGTATGACGAGCTTGCGCGCGCGATCAACCGGCCAGCCACGCTTGATCAGATGTCCGGACAGCCACCCGCCGGACAGGCTGCCTGCGTCGGCGGCCACGTACGGTACCCAGGCGAACATTCCGATCTTGACCAGCGAAAAGCCGCGGGCATCCGCGAGATATTTCGGCAGCCAACTGATGTAAAGCCACCAAACTGGATCAGTCAGAAAACGCGACAAAATGATGGCCCAAACCTGGCGGTAGCGCAGCAGATCTCGCCATCTCACCGGGGTCTTCGACGCCGTCGCGTCGTCAAATTGGCCCGCACGAATCAGTTCGCGTTCACTTTCGCTGAGCCATTTATGTCGATCAGGAGACTGATAAAACAGCAGCCATAGCGCCAACCAGAAAAAACCCAGCGCGCCGGTGACGATGAAAGTCGTTCGCCACCCATACGCCAGACTCAGCCAAACGATTAGCGGCGGCGCGCTCACCGAGCCGATGGCCGCCCCGCTATTGAAGATCGCCATACCAAAGGCGCGTTCGCGAATCGGGAACCACTCAGCAACTGTCTTAGCAGCGCCCGGCCAGTTCCCTGCTTCGCCAAGTCCGAGCACAAAACGAAAGGCGCTCAAGCTGGCCAGGCCACGTGCCAACGCGTGCGACATCGCGGCGATTGACCACACGGTAATTGAACACACGAACCCGATCTTCGTGCCGACACGGTCATACAGTTTTCCTGAAACGCCCTGACTGATCGTATAAGCAAGCAAGAACCAGGCAACAATGCCGCCGTACTCAGTGTTGTTGAGTCCCAGATCTTTCGTGATTGCCGGAGCAAGAACCGAGATCGTCAGGCGATCGATGTAATTGATCAGAGTCGCCAGAAAAATTAATCCAACAATCCACCAGCGTAAGCCGGGAAGCTTGAATCCTGCATCGATCGCAGATCGCTCGGTTCTTTGCGCTTCCAACATACTTAATCGGATCGCCGGAATTGCTGCGGAAGAATATTGTGCGGAAGAGCGTTAACGTTGGAGGAGCGGAGTCTCCTTGATAAGCAGGGATACTCGCTCCTCCATCTCGTGAGCAGCAGTAATGCTTTGATGTGCAGCTTAGAAAGTAAGCCGCAAACCAAACTGCATCTTGCGCATCGCGCTGGCCGAGGTGATAACGCCAAAGGTGGCAGACGTCGACCCATTGGCCGGCACTGAGGTCCCTGGCGTTCCAAGGTTCACGTGGTTGAAGGCGTTCGTGGCCTCAGCCCGGAAACGCAGCTTGACGCGCTCGGTCAAACTAAAGTCGCGCGAAAGGCCCAGATCGACAGTGTTATAGCCCGGCCCGTAGAGCAGGTTGCGCGCCGAGTTGCCATCGGTGGCGACCCCGGTCACAACCGGGTTCTGGGCAAAGGCCGCCGTGTTGAACCATCGCGCCGCAGTCGGATTGTCGATGTGCGGGTCCCCAACTAATCGCGCGCGGTCGGTGTTTACGCCGTCGAGGTTGGCGTCAACGTTGCCGTTGGTAACCGTAAACGGTTGACCGCTGCGGAGCTTGACAATGGGGGAGATGCTCCAGCCGTTGAAGACATGGCGCAGCACGGCGTTGCTGTCCTTGCTGAAGTAATCGGGCCGGTAGGTCAGACTCATGCTAAAGATATGCCGCTGATCCGTATCAGCTGCGCCCTTATCTTCCTCAAGTTTGGTGTAGTTCTGCGCCAACCCCTGAGTGGTGCTGTTGTGGAGCTGCACGCTGCTTAAGGTCTTGCTAAAGGTATAGAAAGCATTAAAGGTCACATGGTGGTTCATCCGCATGGCGCTGGTGATTTGCAGGCCATCGTACGAAGCGTTCTGGTCGGATTGTAGTTGCAGCACGGCGCCGAACAGTGGGTTGGGCCGGCGCGCGAGAATGTTAGCACCGGAAGTGGTTGCGGTGGGCGTGAGCACTGGATAGTTGATGTCGCGCGCAAACGGCAGATCTTTCGCGCGCGTGCCGACATAAGCCGCGCCCACGATTAGGTCTTTAAAGACCTGACGCTCTACAGAAATGTTCGTCTGATACGTGCGCGGCCACTTGAAATCCGATGCCACCGGGAACAGGCCTCCGCCGGTTGTAAATGTGCCCTTGTACGGGAAAGGATTTCCACCAACGAAAGCGTTATAAGGATTGACAAGCGTTGCGCCCAACGGGACGCCTGCTGCATTTGTCTTTTGGTTGATATTAGTAAACGTCAATCGGGTGGAGAAAGGCTGGAAGTTCGTCATGGTGTTCCACTCATTGCCTGAGATGCTGCCGTAGAAAATGCCGAACGCACCACGGATCGAGGTCTTCCCATCACCGGCCAAATCCCACGCAAAGCCAACGCGCGGCGAAAAATGGGTGTAGCTGGTGGGAATGCCACCGCGCTCGACGCCGGGATCCCCGTAGAACAGGGCCCCTACTGGTGCGGTCGGAATAACCGTGGACTTCTGGCCGGGAACATAATTGACCACCCGGTTTAGAGGGTCGGTCGGCGCCGTTTGCACATCCCAACGCAGACCAAGATTGAGGGTCAGGCGTGGATGGACTTTGAAATCATCTTGCACGAAGAGCGCCGTGAACCAGCTATTCGTATAGCCCGTTACTGGGGCGTCCTGCGAGACCGCGCTGGGTATTCCGATCAGGAAATCGGCAAACGCGTTACCTGCCGCGGCTGTTACACCTGGGCCAGCCACCCTCGCTGTTGAACCTGCATTGAAGGTGAAGACTCCGTAGTTGTTAAGTAGTGTCTGCTGGATGTCCTTGTTGAGCGAGATCTCTCCGCCTAACTTGAGCGAGTGCTTGCCCTTGATCCAACTGAAAACGTCGCGGCCGGAGTAAAAGTTAGTGCCGGCTATTGGGCCGCCGATTTGTTCTCCCAGAGTGAAGTATCCGGTCACGGTTATCTGCGGCAAGTTCGGTGTGCCCTGAATGGTGAATTTTGAACCCAGATCGGTAAGCGAGGTCGCGGGGTTGTTTATCCGTCCGCCGAAATTCCGCGAGAAAGTCAACCAGACCTGATTGACCTTGGTGCCGCTGATGATCCAGACGTCGCTGGCGTTGACGCTGTGCTGCCGCCACGTGGAACTCTGAAGGCTCCAGGGCAGGTTGGGACTGCCTGCCTTCGTGGTGCTGGTGCCTCCGGTATTAAAGTAACTTAAGCTCAAACGATGCTCGTCGTTAAGTTGGTAGTCCAGCTTTCCCAGATACTCGTCGAAGTTGTAGGGGGTGGCAATATTTCCCTGCCATCCGGCGTTGCCATTGGGGAGTGTAAAGTTGGAAAGGGGAATGTAGTCGTTGATGATCTTCATGGCCACCGGATCCTGACGGCTCGGGCAGATCACGTTCGTGACGCCGTTGCAAACGAAGGGTCCATTGGTAGCAGGATCAGTGGGCTTGGTCGCTGAAGCCGTGAAATTGCCGACGCGCTCGAGGGCAGTGGGTACGCGGGCACCATTCAGGAATGTGCTCGTCGCCTGGCGCAGTCCCGAGTAGGAGAAGAAGAAAAAGGCCTTATCTTGCTTGATCGGACCACCGATCGTGCCGCCAAACTGGTTACGATGAAAAGGCGCCCTGGCTAGAGTGGATCCCCAGTCATTGGCATTGAACACAGTGTTGCGCACGTATTCAAAGACGGAGCCGTGAAACTGATTGGTGCCGGACTTGGTAATCACGTTGACGACGCCGCTGGCATAACGGCCATACTCAGCGTTGTAGCTATTGGTCTGAATCTTGAACTCCTGGATGGCATCCGGGTTGGGCAGGATGTTACCGGTGTTGCGCAGGTTAGTCATATTAATGCCGCCGTCCAGATAGTAATTCACTGAACCGGTGCCGCCGTCCGTGCCGCCGTTAATCAGTGTTCGCTGTTCCGGATAACCAAGGATGAAAGTACTTGTGCCGGTTGACGCGCTGGCTACCCCGTTGTTGTTCGATTGCACGCCAGGCGTTAGATCAAGCAGGGTGTAAACATTGCGTTCAACCAATGGAAGGCTATTGATTTCGTTCGACTGAATGGTGCGCGAGACCTCAGAAGTGGCCGTGTTCACCTCCTGAGAGGATGTGTCAGAGATCATCACGGTCTCTGATAGTTGCCCTACGCTGAGCGCGACATCCACCCTTAGCGTGTCGTTGACTTGGAGCACGATGTCGTTCAGCAACGCCTTCTTGAACCCGGTGTAGCTGACTTCGATGCTGTACTTGCCGACCGGCAGAAATTCGATCCGGTAAGCGCCTTCGTCGCCGGACATCGTGCTGCGGGTAAGACCGGTGTCGACGTTACGCGCGGTGACTTGCGCGCCCGCCACATTCGCGCCGCCTGAATCAGTAACGTTACCGACGATCGTGGCCGTTGTGACTTGCGCGGCCACTGCCACTGGAATGGCGAGCCACAGTGCGATGACGGCAAATTGAATCAACCGCGAACCAGCATTTCTCTGTCTAAACATATCAACTACCTCCAATTCAGAATTCAAGAATCCCAAAGCAGGTCCCCTTGCTTTTCGAAAAAAGTGACAGCCCTTGCTCGCTTCGGCCGATAATGACTAGTTGATCTTACGCGACGCGAGGCGCCGCAAAGGTCGGCGCGGCAATCAGTGCAGCGGCTCCACGCAGACGCGGATATTGTTGAGTGGATCCGATTCTGAGCGGTGTCTGCCCGCCCTTTTCAGTTAAAGCCCTCTTAGCCAATCCTCGCATGACCGCCGTTTTGATTAAATCCCACGCCGCCGTTATTTCACCGTCCAGATAAATGCACTCAGGGTTAATGACGTTCACGATCGTTCCCAATCCCAGGCCCAGAAAGTGTCCCGTAGCTTCAATCGCCGCCGTCGCTTTTGCGTCTCCGCCGCGGGCGCGCGCAATCAGTTCAGGCACAGCGAAGGAACCCTTGTTGGCGTCGCGAAGCTTCTTTGGACTGAGTTTGTACAAATTCCAACCAAAATAGCGAGAAAGAGTCGCGAGGTTCGAGATGTAAGCTTCCCAGCAACCGGTGGCGCCGCACATACAACGCGGCCCATCCAGATTGAGCGGTACGTGAGCAAACTCGCCGGCAATGTGATCGCTGCCGCGCAGAAGCTCGCCATTCACAACGACGCCGACACCTACGCCGTCCGACACGCCTACGTAGACGAAATTTTGCGGACGCGCCGCTTCTCCGTGCTCCAGCCACAGCAGGGCCAGCGTGCAGGCGCGGCCTGAGTTCTCAATCTCGACTGGCAATCCTGTGGCGACCGCGAGCGGATTCCGCAGATCCACATCTCGCCATCCCAAGGCCGGCGCGTTCAGAACGCGGCCACTCCGCTGATCCACCATGCCCGGAACGGCAACACCTACGCCCTCGATTCCATCGGTAATTCCGTGTGTTTTTAGCATCCGGCGAATCCGAACACCTAGATCACGAACAAATTCAGTGGTCGAGAAAATTGTGTCGTAGGCTTCCACAGCAAGCTGCCGTCCGGATAGATCGCAAACCATCACATAGGTCTTGCTGAATCGGACATCGACGGCGACAACCAGGCGATCGTGACTCTTAATGTGAAGCAAGGTGGGCTTACGGCCGAACGGCGCTTCGCCGGTGGTGCCCTCATAGATCACATCCTGGTCGAGGAGTTCCTGAACCAACACCCCGGCGACGCCGCGCGTAACGTTCATTTGCCGCGCCAATTCAGCGCGCGAGATGGGCTGGTGCTCGTGAATTACGTTGAGCGCGATCCGGCGATTAATCTCTCGCGATGTTGATCGCGTGGCGACGCGAAAGTCTCGAGTGTTTATTTTGCGCATTCCCTGGGACCCTGACTTTGTACGAGCTGCGTACAATATGTCCCTACCCGATTATCTGTCAAGCCTTTTTTAAAGGCTCCGGCTTTATTTTGAATTAGTGCGATTGAATGTCCCGTGATGCGAGCAGCCTTGCCTTCACCGGTGGTGGCGATAGTGATTCGGTCTACGAGCGCAAGAGGATCTCACGCTTAGTTTATTATCAGCCTTGAAACCGTCCGCGCTCGAGCTTTCTTAAATGGCTTTAGCATTGGCCGTCTGACCGGCCAAGCGAGTCAGTCAAGCAACGATTCAAAGTTGCTTAGCGGTCGGCACGAGCGTGTCGATGAGTTTGATTAGGCAGAGAATGAACTTCCTCAATCGTTGTGTATCCCGTCCCGCCATCGGTTTCAACCTCGCGGCTACTCGTAGCGCAGCGCCACCAACGGATCGACGCGCGTGGCCCGGCGCGCCGGCAGATAGCCCGCCACCATAGCCACCGCCAGGATCAGGAGCGCCGCGAGGAACAATGAGATCGGATCAGTGGGTGTCAGGCCGAAGAGCAGCGTCGCGGCCACACGGGTGACTGCGAAGATCATCGGGAACCCCACGGCCAAGCCGGCGATGACGAGCAACAAGGCCTCGCGCAGAATTAGCCAGGACATATCACGCCGCTGCGCTCCGAGCGCCATTCGAATTCCCAGCTCATTGGTGCGGCTCGTGACACTGTAAGAAAGAATGCCGTACAGCCCGATACAGGCGAGCAGAAACGCCAGCATGCCGAAAAAGCTCGAGAGCGTGGCCATCAATCGCTCGCGCAGGATGGTGGCTTCGATCATCGTTGTGAACCCCCGGAAACTAACACTGATGGCCGGATTGATTTCGTTGAGGACGCGCGTGACGACCGCGACCGTCTCCGCCTGGGGCAGGCGCGATCGGATCATAAGCGGTGCGCCAGGCCCGGCGCCTGCGTTCTGCGCGGCGGCGTAGTACGCGATCGGGCCAAACTCTTCGCGCAAGTCTTCATATTTGGTGTCCCGTACCAGGCCGACGATCTCGTAGGGCGTGTCCGGGTCGCCGGGCGTAGCCTCCACCCAGAACCGATGGCCGACCGGACTTAAACCATTTAGAAACTTGCGCGCAAAGGCTTCGTTCACAATCGCCACCTTCGGTGTCCCGACTCGGTCGCGGGCATCGAAATCCCGCCCAGCCAGCAGCGGGATTTGCAGCGTCTTGAAGTAATCGGGGCCGACACGGCTGACGCTCGTATGCTTTCCTCCCCGCGCATCCGCACCGTCCATCCAGACGTTGGCCCCTCCCCAATCGTCGAGCGGGATCTCATGCACGACCGCAGCCGCTTCCACTCCAGGAATCGCTCGGATGCGGTCGAGCAACTCATCTTTGAAAGCCTGATAGCGTTCGCGCGGAAGATTCAACCGCTCAAAATCCGCGCGGGCGATCAGCACACCCTCTTGATGAAAACCAGTGTCGACTGTCCGCAGCTTGGTCAGGCTGCGCGCGAACAACAACGCACTCGCCACCATCACGAGCGAGAGTGCAACCTGCGTCACCACCAGCGCTCGCCGCAAACTAAAACGTTCGCGGCTAGCCGTCATCCCGCGCCCGCCGGCCTTCATCACGGCGCCAGGTTCCTTTCGCGTCACGCGGATTGCCGGTGTTAGACCGAATAGAAGACAGGTTAGGACGGCCAGCCCTGTGGCAAAGCCGACGACACGCCAATCCGGGGTGAGATCCAGAAAAACCGGGTCAGCAGTTGTGCTGAGGAATACTACGAGAAACCGGCTCATCACCTGCGCCAGCCCGGCGCCAAGTGCTCCGCCCACCGCGGCCAGCAACAGACTCTCGACCAACAACTGGCGAATGAGACGTCCGCGCGAGGCCCCCACCGCTTGCCGCACGGCGATCTCGCGTTCCCGCGCGCTCGCTCGCGCCAGCAGCAAATTGGCCAGGTTGGCGCAGGCAATCAGTAGGACCAACCCGGCAATCGCCAAAAGCAGCCAGAGTGGCTGCTCGTATTTTTCACGCAACTCAGACACGCCTGACCCGGCGGGGACGGCAATCAACCTGGAGTCCAGATAATCTTTCACACTGGGAGGCGGGTAATTTGCCGGCAGCGCGGCTTCAAAAAGGCCGGGCGAGATCCTCTGCATTTGACTGCTGGCCTGTTCCACTGACCAGCCCGGTTTCAGACGTCCGTTGACCGTCAACCACCAGATTATGCCAGAAAGAAGTCTGTCATTGCCGCGCACGATCGGGATGGCGCAGATCGGCAGCGCCAGATCGAAAGAGCGCCCAACCTCCATGCCGAAAAAGTTGGCGGGCGTGACTCCGATGATTTCGAGCGGGTGATCGGCGAGGGTGAGCTTGCGCCCGATTACATTCGCGTCCCCACCGTACTCCCGCTGCCAGAATTCGTGGCTGATGATTAGGCCCGGCGCGCCGCAGCCACGCTCGTCGTCGGCACTCGTGAAGACGCGGCCCAGTGCGGGTGGAACACCCAGCGTATTGAAAAAGTCGCCGCTAACATAGAGCATCCGAGCGGAGCGCACCTCGCCGCCTGGAGCCAGATTGATGGTGTTCGTGCCCCACGCGAAGATGCTGGAGAAGGCTTGTTGCCGATCCCTGATCTGTTCCCAAATCGGATTGGTGACCTGCGTCGGGCGGCCGATGCCTCCTCGCATCCCTTTCGTATCCGCGAGGTGAACTTCGGCCAATTCCTGCGGAGCTTTGACTGGCAGCATTCGCAACCGCACCGCGTCGAGCAACTGAAAAATCGCCGTGTTTGCGCCGATACCGAGCGCCAGCGAAAGGATAGCCACCGCGGTGAAGCTTTTGTTCTTGAGCAACATTCGGACGCCGAAGCGCAGGTCCTGGATCATTTCGTCCTCCCATCTTCTCGGTTGCAGCCAGAGTGCGTCCATTAATGCGCCAGCGCTGTGCCAGAGCAAATCGAGCTTGGTGCGCCAGTTGAGTTGATGCCACTCGGCCAGCAGCGTTTCGCGGTAACTCAACTCCGCCGCCCACTCCTGCCGCCAATCGGCACGCAACCGGCGCGGCACGATCACACCGATGAGCGTGACCAGCCAGAGCCAGGGACCTTTTCCGATTGGCTTAGGCACGCGCACACCTCAGCCTTTCTGCCGCGCCGGTTTGTTAGTGGCCAGTGGCTTAAGCTGCGTGAGCAGCCGAAAGCGTTCGCGCGCCTCCACCAGCGCGGTTTGGCCGGGCCCAGTCACTTCGTAATACTTCCGCGGCGGACGCTGCGCAGCTTGCGCGATACCCGGCCGCTCCCACTTGGACACGACAAAGCCCGCGTCTTCCAGTCGCCTCAAGGCCGGATAAACCGTGCCACTCGCCAGCCCTGTAATCGTCATAATGTCAAAGCCATAGCGGTAGCCGTGATCGAGCACCTGTAAGATCAGCGCCATAGTGTAGGACAAATAACTTTTGGTCATCTCTTCGCTCCTTGGTTGGTCGTGTCGAAGCATAGATAGATACCGCTATATATAATTATCTACATAGCCTTGTCAAGGAACATCCCTCAAATCAAACTTATTCTGGTAAAGATACGCGCCGAGGTTTCGCATCTGGCCGCACACGCAGACAAGAAAGCATGACTATTAAAGTCAAAGGGAGGGAACACTCGAACTCCTGATCCTTAAAACGTTGACGCATGAAGCAGTGTTGTGTTTCTTTGACTTATTAGGCGATCAAACCTGAAGTTTTGTTGGGGAAATTGGAGCGGGCGACGAGGCTCGAACTCGCAACTTTCAGCTTGGGAAGCTGAATTTTCATTCCTTTATTTTCAATCTTACAAAACGCTGCGGAAAAATGTACGCGCAGGGCTGCATACCTTGCAGCCGTGCCTGAAATGCGTGTGGCTGCGGGACGTTTGCGGGACGGTTTCTGATTGTGAGTTGTTATTCGCGACGTCCCGGCGCCGCTGCCAACGCGATCGGAATAACTTCGCGCGGAACGTTCTCCATCGTCGTTTCAATCAAGTGGTCGACGACCGCGTTAATGTCGCCGGTCTCTCGCCACACCCGAAGCTGATGGTCGGCTGAGGTGCCGCGGTCAAGAATAGTATGGATGTGTTCGATCTCTTCGCGCGAGCCTAAACTGTCCACGACATCGTCGACGAGCGCCAGGAGTTCACGAACGAGGTCACGCGTGGGCACTTCCTTTCCCTTGCCGAAATCGATCATCTTGCCATCGAGGCCGTAACGCGCGGCGCGCCATTTGTTTTCCTCGATTAGCATTTTGTGATGGAGTCTGAAGGTTAGATTCTGCTCAAGCAGCTTATCGATCTTTGCAACCAGTGCCTGAAATAGGGCAGCAATCGCGATCGTGTCATCAACCCGTGTGGGAATGTCACAGACACGAAACTCCAGTGTCGGGAAGAAGGGATGAGGACGCACGTCCCAATAGATTTTCTTCCCATCATCTATACAGCCTGTTTCCGTAAGCAGCGCGACGTAACGTTGAAACGAAGCGTGCGACTCGAATTGGTCAGGAATGCCTGTCCGCGGCATCCTGGTGAAGACTTCCGATCGGTAAGATCTTAATCCGGTGTGTATCCCCAGCCAGAAAGGCGATGAAGTCGAGAGCGCGAGCACATGCGGCAGCATATAGCGCACGGCGTTCATGATCTGGATTGCCCTCTCAGGATCCGCGATGCCGACATGGACGTGAAGACCGAAGGTGAGCAGCGAACGCGCGATCATCTGATTCTCTTCAACGATCACCTCGTATCTGGCGTTCTCAAAAATCTTCTGATCTTGCCAATGCGAGAACGGATGTGTACCGGCAGCGACCATCACCAGGCCCTTTTTGCGAACAAGGCCGGAGAGAATGCCGCGAAGATTTATGATATCGGTACGCGCTTCTTTTATGTTTTTGCAGATCCCCGTGCCCACTTCAATCATCGATTGAATCATTTCCGGTTTCACTTGCTCGCCGAGCAGCGTCTTGCCGTCCTCAAGAATTTCCGAGACGTGTGAGCGCAGCTCGCGCGTCTCGGGATCGATTATCTGAAACTCTTCTTCGATGCCGAGCGTGAATTGCTCAAACATATTCGGCGCGGCCTTCATATTTTTTCTTCAAATTACCTTGCTAGAGTGTCTTGAACAGGAATAGGCCGGCGGCCATTACGATTAGGGACAGCAGAACGAAATGACGCCACGTAATCGAGAATTGACGGCAATAGGGGCATTTCATGTCCGTGAGACGCAGGACCCTTTGGCAGTGATGGCAATGTGTTTTCATCGCGATGCTACTCAACTTAGCTTGCGTTGCGCTCAGGTGGTCGTGAAGGAAATGAAAAACAGCACCACCGGCAAAACCAGAAATGCAGCGAGGAACAGAACATGGGATCTTTGATCGAACGCTTTGTCTTCCTTCGCTGCTTTTTTGTCGAGAGAACCTGGTTGGAAGGCTTTCCCGCAATGCGGGCAGGATGCCGCGTTGGTAAAGCAGAGACGACGACAGCAGGAACTTCGTGTGAGACGCATTTTGCCTACCTCTTTCTAGTTTTCGTTTGTGGTTTCATGTTGATAGCGCTCCACCAGTGCCTTCAGGATTGGCGCACCGTCAAACGGTGGACGACCGTTCACTTCCAGCATGCGGCGGACAACCAATTGATAAGCGTCAATGGGAGGCTTTGAACCATCATTGTCGGCACAACCTTTGGTCTTGATCCCTGACTTACAGAGACGCCAGAACACGGCCCGCACGAGTGTGGCCTCGCCGCTCAAGCTGCCGCGTCCTCTCAGTATCGAAGCGCGGTCGTTCCAGACAAAGTCACAAAGCTTTTCGAATTGCTCAGAGTTTATAGTGGTCATACGATGACTTTCCGACATCTTTAGTCATGCCTGTCTTGCGACCATTTCTTGAACATTAACTGATGAGTCCGGCGGGCAAACGCCCGTTGCTCTGATGCTGTTCCACCAATGTCTCTGACCGAGCCATCCATCGGGATTCGGTCGTCGGGCTGCTTTACCAGCCACGAATTGGCCAGCGCCCAACGTTTGGCATCAAACGGAATCAGCGCCGGCGAACTGGGGTTGACCGTCAAAGGAGTGAGTAGTGACGCAGCGGGAGGAATTCCGACTTTGGACCACTTGTGCTTTTCATGCCGGCTGAAAAAGTGGAACATCAGGACTCCCGAAATACATGCCGCAATGGCGGCGCCCAAAGAAAGCCACAAATGGGATAATCCTGCCTGGGAGTCTACCGAGCCCAGAGGACTGCTGAACGCAGCGAACAGAAATAGCTGGCGGCTGGTGACAATGGCCATTGCCAGCAAACCAATCAGCGCCATCACAAACTTCGTCAGATTGCTCATTCTCAATTCCACCACTCACTTTGAAGAATCTTGCTGAGACCGCGTTGATGAAGGCCATTTCCGTTTCGTGGCGCATTTAGCGGTGCATTAGAATTTCGCATCAGCAGAGCAAGTTCGGCGCGCGTCACGCAACTAGTACGCTTCAGGCTGGCGAATGGATCTTTCACCATGCAGAAGTCCGCCTCGTTATCGCCTGCGGGCGAGATGCTTTCGAGCAACTTAGCGTCAAGCGGTACCGGCTCGAAAAGCAGCATTCCAAAGTTACGCAACCGCGCGATCATGCCGTCGTTACTGCTGCGAAACAGGGGCACGCGAAGCCGCCCGTGGCGCTCCAGCGCAAACCAATCGCCGTTAGCGCGCCGCATTGCGTAGACTTCGATCACAGGATGTCTCTCCTAATCCTTCCGTCACCTGGAACAGGACCCGGCGCAGTGATGTGAATCTCTTTCGCCTTGTCGTAGCGCAGGAATCCTGAGAGTAGGAAGAACCCGGCAATGCACACACCAAACGTGCTACCGATAGCCAGCCACAAATGAACTGTGCCGCCTTGAACATCCACTATGCCATCAGCGTTCTTAAAAACCGCGAACAAGTAGAACTGCAAGGCCGCGAATGCGCCGAGCGCAGCCAACCCGATTACCGCCATTAAAGTGCTGGTATTTTTCCGCTCCACGTTTTCCTCCATAAGATTTTCCAACAGAACACTATCTTGAGCACGATGAGCGGTCTGTGCGTTAGACCGCTTATGCTCCGGTGTTGCTGATTCGGGCGCAAAACCAGTTATTTCGTATATGTGTGTTGTCGCACTGACGGCTGAAATGTTAACCGGCATTATTGAAGCCACGAGAATTCTTTACCCCGATGTGCTGAGAGTGAGGCTGACGTTGTACGGAGAGTTTCAGATGAATAGCAAAAGGACGATGAGAGAACGGGTGAAGAGTATTAATTGGGACACCGCCATTTTTATGAGCCTGTTTCATCTCGGCGCGATTGCCGCGCTCTTCATGTTTAGCTGGCAAGCGGTGGTAGTCGCTCTGGTGCTCTGGTGGATTACCGCCAGTCTGGGCGTCGGAATGGGTTATCACCGATTGTTGACCCATCGCGGATATAAGACACCAAAGCTGGTGGAATATTTTCTGAGCCTGTGCGGCACGCTGGCGTTCGAGGGTGGCCCGATCAATTGGGTGGTGACGCATCGCATCCATCACGCGCATACAGATGCGCCCGGTGATCCACACACCCCGCGGGATGGCGGCTGGTGGGCTCACATAGGATGGATTCTGAGCGGGACTGCTCAGCAATATGACAGTTCAATTAAGGCGCGCTATGCGCCAGACATGGTAAAGGACAGGTTTCATGTGTTTCTTAACCGTGTTTACTGGGTGCCCCTGGTTCTGCTGGGCGTGGCATTGCTTGTCTTCGGCGGTTGGCCTTACCTGATGTGGGGCATCTTCTTTCGAGTTACTTTTAATTTACATGCGACCTGGCTGGTCAACTCAGCCACACACATGTGGGGCAGGCGCCGCTTTGTCACGCGCGATGACTCCAGAAACAATTGGTGGGTCGCGCTGCTGACATTTGGCGAAGGCTGGCACAACAACCATCATGCGCACCCAACGTCGGCGCGACATGGACTCGCCTGGTACGAAATAGACCTGAACTGGTGGGGCATCCGGACTATGCAGTTTCTTGGTCTGGCAAGAGCGATCAAACACGTCAGCCTGGGCAATCATGCCAACGCTTAAGGGGACTCAGAACTTGCGGAATAAATTATTCACAAACTGCCGGCCAGTAACAGGAGGTTTTGGTGCAGAATAACCCCACGAACGCGCTTATCCTGGTAGTCGAAGATGTTCACGAAATTCGCGAAGGCATGGAGAAGCTGCTAACGGCAGATGGCTATCGCGTCGCGCTGGCTCGAGACGAACGTGACGCGCTGGACAACGGGCGGCTCAAACACCCCGACTTGATTCTGGTAAGCCTCGCCGGATCCCCGACCGATGTTAGCCTGGCTGCAACGCGCATCCGTGAAGGCATACAACCGGGACAGGACGTACCGGTCGTGATTTTTTGTGGAGGTGGAATCGGCGAGGGTGATGAAGTTGCTATCGGGCACAATGTTCATCTCACCCGCCCCGACAACTTCAATCAGTTAAGAAGAATGCTTGCTCGTCTGCTCGATCAAAACTTAGCCCCGGTCTGCAATTGAAGCAGGAGCAACTGCTCCACCAAAACGATTTGGCCAATCAAAGCCCAAAGACAGATGCGGAGGCGAATATCTCCGAGGAAAAGACAGCAGCTCGTGAGGCGCCTCATCGCGAGTGTGATATTCCACTCTTCCTCAGAGATGGTTCTGAAGGTGAAAAGTGGGACGCCCAGGATGAAAAAGATAAGAGTGCAGAATAGCGAGTGATCATTATGGTTTATACCCAATTAGAGGAAACGCTGAAACACGCCAAGGTCGCTTTGCAGAGAGCGACCAGTGAAAACCTCATTGAGCTTTGCAAAAAATACCTGGCGGTGCTCGCTCAATATCGCAGCAAGCTTTACGAACTACAATGGACTGCTCGCACCCGCCCACCGATCGCGTCTTCGTCGCCCGAACATACGCTACCGACCAGGAAAACCATCCGTGCGGCGATCGAGAACACCACCAAAGAACGGCATGGTACGGAGATACTGCTCTTGTCGTTGACGACGCTTAGCGGCTATCAGGCAGTAGAGGTATTCAATCAGCAAAAGTATCAGGGTCGTGAAGATTGGGAACTAAGGTCAAGCGGAGTCAAAACTACCGGCGTCTCGGGTGGCGATCTAATGACGATCCAGGAAGCCGTTGATATTGCCTCCCTGCTTCGGCGCGAGGAATACGTCGCACAAAACGCAGCCTAGGCTTTTCACAAGACAAGCTCAGCGTTAAAGAGAAGGGTTGACCAGCTTTTGAGGCCTTCTCGAAACTTCCGACAGCTTCGGGAGCGAGCGAGCCAGAATGGCGTCGACGTCGAGATGCCGGCTCCGGCGACGCGGGGCGGCCGCGGCGACCACGCGGTTAATTGGCGGATGGGCCTCGGCCTTAAGCGCGGCATGCGCGATGATGTTGGCTGGTGGCGTGTCCGCGACGATCCTCAATTTAGCTGTTTCCATCTTTTTCCTTTTCTTGTTTGCGCACGTCAGGCCGCGCTTCCCTCCGCGGGTCCAGGCTCGGGGACCGCGTCATTGAACAAACTGTCGAAGGCTGGGAGCGATTCGTTGTCGCGTTTTTGGAACTCATCGACCCAGGAGTGCATCGACTTCGACCATTTGTTAGAGCCTACGGATGATTTGACTCTCGCTCGGGCCCGCAACACGGCCCGTTCCCGCCGCTTTTTGAGCTTTGCTGCTCTGTTTTTCATTTTCTGATTCTGAGGGGCATATCCAGGCAGTCGCGGTACTGACGATGCCCACACATTAAGCAACTACGATTACGCACCCGTAAAACCCAACTCAAAAAGCGGAAGGACCGCACTCTGGAATCCGAAGATCTAGTGCCCGCTGATACCGTCGGCGTAGCCATGCTCGTATGCCTCGCGGAAATATCGGCGATAGGTTTCGCGGTCGCCAAGACGTGAGCTGTAGTCCTTCGTGGCCTTCTGGTAGGTGCTTTGGCCTTGAAAGCCAGAGCCGTTGCGCTTACTGCGGTCTTTGCGGCCCTGCTTCGTGCCTTCGCCGAAGCCCGCGTTCAGAGCCGTTTGTCGAAGCTGAAATGAGCCACCGTAATTGCCATAACCGTCCCGGTTCCGGTTCCGGCCACGTCCAGTTTGGTTATTGTCGTTGTTGCGGTCGGGGTATCTGTCGCGATCGTTACGACCGTAATCCCCCCAGCCATCGCCGTTAGAGTTGTATCCGTTTTCAAAAGCTTCACGGAAGTATCGCCGGTAGAGTTCTCGATCGCCGAGGCGTGAGTTGTAATCTTTCGTGGCCTCCTGATAGACATCAAAGTCTCTATAGTCATTGTGTCGACTGTTCTGGCGGTCATTGTTACCTGCTCTGACGCCTTCATTGTAGCCGGCGTTCAGAGCTGTTTGACGCAGCTCGGAGGAGCCACCGTAGTTGCCGTATCGATCCCAGTTGCGGTCGCGGCGATTCCGATCGCCGTTGCGATCCTGAGCGTGAACGGCTGCGCTTGCGGCCATCCCGACGACTAAGAGCAAGGAAGCCCCCAAAAGTACTCCTGCAATCCTATTGTGTAAGTTTCGTATCCTCATATCTGATCTCCTGATTCTTGCGGACCTTAGCTATTCCGCTCGGTTGGAAACTGCGCGGCGCTTTCATAATCAAATTGTCCGGATGGGCTAACATAAACTATGTACCTCTAGCCGTCTGTGGGGTACCACACATATATGAACTTCATCGGTTTTGGTCGATGTTAAAAAGAAACTAGTAACGCCGGCGATGGCGCTTCCGAATCTTGTAGGTGTAGAGCGCCCCACTTCCTGCGCCGACCCCGGTCCCTATCAGCGCGCCTTTTTTGCCGCCGATGACGGCGCCGACGCCCGCGCCGGTCGCTGCCGTTCCGGCCACCGTCAACTTATCGCGGTGCTTCTGCCAAAAACTGCGACCATGCCGGTGGCGACGGTGACGTACTTGCGCCGACGCGTTCGGCACCGTGAATGCCAAAAACACTAACATCAACATCAAGACCATGAACTTTTTCATGCTGTACCTCCACTTGGTAACTGCGCGGTATGTTTTAAGAATAAGTTTGCTGGGGGGACTTTATGAGTTCGCGAAACTGTTGTATGTGCCATAACACACATATCAAGCTGCGGCTGGATCAAAAGTGAATGGAGAGACTGAATAGGTATTTGGTCTGAATGGGAGGATTTTAGCCGGCGGGTTGCTCTCCGCTTGAGGGACGAACTGCTTGATACTTCCCAGCAGAGTCTCAAGATCGGGCTTGATCACATAGTCATTCGCCCCGGCTTCAATGCCTTTCTTCTTGTCGGCGTCAAAGCCCTCGCCGGAAAAGAAAAGAATCGGGGCCTGCGGATCGTAATCACGAATCTGGCGGCATAATTCAAAGCCATTAGCATCGGGCAAACGCGAGTCCAAAAGGTAGAGGTCGAAATGTTCTGCTCTAAGCGACGACAAGGCCTGGGCTGCAGTTCCTACAGCTTTGGCTTCAATCAACATGACGCCTAATAACGTGGTTAGCATCACGCGAGAGTCCTCATCGTCATCAACACATAGAACTCGCGGCCGGGGGATGGATGGCATTTGCGCCTCCCTGCATATCTGGATTGTGTCTGACTCAGTCCGCAGTGTTGATCGTGTTCGAATGACCGTCTGTGTGTTAACACACATATAACCAAATACTGATATTCAGGGTCATAAAGAAGTCTTTCGGCCAAGAGAAGCCGCGGTCTTCGCTGGTGTGCCTCTGTGTGTTGTCGCACAGACGGCCGATCTCTTCAGTTGTACCTTCACTGTTAATCGTTCTTTGGACAAATCACTCGACCATCCGGGACAAGCCTGGCGGCTGTGATGTTTTTCCAGGTGGGAGCTTACTGAAGCACGGTGATCTAACGCTTCACAATCAGGTGGTGCGGCGGACAACTTAAAAGAACGGAAGGAAAAAAGAAATCATGAAAACGCAGATTTCAACCGTTAAGTCGCTCGCAATTGCAATGACTCTGACAGCCCTTCTCGTAGCGACTTCCGTACGAGCCGCCGCGCAGAGCGAGAAGAGTCTTTACGAACGGCTTGGCGGCGTCTTCGCGATCGCCGCGGTAGTTGACCACTTTAGCGACGCGCTTGTGAAGAACCCAATCGTCGGGAAGAATTCGAAGAACCCAGCCCTCAGGAAATGGCACAGGGAGAACTTGAGCAGATTGCCGGGCCTCAAATTCATGCGAACCTTGTGGGTCTGCGAGGTCACGGGCGGGCCATTCAAATTCTCGCCAACGAAACCGGGAAAGACTGCATTGGGTCTTGAGGAGGCGCATCGTGATCTCAAAATCTCGCCAGCAGAATTCGACGAAGTCGCAGCCGAGTTAGGGCGTTCGCTTGACTTCGCCAAAGTGCCTGCGCGCGAGAAGGGAGAAGTCCTCGCTGCTTTCGCAGCGCATAAGGACGAGGTAACGGCTGGCTTCAAGGCAAAGTGACTACCCGGCGGCGCATTTCAGGATATCAAGGAGGAGAAATTGTATGGATTCCAACCAAGAAAGAATAGAGAAGCACGTCGTGGTAGATAGCCCCGGCCGGCGAAGCGAGGTCGTTACCGAAAGGACCCAAAGCGGCCCGCGGGAACCACGCGTTTCAACGGGTACGGTAGCCATAATTGCGGTTCTTGCGATCGTCGGAATCGCCGTGATTGTCTATTTGGTCAGTAATAGAAACGCAAATGAGCAAGCCAACCGAAACGCTAATTTGGAAGCGGCCAGCCAAACGAACAACCAACAGCCGCCGACGACGATAGTTCAACAGCCGGCGCCGCAAGCGCCCGTGATCATTCAGCAACCGGCTTCTGGCCAGCAGGCGCCTGTGATTATCCAACAGCCCAGCCAGAGAGACAGCGCGAGCGATGATGCAAACATGCAGGAAGTCGCAACCAAGAGACTCGCTGAGGAGACGGATATGAATTCAGTCTCAATCACTATTACAGATGCGCGCGCAGTCTTGACTGGCAGCGCCAACTCGGCAGCTACCAAGGCGCGGGCGGAACGTTTGGTGAAGGCAGTTCCAGGCGTGAAATCAGTGGACAACCAGATCGTCGTTTTGGGCGATTGACCAGTCCGTTCATCGCTGGGTCCTAAAACGACCCAGGCTTAACAAAGGAGAGTGCAAAATGTTGTGGACAATCATCGTGATCCTGGTGATCTTGTGGTTACTGGGATTTATCGGCCACTTCGGTGGAAACCTAATTCATATCTTAATAGTGATCGCAGTGATCATCTTGATCTACAACCTGGTCGCTGGGCGGCGTTCGGTCTGAAGGCGCGAAGGTAAACGTAAAGACACTCCGAAGTAATCCGTCGAATGGGTGGTGCGCGCGGTTTCCACTTAGGCAACCGCACCGCGACGACTCTTGGAGACGCGAGTCAGAGAGTGGTCAAAAACTGGAGGTAACATTGTGAACATAACAACATTAGGCCCAATAGAACTGGCGTTAATCATTGGTTTCGCCGTACTTGTAATTGTAGGCATAGTCGCGTGGTTTTCCCTTCGAAAGCGCCGCACCGAAAGACTCCGTGCGCAGTTTGGCGGCGAATACGACCGCGCTGTGAAAGAAGACGGAGGCCGGCGCCATGCAGAGGCCGGGCTCAAAGAGCGCACCGCACGAGTGGAGAGTTTGAACATTCGACCGCTGGCCCCAGGTGATCGTGCACGCTTCGTAGAGTCGTGGAGCAGCGTCCAGGCGCGGTTCGTTGACGGCCCGGGAGGCGCAGTCACAGAGGCCGATCAGTTGCTTCGCGATGTGATGTCGACACGCGGCTACCCGGTAAGTGACTTTGAACAGCGCGCGGCAGATATCTCTGTGGATCATCCTCTGGTTATAGAAAATTACCGAACGGCCCACGACATCGCGCTCCGTCAAAGAAAGGGCGAGGCCAACACGGAAGATCTGCGCCAGGCAATGATTCACTACCGAACGCTGTTTGAGGAACTAGTGGACGAGGGAGAGTTGACCCGCACGAAGGCTGCGGCCTGATCTCGACTCGATTAAGAGACATTATTGGAAAGTTGAAAGCGAAACACTTTCAATCGACAAAAAATGGAGGCTCCCGATGCCATCCACAAAAAAAGCCAGGACAGGTGAACTCAGGATGTCTCAACCCTTGCCCGCAAAAGCCGACATCATCGCGCTTAAGGGTATGCAAGAAACGCTGGCGGTCGACGCGTCGGACAACTCCACGCTCCGGACTTCGGAGATTCGTTACCGGCGACTCTTTGAGTCCGCCCGCGACGGCATACTTATTCTTGATGCCGCCTCTCTAAAAATCACCGACGTGAATCCATTTATGATGGAGTTGTTGGGTTACTCACGCGACGAGTTCCTGGGAAAGGAGCTTTGGGAAATCGGTCTGTTCAGCGATAAGGCGGCGAGCCAACAAGCGTTTAGAGAATTGCAGTTGAATGGCTATCTTCGCTACGAAAACTTGCCGCTGCAAACGACTGACGGAAAGCTCCGGGAAGTGGAGTTTGTCAGTAACGTTTATGACGAAGATAGGCATCAAGTTATTCAATGCAATATTCGCGACATCACAGACCGCAAACACGCGGAAGAAGAACGCAGGCTGCTCTTGACAAGCGCACAGGCGGCACGCGCGGAGGCCGATACAGCCAACCGCATCAAGGATGAGTTTCTCGCCACGGTGTCACATGAATTACGTACTCCCCTGACTTCGATTCTCGGCTGGTCACAGATGCTGGTGAGCGGCCAACTCAACGTGCAAGAGTCAAAACGCGCGGTTGAGACCATCTTGCGCAACGCCCGCGCCCAGAAAGAGATTATTGACGACCTGCTGGACATCTCCCGCATCATCACGGGCAAGCTTCGTCTCGACCTACACTCGGTTGAACTCGCGCGGATGATCGAAGCAGTGGTTGAAGGCATGCGGCCGGCAGCAGATGCCAAAAACATTCATCTGCGGACTGCAATTGATCCGCAAATAGATCCGATTTCCGGCGACCCCGACCGGCTCCAGCAAATTATTTGGAATCTTTTGTCCAACGCGATCAAGTTCACACCTGAAGGCGGGCGCGTTGAGGTGCGGCTGGAGCGCAGCGACTCCCAGGTTGAAATCGCGATCAGTGACACGGGACAAGGCATCGATCCCGAGCTTCTACTCCACGTCTTTGATCGCTTCCGTCAGTTCGATTCGTCGAGCAGACGAAGGCACGGCGGGCTTGGACTCGGGCTCTCGATCGTGCGCCAGTTGGTCGAACTGCACGGCGGAACGGTGACGGCTGAAAGTCCGGGCGTTGGAGCCGGAACCACTGTCAAGGTCATGCTCCCCGTGACGAGCGTACAGCACGACCTGAACAATATGGAAAAGACGCCGCTGCCAATTATTGAAGGTAATAATCCGACCGAGTCAGAGCCGGCGCTTAACGGTGTTCGGATAGTCGTAGTCGATGATGAACAAGACTCGCGCGAACTTATGGCTGCGGCGTTGACGATGCGCGGGGCAGAAGTGGCCTCATTCGGATCGGCCATTGAAGCGCTGGAAGAGATCGAGCGACAACCATTCGACGTGCTGGTAAGCGACATCGGTATGCCGGAGATGGACGGCTACTGGTTGATCAATAAAGTACGCCAGCTTCCGCCCGAGCGCGGAGGCGGAATTCCAGCGGCGGCGTTGACAGCTTATGCCGGAATCGAGGATCGCAAACGCGCGCTCGTGGCCGGCTACCAATTACACATTCCGAAGCCGGTCGAGCCCGCCGAGTTGACATCTGTAGTAGCCCGGCTTGCCCAAGGAACGCCAAGCCGATAGCAATAGGCAGGGGACTAATCAATTAAGAGGAGACGACGATGAGCGAGAACCAAAAGACAAACGCGGAGGCGAATTCAGAAGAATTCAGCCGGGGAGTTGAAGCTGGACTCAATTCCGAAGACACGAAGTACTGGCAAGCGGGTTACGAACTAGGTCAAGGGTTGGCTGAAAACGAGAGCCGGGAACCGGTCAAAGAAATCATCCAAGAGGAACCCACCGCCCCGCTATTCCTCGACGATACTTTGGACGGTCACCCGGGCGCCGCCGCCCAGGACGAGAAAGATAAAAGCGCGGAATAGTTTGTCCCAGGGGTGTTTATGGTCCGAAAGAAAAGCCACAAGCTCAGCCAAATCCTCGAGCGGTTCTCGCTTAAGGCGACAAAAGCTACCGGAACGTCAATGTCGTTTATCCTCGCTCTGTCGGTGATTATTGTCTGGGGATTGACCGGGCCATTGTTTCACTTCTCTGACACTTGGCAACTTGTCATAAACACCAGCACGACGATCGTAACCTTCCTGATGGTCTTTCTTATTCAGCGTACGCAAAACAAGGACGCGCAGGCGATTCACCTTAAGCTCAACGAAATCGTTGCGGGGATGGAAGGCGCGAGCAATAGATTGATCGACGTTGAAGATCTTACCGAAGAGGAACTCGACACGCTTCACCAGCACTATCAGAAGCTGGTCCAGATGGCCAAGAAGGACATCAAGCTCACCCAAAGCCACTCAGTTGAAGAAGCTGAGGCTCGGCACCAGATCAAGCATAGTAAGCATCGGCATTGAATAATCAGTAGCTCGGAGAAACGAAACAATTCCACGCATGAAGACAATTCTGCATGTCGGATTAATGCTGCTAGTGGCCTTGAGCGCTTGCGGCTCGCCGAACGCTACCACTCAAATAAGTTCGGCCGCGTGGCGCCAAGACCTCCGCTATCTCGCAACCGAATTACCCAAGCTTCACGTCAATGCGTTCCACACGGTTAGCCGCGAAGCCTTCGCCGGCGAAGTGGCGCGCCTGGATGCGGCCATCCCGGGAATGAATGGCGACCAGGTCCTGGTCGGGTTGATGCGAATCGTGGCCCTCGTCGGCGACGGCCACACACATCTGGATTTGCCGCCCAGCTTTCTGCGTTACCCGATCGAGTTGCAATGGTTCGGCGACGAGTTACGCGTGGTTGCAGCGGCAGCTCCGTATCAGTCCGCTGTCGGGGCGCGCGTACTCGCGATCGGCTCGACGCCAATACGCGACGTGATGGAACTGGCTAAGCAACTTGTGCCACGAGGAGAAAATGAAGGGCGGACTCGTCTCACCGCCACCATACAACTCACTTCACCCGAAGTCTTGCGCGGATTAGGTGTAATTGCTGATCGAGCCAACGCACCCTTCGTTTTGGAACTCGCCACGGGAGAGCGCACTACCATGACGCTCGCACCGGCGCCGCTCGGAGATTTTTCTACCTGGCGATTAGCAACGGGAGATAAGCCACCACTCTATTTGCAGCGATTGACCGAAGCCTGGTGGACAGAATTTCTGCCGGATGCTCAGACTGTTTACTTCTCATTCTCGCGTTATCCGCCAGACGCCGAGTTTCGGGACCGCGCCGCAGCGCTCGCGAAACTGCTCGATGAATCGCACGCGCGGCGACTGGTGATCGACCTGCGGCGCAATCAAGGTGGAGACTACGAACAGTTCCGGCGGCTCATGCTGCCGATCCTCAAGGGTCGCTCTGCGATCAATCGAAAGGGCGTGTTTGTGATTAGCGGGCCGGGAACCTTTTCTGCGGCGACAGTGAATGCGCTCGACCTGCGTAATGAGGCGAACGCGATTATCGCCGGCAGCCCGACGGGTATGAGGCCGACCCACTACGGCGAACCTGGAGAGTTCCGTCTGCCCAACTCCGCGTTTCGAGTCTCATACTCGACGCAGTACCATCGGTTCGGTGCTGAGACAGATCTTGCGGTCGTACCGGATCAGCGTATCGAGCCGACATGGGCCGAGTTCCGCGCCGGGCGCGATCCGGTGATGGAATGGATTCTTGCTCAGGCCAAGTGAGTCGAGTTTCAAAAACACCGAATTAGGATAACGAGTCCAATCATGATTACTGTTGCCAACCGCCTTTACGTGAAGCCAGAGTACGCGGATGCTTTTGAGAAGGTGTTCCGCGAGCGGGCCGGGCTGGTGGATAAGATGGAAGGGTTCATTTGGAACCAGGTCCTGCGGCCCGTGAACGAGGGCGATCCTTACGTTGTTTTTACGACGTGGAATAGCCGGCAGGATTTTCTCAACTGGGTTCGCTCCGATGAGTTTGTGAAGGGCCACGCTCAATCAGGCACCTTGCCGAAAGACGCATACTTCAAGACAAACGTCTTGGAGCTGCATGAGGTCCTGCAGGATTCCTCGCGGCCCCAACTCGCGCCCGAGCCGCGGGGTGGTCCGTTCAATATGCACGGTTGATTGCAGGTGGACGCCTCTAGCGCCGCCTTTTATTATCACGTGATATCAGGAGGACAAGTCTATGGATTCCAATGAAGGAAGAGTCCAAAAACATGTCGGAGTCAATAGTCCTGACCAGCGACGCGAGGTTCCGACCGAAAGAGCAGAGAGAAGCCGGCGGCTTTCGCCAGCTACGATTGCCATAATTGCGATTCTCGCGATCGCGGTTATCGCCTTCATTCTCTATTTACTCACAGTCAGTAACAGATTAATCAACATCAGTGACAGAACAGGTCTGCTCGTTTTGAACCGGCAGGAAAGTTCGACCTTGTCTTTTGTCGCCTGGTTTGTGATCGGTCTGGCAATCGGTTTCATCGGGAGTAAAATTCTCAACAAGACGGGTCGCGGTTTGGGTCGCGATTGTCTGATAGGCATTGTCGGGGCATTCATTAGCGGTTTCCTGGCTAATTTGCTGGGGAAGCCCGGTGGCCCGCGTCTGGATCTTTATAGCCTCGTCGTAGCCGGGGTTGGCGCCGTAGTGTTCATGATCGTCTACCACGCGCTGTTTCGCCGGAGACGGTTTCTCAGTATGAGATTTAAACAGCCAACCCACAGAGACATCGCGAGCGATGATGCAAACATGCAGGAAGTTGCAACCAGCAGGCTGAATGACGAACCGGATATGACTACAGTTTCCGTAGCCATCAATGCAGCCCGAGCAGTCTTGACTGGAACCGTCGATTCGGAAGCTACAAAGGTGAAGGCTGAACAGATAGTAAAGGCGGTTCGAGGCGTGAAATCAGTTGACAATGAGATTGTCGTTTCGGGTTAGCCAGCCGTTGGTCAAAAAGGGATAGATGCTGGAGCGATTGAGTATAAACCTATGGCCCAGTCGAAAATCGAAGTCTTCACCGCAATGCTCGCCGAGCAACCGGACAACGCCATGATCTGGTACGGCCTCGCCAGTGAACAATACAAACTGGAGATCTGGACTGAGGCAGCCAAGTCTTTGCACCGGGTGGTGAGTCTCAACCCGGATTACACAGCCGCCTATCAGATGCTGGGCACGGTCCTGGCGAAGAATGATGACCTTGCCGGGGCCCAACAGGCCTGGAGAGATGGCATTGAAGCTGCGGGTCGTACCGGCGCGTGGAAGGCCGGCCAACATATGCAAGCTTTGCTGGACGGCGTTGTCGGCGACAATGAGGGTCTCTGCTCTGACTAGAACAACTGTAACATGCGCTTCCTACAACCACCCTCCCGAAAAACCTGCGCGGCGCAGCCCTTTAATTATGTAGGGACAGCGGCGCATTAACTGCCACAGAAATCCTGACCGGTAGTTCTCGATCATCAAAACTATCGGGCCCTGATCCAGGCCATAATAGCCCTTCGAGATCCATTCGCCGCTCGACGTCGTCGAAAACGTGGGATTGAAACTGCACTTGAATCCATACTTGCTGGTCATCTCAGGAAACGTCTCGTCGAAATAGCTGATCGACGGCAGAACGATCTCGGGCGCAAACGGCAGCGAAGCGACCACGGCCCACGGCGCCAGCGTGCCGTCATCCGGTCCGTGAGGAACGCCCCGCGCGCTGTAGTCGTAAAACTTGCGCAACTTACCATTGATCTTTTTGCTGGCCGGTCCGGGACCATCGCTCGCGGTCAGACCCCAAATGTGTTCACCATAGCCCTTGAAGCCTCGCGGATTGCGCATCGCGTACTGCTGCTGAATGTATGTGGCGCGGCGGCTGTTCTCGAAATAATCGATCGCTTTACCGCGCATGTACTTGTCCTGGAGACCACGAAAATCGATCCACATATGCGAAAGCTGATGGACGAAGAGCGGCCCGGCGCAGAGAAACTCTCGACCATAAAGCTTCTTCCACTTGTAACTCCTGGTCCAGGCCCGGTAGCTCTTTTTTGGTAACGCGTGCGTCGGCGAGGCAAGACCGAGGACGTACAGCATGAGCGCTTCGTTGTAACCTTGCCAACGATATTTGAGAAACCCGCTCTCAGGTCTCCAGCCATGCGTGACCGTGACTCCACCGTTCCGCGCCCAACTCCAGTCGGCTCGCCGATAAATAGCGTCAGCAAGCGTGCGAATTTCGCGCTCATGTTTATTGTCGCGATTGAAATACTCCGCGGCCGTTAGTGCTCCAATGATCAGGAATGTCGAATCGATGGTTGACAGTTCACAATCCCAGGTCCGTCGCCCTGTCTTCATGTCGAGGAAGTGATAGTAGAAACCCTTGTAGCCTGTCGCGTCCGGCTTCCGCCCCTGTGGACAATTCCAGAAGAAGCGCAGTGTCGTGAGGGTACGCTTAATCGCGTCATGCCGCGTGATGAATCTTCGCTCGACACCAACCGGATAAGCAGCGAGTGCGAATCCCGTGGCAGTGATACTGCAGGGCGCTCCTTGCCGCGTGCTATCCGGCACCAGGCCATTTTCCGGATTCGTTTCTTTTAGGAAATAGTCAAACGTAAGACGCTGGAGCGTCTCGAGCTTTTTGTCGGAAAAGGGGTGCGGTCTCGGCTTCAACGCAAGCGCAGTGATTTCGGAGCAGTTTCGATGAATATTCTACGGCGGGGGTTTCCGGCGAATCAAAGAGACTAAGGCAATCACCAGGGCCTGCCCATCCCTACCCAGCCCTCGGCGTATGTGTGGTGTCGCACAGACTGCCAACTCTTATCGTCTTACCCTTGGTTTGTTAAATCCACCATCCGACATCAGGCAGATCTCGAGGATATCTTCTTGTGCCGTTTGTTGTCTTTTCACAACACTATCGGAATGAGGAGTTCCTGAATGTCTAAACCTTATGCACTTCGCGCCCCGCCAACCAATCAACTCCTTGCGGCGTTGCCAAAGGATGAATATCGACGGCTGGCGCCGAGCTTAAAAACGTTTCCTTTGATCTTCGGGGAAGTGATTTACGAGCCTGGCGATCTTATTCGCCGCGTCTTTTTTCCTACCAGCGGCATCATCTCTTTACTGGCGAACGTTGCCGAAGGAGGCACGCTCGAAGTAGGGATCGTAGGCCGCGAAGGCCTGGTTGGCATGCCTGTATTTATGGGTGTCAAGACCTCGCCCAATCACGCCGTAGTGCAAGGCGCCGGTTCCGCTTTGACACTGACAGCGGCGGCCTTGCGAACGAGCACCAGCGACGGCCAGCTGTTGCCGCGACTGCTGCAACGCTATGCCTACTCGTTGTGGTCACAGCTTTCTCAGTCTGCCGTCTGCAACCAGAATCATTCGATCGATGCGCGCCTCGCTCGCTGGCTGTTGATGACTCGCGACCGAATGGGCAGTGATGAGTTTCAACTCACTCAGGAATTTCTATCCAACATGCTGGGCGTGCGGCGCGAAGCCGTAAGCAAGGCCGCTGCAGCTCTTCAAGAGAAGAACTTGATTCGTTACAGTCGCGGCACTCTCACAATTCTTAAGCCGGCGGCGCTCACCGCCATCGCATGCAAGTGCTACCGGACCATCAAAAGAGAATACGACAGCTTACTCGCGAAATAGCCGTCACGTGTTGGGGAAATCAGCGTACATCCCCCGTTCAGGGATGACAAACCAATGCACCGCGTTATGTGTGTCGTCGCACATATGTGATATAGTTTGCGACGACAGTGAATAGCCTGCTTGACATCTGGACTGAGTGTTCCGACTCCTCCTCTTGCCATCCCACTGCGTAATTCCGCGCAAGTTGAAACGGCTTATTAGTTCATCGGGCGCCTCGGAGATCGCGAATTGAAAATCCTGCTTTACAACCCTGACAACGGGGTAACGCGCAATTTTATGCCTCACCTGTGGATGTTCCTGCTCCAGGCGCTCACTCCACCGGGCCATGAGGTGCTCTTGATTGACGGCAACGCCAAGGCGATGGACGAAGAGGAACTGGTCTCGTTTGTGCGCGAGCAGGGCGTCGAACTTGTCGGCATCGGCGCGATGACGAGAATGATAGCTCGCGCCTACCGGATGGCCGATGCTGTTCGTGCTGCGGGTGTACCGGTTGTCATGGGAGGCCCACACGTTACCGAGGTACCGGACGAGGCCCTCGGCCGCGATGGTGGTCCTCGGCACGCGAATGCGGTGGCGCTCGGTGAAGCTGATGAGACCTGGCCGCTAATTGTTGCCGACGCGGCGCGCGGTGAGCTAAAGGATGTTTACGAACCGGAACGCGACGCGAAGGGTTTGGATCGCAAACCGAACCTGCAGCCGTATCCTTTAATTCCCTGGGAGACACTGGATCTGGATCAGTTCAGCCTCGTGCCGAACGTGCTCCGGCCGTTCATGTCTCGGCGGGGAAGCGGTTGGGGAACATTTCACGTTGTGCCGATAGAGACGGGGCGTGGCTGTCCTTATGGCTGTGAGTTTTGCACTGTGACTGGATTCTTCGGCGATTCTATTCGCTTTCGCAGCAACCAGAGTGTTGTTGACGAACTCTTGCGGCTCAAGGCGCGCGCGCGCAAAGAGCGCGGTCAAATCGCAGTCTTCTTCATCGATGACAACCTGGCCATCAATATCAAACGCACAAAGTCCCTGCTGCGGGACATCATCGCCGCCGGCGCCCAACTGCCGTGGGTAGCCCAGATCAGCGCCAACCTGCTGCGCGACGAAGAACTCGTTAATCTCATCGCTGAATCCGGTGGTCAGTGGATTTTCATCGGCATGGAGTCGATCGATCCCGCGAATATGGCCGACGTAAACAAGAATTTTAGTAAGCCCGGCGAGTACGCGGGTGTTCTTCACGGCCTCGCACGGCATAACATTTACGCGATCACCTCATTCATCTTCGGGATGGACAATGACACCGTGGGTATTGCCGAACGTACGCTCAATGAAATTCATTCATGGCCTCCGGGTCTGCCGGTTTTCGGCCAGCTCACGCCGTTCCCCGCGACTCCGCTTTACGATCGCCTGGCAAAGGCCGGACGGCTCACACGCCCCCGGCACTGGCTGGACTTCGCGCCTTTCTGGATGGCCCACACCCCGCTCAAGATGACGATCGAAGACGCGCGTCGCGAAACCGACAGGGCCTGGCGCGCCTCCTATAGTCCTCAGCGAAACGCGCAGGCTATCGATTCGATCAGAGATGCGCCGTTCAAAAATCGTGTCAGCCACCTGGTTTCACGCCTGTTCTTCCGCGGAATTTATTTTCCGCAGACAACAAAGTGGGCCTGGGTGAGAGTCATCTTTGAAAATCGACGAGCTATCTTCAACCTGGCCAGGGAAGGGTTTGTCACTATGCGAACTTCAAGACGGGAAAAAACGGGGAGCGCAGTGAATAAAAAAAAGGCCGACGATCAAGTCAATCGGCCTTCCATCGCAAGCGCGCACCGAATCCTCGAATGAATCATCGAGCGCGCAGGAGAGTGAACAACTCTCTCGCAGAAGCTGTTTATCTCGGCGCACCCGAACGAACGGTTAGCTCGGTGCCCTGAGGAAGTTCCAGATTGTCCTTGCCGGTAACATAGACTGAGCCGGCTCCGCCTGCCGCGCCTATGACCGCTCCTATCGCAGCGCCCTTTCCACCCCCGGCAATTGCACCGATGATCGCGCCGATAGCAGTGCCGATGCCCGTGCGGGTGACGGTCTGCGTCGTTTGATTGTCGCCTTGGGCGCTTCCTTCATTATCAGTCTTGATCGTGTCGCCATTCGCCGTTCTGACACTCGAGAGAGTGCCGGCGAATTTGTAGGTTTGACCGTTGCGCAAACGGATCGTGTCGAAGTTAAGCGTCATTCCGGATCGGCCAGTCAGGCTTCCACTCTGGGTAACCGCACCCACCGTGCCTTCGATAACTGCCCCTTCGTATTCGCCAGGTTCGCGCACGGTCATGGTGAACCGGTCGCCCTGCCTGGTCTGCTTTGTGGTCAGGTCATTGTTCAAAATGGCCACCACGGTCTCGCCATCGCGAATGATGAATTCACCGTTGTTACCACCTGAGTTGCCGAGCGCCGGTCCGGCGCCGTTATAGATATTCCATTGCGCGGAATCCGAAGTGCGGTCATAGATGCTATTCACAATCACGGGTTGGTTCAGGCGCTCCGAATAAATCTCGCGTATGACGCGCAACCGGCTGCCATTTTCAATTGGCTCGAACGTAACGTTGAAGTCATTCTCTCTGTAGCCACTTGAATTTACGGCTAGCTGATCCCCGCGCAAACTCGCGGTTACCCGGCTCGTTTTACCATTGGAAAGTTGCTCCTGCCGCTCGACGCCGTCGGCGTCAAAAGTTGAGCGTTGAGCGATCGATGACGCCATGGTCACCGTTGAATTACTGCGCTCGATGGCCAGCATTTGCGGCGATTCGAGGCGGGCTATCATGCGGTCAAAGACACCTTGTCGTTCGTTGTTGGGAAGACTTTTGGTCGCACGGTTTGCCATTCCGCGAGGATCATCGCTGCGCGAAGAATCCAATCTGTAGGTTCCCGTCAAGCGACTCGTTGAGATGTAGGGTGGCCGTTGGTCGCCCCCGTTCTGCAAATTCGCAGAAAGATTGAAGGCGCCGGCCAGCGTGTTTAGGTCTCCATGCAAAGTTGACCAATCACTCTGGGTCCGATCGGTGAGCTGGTTGTTGTGCATGAAAGTGTCGATTGGTGTCGCCCGCGCGAGCAACCGTCCGACATAATCGGCTACTGGCTGCTTGGCGTTGAACTGATTCCGCAATTGGTCAGTCGCATTCTCGAAGTCCCGGACGGCTTCATTCATGTTGTCTGGTCTTCTCGTTTGATTGTAACGACGATCAAGAGCTTCGGTGAGACTGGATTTAAAGGTATTACTGCCAGTTTCGATTCGGCTGATTAGCTGGTCGAGCTGGCTGTCGGACAGTCGCGGCGATCGGCCTGAGTCAGCCGATGACAGAGACGGCCGGTTCCACTGCCAGTTCACGCCATAGGCATTAGCCAGCGCGTTCAAATCAGTCCGAGCCGCGGCCCAATCGTTCTGCACTGTTACGTTCAAGCGATTGCGGGTCATGAATCCGTTGACCAGAGACGCCTTTTGCATAATGTTCTCGACGTCGGCCGCCGACGCCTGGCGACGATTGAATCCAACTCTGAATTGATCAATCGCAGTCTGCAAAGCCGGTTCGAACGTGTTGATGTCGTTTTGCGGGCGCGTCTCGTCGATACGTCCGTTTACGAGTGCCAGGTTCAGACTGCCACGGAATCTGTTGGAGCTTCGTTCAAGTCGTTGCAGTACGTTACTAACCTGCCGGTCGTTGACGCGGTTAGACCGCGGCTGAGCCTGGGCGCTCACGCCGATGATGGCGAGCGCGAACAGGATTAATCCAGAAAAGACATGCTTTGAATTCTTCATATTTTCCTTTCAGCTTCTATAGCTGCTACCAATGTTTTCCAAACACACGTCACGAAGTATTAAGTGCACCAGAGATCCTGGTTGTAGATGGGGTGCCTGGACGCGGAGATAGAGGTCCTCTCGCTACAGCCCTCTTCGGGAAATTTGGCGACGGCTCAAAAAGAAGGTTGCTGGCCCGATCCGAGATGTCGAAAGATAATTTCTAAAAGCGGAGCTAAGTAAGGTTTTATAGCATTCCAATGGATGGAGGTCTGTGCGCTAACACACAAAGCCGAGATCGAGCTAATTATGTAATCCGAGCAGCCGATCAAACTCGTCTTTTACCACGCGGTAGCATTCGCACACGGTCTCTTCCAGCTTCTTGCGGTTGAGAATCCGGATATGGCCGCGGACGTAGCTAATCGCTCCCGCGTCCTGTAAACGGCCGGCGGCTACGGTCACACCTTCGCGGCGGACGCCTAACATATCGGCAATCAGCTCCTGTGTCATGATCAACTCGTCTGCATTCACTCGGTCATGGCTTAGCAGCAGCCAGCGACACAGTTGCTGCTCGACCGAGTGAAGGCGGTTACAGACCGCTGTCTGTGATATCTGAGTGATTAAGGCTTGAGTGTAGCGCAGCAGCAGGTATTGGAACTTGCCACCCTGCGCAAACTCGTCTTGCAGTATTTTTGCTTTCATCCTTAGGGCTCCGCCGGCGCTCTGTACGACGGCGCGATTGGGCATCGTGCCACCGCCCATGAAGAGGGCAATCCCGACCACGCCGTCATTACCGGTTAAACCCATTTCCGCGCTCGAGCCGTTTTCCATCGTATAAAGCAGGGAGACGATTGAGGTGGTCGGAAAAAAGACGTAGTCGAGTTGTCCACCAAATTCGTAAACGACCTCTCCCAGGGAAAACGAGACAGGCCGCAAGTTTGGCCGCAGCCGTTCATACTCATCCGGGGGCAGCGAGGCGAGCAAACGGTTTTCAACTGGTTCATTCAGGGTTGAAGACATATGTCAGATGAGCGAGCCGAATCTCAGAACCCCAATCAGTTCGAGTTAGCCAAATTCTAACCGACGTCGCAGCCGACGCCAAAAGACTATCACTACTGCACAGGTCACAAAAGAGCGTCATTGGACATAACTGCTCGAACGCACCGTGCTGCACGTGGCGGAAAGGGGAAACGTGTCGCCAAAAGTGGCGCTGATCGGTTATCTCTCCTCATTAACAATTCGTTCCAAGCTGACTTCTAATTGATGGTTGCTGAAGCCTCCAACACGCCCCGATCATACTTGATTCAAGAAAGAGCAAGGGAGGTATGTGGTCTAACGCACAGACGAGGCCTCTTTTTTAGTCGATCCTATCAAGCGAAGAGGAAATGGAGATCGGATCATGGCTTTAAAGCTTAATTGCTCAAAATGTAATAGCGACATGCAACAGGGATTGGTTGTCGATTTGAGCTATGCCGGGATACTTCGCAGCATGTGGGTCGAAGATCAGGCAGAGAACAGCGTTGTAGCGGGACTTGCCGATAGCCATAAACGAAAAGTGAAGACGATAACCTACCGTTGCTCAAACTGCGGCTTCCTCGATTCTTACGCTAACTGAGTCTGACAAATTCCCTACGGTTCAATTAGTTCGATAGATTTCCAGATGCAAGCCCGTAAGGGCTCGGGGATATTCCTGAGAGGAGACAGAGAAGTACCGATGACCACAAATATTCAACCACTGCACGACCGCGTGATTGTGAAACGCATTGATGAAGGCGAACAAGTTCGCGGCGGCATCATTATTCCGGACTCGGCGAAAGAGAAACCGCAGGAGGGTGAAGTAATCGCCGCAGGACTGGGTAAGTACAAGGAAGATGGATCGCGTCAGGCACTCGATGTCAAAACAGGCGACCGTATCTTGTTTGGTAAGTATGGAGGCTCAGAGATCAGAGTCGAGGGTAAAGACCTGTTGATCATGCGCGAGGATGAAATTCTCGGAGTAATCACGCGCGCCGGCGCAGCGACTGGCAGCAAGAAATAAACGTGGTGACAAGTGAAGAGCGAAAGGACATGGCAGCGATGTGCCAATCTCACTTGTCACCGGGCATAGATTGAAAGAAGGACAAAAGGATTATGGCAAAGCGAATAACTCAGGGGGAAGAATCGCGCGGAGCAATCTTGCGCGGAGTCAATCAACTCGCGGACACAGTGAAAATCACGCTCGGACCAAAGGGCCGCAACGTAGTTCTCGATAAGAAATATGGCAGCCCGACGATCACCAAGGACGGCGTGACCGTGGCGAAAGAGATCGAACTCGAGGATCCAATGGAGAACATGGGCGCGCAAATGGTCCGCGAAGTAGCGTCGAAGACCAGCGATGTTGCCGGTGACGGCACTACCACCGCGACAGTGCTGGCGCAGGCCATCTTTCGCGAGGGCGTGAAAACTGTCGCCGCGGGTGCGAATCCCATGGCTCTCAAGCGCGGCATCGACAAGGCAGTTGAGCGGGCCACGAAAGAGATCAAAAAAATGTCGAAGCCGGTCACCGGCGACATGATCGCGCAAGTGGGCACGATTTCGGCAAACGGCGACCACGCCATCGGCGAACTGATTGCCGAGGCGATGCAGAAGGTTGGCAAAGACGGCGTCATCACGGTCGAAGACTCAAAGACGATGGAGACGGCTTTGGAAGTTGTCGAAGGGATGCAGTTTGACCGCGGCTACCTCTCACCGTACTTCGTCACCGATACGGAACGGATGGAAGCCGTGCTCGAAAATCCGGCGATCCTCCTGAGCGAGAAAAAGATTTCTTCGCTCCGAGATATGTTGCCCATTCTTGAACAAGCGGCGAAGCTGAGTAAACCAATCCTGATTATTGCTGAAGATGTTGAGGGCGAAGCATTGGCCACCCTGGTGGTCAACAAGCTGCGCGGCACCATCACGGTCGCCGCAGTGAAAGCCCCGGGCTTTGGTGATCGCCGTAAAGCAATGCTGGAGGACATCGCGGTGCTAACCGGAGGAAAGGTTATTAGCGAAGATCTCGGAATCAAGCTTGAGAACGTTAAGCTGGAAGACCTGGGCAGCGCCCGGCGAGTGACCCTCGATAAAGAGACCACGACCATCATCGATGGCGGCGGTGACACGAAAGAGTTGCAAGCGCGGGTGAAAACGCTGAGGGCCCAGATCGAGGACACTGCATCGGATTATGATCGCGAGAAACTTCAGGAGCGCCTGGCGAAACTTGTGGGCGGCGTCGCAATCATTCGCGTGGGAGCGGCTACTGAAACTGAACTCAAAGAAAAGAAGGCTCGCGTCGAAGACGCTATGAACGCGACGCGGGCGGCCGTTGAAGAAGGCATCGTCCCCGGCGGCGGCGTGGTGCTGATTCGCGCTGCAAAGACGTTGGAGAAATTCAAACTGTTCGATGGCGATAACGACGACGAAGCCGCCGGCGATCCCGACGAGCAGATCGGCGTCAACATCGTCCGGCGCGCGCTGGAAGAGCCGCTGCGTCAGATCGTCGCTAACGCGGGTAAAGAAGGCGCGGTGATTGTTGAGAAAGTGCGGGCTGAGAAGAACCCGAACGTTGGCTACAACGCCGAGACTGAAGTATTCGAAGACCTCGTGGCGGCAGGTGTAATCGATCCCGCCAAGGTCACTCGTTGCGCACTCCAAAATGCTGCTTCGATCGCCGGCATGATGCTCACAACTGAAGCATTAATTTCCGAGCTGCAGGATGATAACAAGCCCCGGGCAATGCCCGGCGCCATGGATATGTA
>Ga0134126_10000708_pt1 | contig 41945 bp, 44 predicted proteins | sample KB31752_FD_96881 | JGI IMG/M metagenome (GOLD analysis project Ga0134126, IMG submission 96881) | Terrestrial soil microbial communities with excess Nitrogen fertilizer from Kellogg Biological Station, Michigan, USA - KB3-175-2 | ecosystem: Environmental > Terrestrial > Soil > Unclassified ...
CCAGTCCGATGTAGTACATGTCGTCTCTGAGGAGCCTCCGAGGTCGTTCTCTGAATCAGCTTCATCGCTGAGTTCAGCTGCTTGCAACACCTCGTGCTCCTCCTCGACTTAACATCCAAACAACACGGGAACCGGCGGGCAATGACCCAGTTTGGTGTAACCAGAGGTCGTCATTTGCCCCGAAATTCAATCCACTCAGCCACCGCGCCAAGGGCAATCAGGGAGAACAAGAAAGCCGCGCCCCATCTATGGATGAGGGCGGCGACAGATGCAATGGCTAACGACATCGCGAGTCGAGCGCGCACGGGACCAAACTATCCTAACAGCTTAGTGCCGCGCTGACCCCAGTTTCCGAGTTGCCGAGAAATGAGCGCGCCCTCGCTGGATCAAACTCCGCGAATCCATCAAGGCATCGGCACCCTTCGAAGCGGGTCAGCCACCTCACCTTCGCGAGGGCAGTGGGGTTAGAGTGAAGTTAATCGACGAGGCCACTGGCCAAGAGTTTGGGAGTCGAGGTCTACGTTTCGATGGCGTTCCCAGGATCGGCGAATGTGTTGTCATCCCAATAGCCCAAGGATCACCTCAGAGCTATCGCGTCCGTGATGTTGAATGGAACTTGCAGGGTGCGTCGCCCGAAGACGAAGCCCAATTGAGCGAGGTCCGGGTTCGGATTCGCGCAGAGCATGCGCAAGAGTCCTGACAGTCGCCCCGGCGGAACGCTTAAGGGATGAATTGTAGGCAAACACCTGGGTGCATCCCTGCAGTGTAACTTTCTGCCCGACCTTGAACCGTAAAATCTTGCCAGCAGGTACACCGGGTCAGTCGGGATTTCTGGCAACTTGGGATTCGGGCCGCGAGTCGGTCAGTTTCCGGATAGCCGGTTAACCAGAGTTGTCGACCCGCACAACGAACCTGGGGGGGCGAAGAGCGTGGGAAAGGCCGACGTATGTGGAGAATGCGTACGAGCTACTGCGGACTCCGGGGCAGTTTATTTTCGATCGCGCGGAGGGGCAGATCTACTACGTGCCGCGGCGAAAGGAGCACCTGACAAGGGCGGATGTAGAGATGTGCTCAAGCTGGGGCGGCGAACACCGTCGTGCCAGTTGGAGAGAACCGGGGTCTTTCCGCCAGCGTTTCTCATCGCTCGTGGGGTGATGATCTGTTGGAGTTTAGCGGTCAAGCAGCGCCGGCAGCAGCCCGTCGGATAGAGTTTGACAAAATATAGTATGATCAAAAATTCAACTTTTCGTTCGTCTGAAATGTGGTAAAATCTGAATGCCTATAGTTGGCTAATCAAGAGTCTCGGTCCCCAGAAACACGATGCATCGAAATCAATTAACTGCTTTTGTCTTTTACCACTATTTCGTCCCGGACGATGTCATCAGCGCAGTGCTCTTTGGAGATCTCTCTTCGGAACTTGTCGGCAGTGGTTGGCAGGTAACCGCATTTCCATGTGTATGGGGTTGCCGCGACGAATCTATTCGATATCCAAAGCGAGAAGTTTGGAATGGAGTTAAAGTTCGGAGATTGTGGCGACCGCGATTTCGCCAATCTTCCAGTTTGGGCCGGCTGCTGAATGCCTTTTGGATGGTTATCATATGGAGTTTGATGGCGCTCCGATTCCGATCAAGTGTTGATGTGCTCATTCTTGGAACTGATCCGCCACTTAGTATTCTCGCTGCTTTGTCCTGGCGGGTCTTTCACCGGGAGACGCGCATTCTCCACTGGTGCCACGATCTTTTCCCTGAAGCAGCCATCGCCGATGGGATGCTCTCTGAAGAGAGCTCTGCGGTTCGCATCTTGCGGTCGATCCTCGGCCGGGCATATGCGGCCTGCGATTCGATCATCGACTTGGGTCCCTGCATGCGCAGACTGCTTGATCGCTACCCAACCGGCGCCGAACGTCTAACGATCATGCCCTGGGCCATCGATGAACCGGCTGAGAGCCTGCCCGCGCGGGGACCGGAAAGGGCGCGGATCTTCGGGGATGCGCATCTTGCTCTCCTCTATACAGGGAGCCTTGGGCGAGCTCATGGCTACGACGCTATTCTTGATCTTCTCGCGCTCCTCGAACCCCATCACGTGCGTATGGCTTTTAGCGTTCGGGGCAACCGGATAGACGAATTAAAGAAGTCGGTGGCTATCAGGCACCTTGACATACGCTTTCCGGAGTTCGCGCAGTTTGCCCAATTGGCTCAGCGCTCCGCATGCGCCGATATCCATGTCGTGTCACTGCGTCGCGAATGGTCCGGAACTGTGGTACCGTCCAAATTCTTCGGAGCACTAGCAGCTGGAAGACCTGTCCTGTTCTACGGCAGCGAAGATTCATCCGTGGCCGAATGGATACGGCAATTTCAGATCGGCTGGGTTCTTCATGAGGGTAATATCAGGTCCGTTGCCGATCAACTATTGCACTATGCTAATTCGAGTTCCGCGCAACAATGCATGGAGGCGCATTGCTTCGGCGTGTATCGTTACATATTCTCGCGTGCAGCCCAATTGGCGAAATGGCGTGATTGTCTGTTCCGACAGGAGAACACCCCGGAGACCCAGGAGAGCATGGTGGCCAGTTCCAAACCGGCAGACGTTTCTTCTCGTTACAATAGGTGCGGTGTACAAACCCGTACCTCGTCCACCGGGTGACTACCTTTAGATCGATGAGCAATGGCGCAGACAGCGTGTTCTGGTCCTCTTCGGTTGGGTCTCATGTGAGGAATGAAGTTTTGGGCGGACAAATAGACCCGGGAAGTTGTGCCCTTGACAATGCAGCCGGTGTCATTCCCCAAATCGGCGAGGTCGATAGACAAGAGCCTAGTCCACGCAAACGATGGCAGCGGCGGATCGACTTTGCAGCCACTACCGGGGACCAAGCGCTTGTAAGCGTCTGCAATTTTAGTGTGGCGATTATTGTGGGACGGATCCTGGGGCCGGCGGGATTTGGACTTTTTACGCTGATTTGGTCAGTTGCTCTGCTGCTCAATGTCGCGCAGCAGTCATTTGTCATAGCACCGCTCTTTACCTTTACGGCGATGTTCTTACCCGCCGAGCGGCCCCGATATTTCTATCGCGTATTGGTCGTTCAGATTCTGTTTGCCTGCGTTGCCTGCATCCTGGGCGGTTTATCGTTTTGGATCTGCGTTGCCGCCGGGTTGCTGTCGCCGGACTTGAAGATCTTGATCTTGCCCATCGCTGCGGCTTGCTTTGCCTTCCAGCTTCAGGAGTTCTTACGCAGGCTAATGCAAGCGGCAAGAGCGCCCATCGTCGCTTTCTTCTGCGATCTGCTCACCTACGGCTTGCAGATCGGTCTCTTGGTTCGTGAACTTTTCGTCCACCACTCCAATCTGTCCGCGATCTTCCTGATTCTTGGAGGCAGTTGGCTCATCGGTTGTTCCTTCTTTTTGGTGGTCGGAAGATTTTTGGCAGTCGGAAAGACGCAGCTGATCGAGACTGCCAGAATGCATTTCTCGTTCGGATTCTCAGTCGCCCTGACGAATATGTCTCAGTGGTTCGCCAGCTATGGCACACTCTACCTGGTGGGGGTAGTGTTGTCACCTGCGGCAGTGGGTAACATCCGCGCTGCCATCAGCGTTGTCGCACCTCTGAATGTGCTGGCGATGGGTATTCAAACGTATCTGAGTATCGAGGCTGCTCATGTTTATCAGGCTGTGGGCATGGCAGGACTGGTCAGCCTTTTACGCCGTGCGACACTCCGCTTCTTGGCTGCATGTGCCCCGGGCGTTTTAATTTGCATTTGGGCGCGCCCGCTCATGCACTTCCTTCTCGGACCCCGATTCGTTGTCCCCACTTCATGGGTGGTAGAGTTATTCTTTTGTGTCGTCCTCGGCGCAGTCTTTGGCATGACGATCGTGCATTTCAAGACGATCGCGCGTCCTATCCTGGGCGCCTTTGCCGCCGCACTGGGATTGGTCATTACCCTTGGCAGCACTGGCCTGCTAGTTTTCAAAGTCGGAGCGGCGGCCGCGCCGGCTGGACTCTTAATAGGTCAGATTTGCACGCTCGGACTGGCGGCCTATTTCTGGATCCGCTCCGCGAAGGATTCGAAAGTTGTCTAGGCGATTGCGACATCTCAGCTCTTCGCGGTCTGTGCCACTGACTCTTGCCTATGTGGCGTTCCCGCTCGCGGATATGGCGCAAAGAGCGGTAGGCCTAGTACCCCTCCGCTCGTGGATTGATGCAGCATGGCTGATTCTCTGCTTCGTAGCTCTGTGCAAAATCCTCTTGACCATGGGGCACCCACGGTGTTTCTCACGCTTGCCTGTCGTTATTTGGATTATTTTCCCCATTGTTTTCTTTCTCGCATTCATCTCCTTTGGCCATAGCCCCATGGTTACTTATGCGATGGAGCTTAAACCGGTCATTTATGTATTCACGGCATGGCTCTGGTCCATAACATTCGGAACGCCAACCAAGCGGGCCTTCGTCCAAGCGGGGATAGCGTTGTGCGCACTAATCATTGCCGAACTGTTTATCGGTTCCATTATCCAGCGTAGTCTGGTCAGGCCCGTGGGCTCCGGTGAAGTCAATTACGACGCTTGCCTAATTGTTCTCTCCTTGTGCGTTGCGCTCAGCGACCCGGTATGCTCCGGCCAGGACATTTTTCTGTTGTTCGGCGGTGTACTTGCCACATTCTCTCGGACCGGCGGAATGGCCGCTCTTGCCGTGCTGCTGCTAAGCCGGCGCGTTCCCAAGCTTCTCAAACTTGGGGCTGTCGGCGCGTCTCTCGCAGTAAGCATCGTTTCTTTCTTGATCCGCAATCTCCAGTTAGATATAAACCAGATCGACCGCTATCTAATGTGGGCATCGGCTCTGGATTTGTTTCATTCCGATCCAAAGGGCCTGGTTTGGGGCTATGGGGTTGGTGCAGCCTTGCCAGCAACCGGCTCGGCAGGATTGGCGGATTTGTGGATCACCCAAGCTGAAAAGCTTGACGTCTCTGGTATTTACGCCTTCCAATATCATGCTCTCTGGTTGCGCTTATTGATCTCTTGGGGAAGCGTCACTACAGGGTTGCTGCTGCTGACTCTGCTCGCATGGGTCCTTCAGAGAAAATCGCTACTTGCCCGCTTTCTGGCAACCGTCATCCTACTTGAAGGCCTGTCCATGGGCGTCATCTACCTTAGCAATATCGGAGTTCCGGTGTGGCTTCTAATCATCCTTGTAGAAAGGGAAATACATCCATCCCGACTCGATCACGCCGAAACCAGCCAACTAACGACGAGCTTTATTCCATAAGAACGCGAGACGATCGCCGAGAGGCATAATGAAAGTCTTTCTAGAGAGAAATATGCGGTGCTGTCCTGTCGGATTTGCCGCAGCACACCATGGTCCGGTGAATAAGATACCAAGAGGTGAATGATGCTCTTTCGCACCACGCCCTATTACTTGTTAACTCATCCAGGGTTCCGTAAAAATCCTTCCCTATTTATCTTCCGTGCTCTTTTATGGCGTTTGAAATGCGCACTCGGAATGTCGACGACTGTTTCTCTCCCGACGTTGCGTGCAAAGCTTTACCTGCCGGCGACACGGAATGGCGAGGGTACCACGATGCTATACGCGGCTCGGGAACATTTTGAGCCAGAGTTGCTGCGGCTCAACACAATCGTACCAGCGAATCGAGCCTCAGTAGATGTCGGCGCCAACATCGGAATATATACCTTGGCGTTGGCACGGCTTTCCAGCCAGGTATTCTCCTTTGAGCCCACCCCCGAAACATTCGACACCCTACAGCGGAATATCGAGCTCAACTCACTTGAGAATGTGAAGGCGTTTCGATTGGCGATTTCCGACCGCGCCGGATCGGTTCGCCTCTACCACAATCCGAAAGGTTCGGGATCAAATTCCATTGCAGCTCGGGCGGATACATATGAGGAAGTGACGGCTACGACTCTGGATGAGGCGATTTCTCCCGGCATAAAGATTGGATTTATGAAGATCGATGTACAAGGGGCCGAGGAGATGGTGCTAAAAGGCGCGCAGCGAATTCTCCTCGAAGATCGCCCGATCATCCAATTCGAAATCGACGCGGATGCATCGTTAGTAGACCCATTGGCGGCCTATAACTTACTCCACTCGTACGGATACCGGTTTTCGATCATAGACCAGAACGGCAATCTAAAGGCAATCGAAGAACCGGTAGATGACAAGAACATTATGGCCTTCCACGTCGTCGATCAACGTATAGACAGCACATTCGACGCGTCTGCTTTGGAACGTGCCGCAGCCCGTTCGCATTCATAAATCTTAGCGTCCACTAGGAACCGGTACCACATGGCTTGGAGGAAATGAAAGATCAGGCCTTCGCTCCCATCCAAAAAACCCAGCAGAAGGAAGTATCTCGCAAGCCAATAAGCGAATGCGCGCACAAACAAAGGGGCCTTTGCATACATCGCTTCTTTCGCCCATCTCTTCCGTTTTGCCTGCGCTAGAATGGCTTGGTGCGACCCCGCCGCGCTGGTCAGGTCCAGCACTTCGCGCAAGGCATACCAGTTGTGCTTGTCCGTCCAAAAGGTTAGGTTCTTGGAATTCTCGTCCACGAAGTCGTAATTAAAGCGAACTGTCTCGCCGCCGGATAACTGAATGTGTTCATCCATCCAGCGGTTCTCGCACCGCCCTTGGCCCCGGCGGAAGAGACGAATGTGCCAAATCGGATACATCCCACCGTGCCGCATCCAACGGCCCATAAAGTAAAACCGGCGCTTCATCAACACTCCACTTATATTCTGGCCCAATTGTGGCAGTTTGGTCACGAGCTCGCTTCGCAGTTCGGGGGTTAGGTATTCATCGGCGTCAAGGCGAAAAATCCAGGGTGCTTCAGTGGAGATGTTGTCGAGCGCCCAGTTGAACTGCAAGGCATAGTTGGCAAAAGGATGTTCCAATATCCTGCAACCGGCACGTTGAGCAATCTCGACGGTCTGATCCGTGCTCCCCGAATCAATGACAAAAATTTCTGCAGGTAGCCCGCGCAGAGATTCCAGACACGAAGGCAAGTTTGAGGCCTCATTCTTCGTCATGATGATGAAGGCTAACAAGCGAGTCATGCCGTGATAGTCCGCGGTCGTGGTGTTGTGAAACAGCGCCTATGAAGCATGAGGGCGTATCCGTAAAGCATTCCACAGAATCTGCAGTTTCATAGCCGCTTCGGGGTTTTCGTGAGCAAGTTCCAGGCCGGTCAGGATCACGACCCAGCACACACCGGCAAACAGCCCCAGGAAGACGCCACCGACGATCATCAATCCACGCGGCGGGAAAGACTTCTTATCAGGAGGGACGGCAGTATCTACGACCTGAATCAGTGAGCCTTCGCGGGCCTCGTCCAGTTTGGCGATTTCGAACTCTCGGGCCAGGATATCGAAGATGGTTTCATAGTACTTTACGTCACGCAGACGCCGCACGTACTCCATGCCTGATTGAGTCATCTGGCCCTTCGGGGGCAGAATGCCACTTGGAGTGTCCCCATCACCTCCAAGGCGGGACAACTGGGAGCGCAGGCCATTCAGTTCCTGGCGCGCTTCAATGACTTGAGCGTTTTCGCCGGTAGCATAGGTTTCCATGCCCTGGATCTGCACTTCCTTGGCCACGATCTGAGCCCGCAGCGTGGCTGCGGACTCGATCAGCGCCTTTGCCTGACTATCCAGCTGGATCAGGCCTGTCTTTTCCTCAGTTGCAGTCAGAAGAGTCTCAGCGTTGGCCAAATCATCCTTGGCTCGCTCCATCTGCTTTTCGAAGAACAGCCGTCGCTGGCTGGCTTCCGTAATCGCCAAGTGCTCTGAGAGCTGACGGAACTGATCGACATAACCATTCGCCAATTCGGCAGCCCGGCGCGGGTCGCTGTCCTCTATCGAGATACGAAGCAGGCCGTCCTTGCCTGCACCGTCCACTGTGGTTCGTCGCTCGAACACCCTGCGTGCATCGGAAAGATACTTCTTCCGGTACTCCTGCATCATGCCGTAGCGGTTCACCATCGCATCCTCAACGGTACGGCTCTTTAGCATGGAAACGAACATGTCATTTGGATTCTTTAAAAGTCCTTCAGCTGCTCCGCCGGCCAGCGCAGCCACGCCGCCCGCTGAACCCAGCTGTCCGGCGAGTTGCACGCCCAGCGAGGAGTTTTGCTGCGGCGGTAACAAGAGTACCGTTGCGGTATAGCTCTTAGGAAGAACGAACGAAAGCACTCCCGAAAAGAGAGCGCCTGCCGCTGTAATCTTCATAATTAGACCCTTGCGTTTGGCCAAGGCGATTAGGACATCTAGAAATGAGATTTCGCCCAGATGTGATTCAGGGCTGGCGGGTTTTGGAGTGATTGTCCGCTCATAGCGCATTGGAAGTGAAGTCCCTGTGGCCATAAATCTTCAGATTTATCCCTTACGCGTGCTGATGCTATTCTACAGGTAAGGTCGGTAACTGTGTCGTACACGATATCCGTTTGCGCCGCGGCAATGTGGGTCGCCCGATTCCATTGGACTTGAAATGGCGCGCGCCGAAATGGGATTCAGCAATGGCCACCCGCTGGCCAGCATTGCGCTCAGACGCGACGGCATTACGAGGTTTGCGGCGCTGGCACAGCGGTGGCAACAGATGAAGGTCGGCAGCGTTCAGCAGATCGTTCAACCTGCCCACAGGCTGGTGCGGTAGCATGGCCACATTGCCCAGGTTGACCATCGCCCAACAAGCCGCCTGCGCAACGCGCCGTCGAATCCAATAATTCGCGTTCAAAGCTCCGAGTCTCTTGCGGTCAGATCGTTCCTTCGAGCGTGTATTTTCCTACAAAAAAGGAAGGATCGGTATGGAGAAAGCGCCCCACTCAGAATTCGGCAACTCCCCCGATGCTAGACAAGGGCTCGTATCCAGATATTGAAGACATGTTGTCCTGTTTGAACTCCTTTAGTAAATTTCTCTCGTCTCGCGTTTCAACCGTAGATGCAGAAGACATACCCTCCGGAGCCGAACTTTCTCCACGTCGAAGAACGGTCCTAATGATGAGTTGCAGGTCTGAAAGAAGGGTGGCACGGGCCATGTAACCTGCGTCCAGTTGCTGTTTCAGCGGCAGCACGAGGGAGCCGTAATACTCGTTTAAGCATTCCTTCGGAACGCAGTCAAGAAGGGCCTCTTCATTTGCAAAAACCGCGGTTGCCATTCCAGTAATACCTGGACGGCAGGGAAGATCGGAGATCGTGTGTTCTGGTAGCTTGGGGCGTGGGCCTACTAAGCTAATATCCCCAAGCAGAACATTCACAACCTGAGGCAGTTCATCTAGTTTCCAGCGGCGCAGAAGAGGCCCAATTGGCGTAAATCGCTGGTTGTTTGAGGTGGTGACCGGATGATGTTTCGCATCCAGCAAGTGCTCCATGGTGCGAAACTTGAAGATAGTGAAGGTCCGTCCGCCTCGTCCCATCCGCTCCTGCCGGAATACAACCGGCCCCCGTGATGTGAGGCGCACCATCGCGGCGATGACGAGCATCAGCGGCACGCACACCGGCATCGACAATAGCACGCAGACGCAGTCGAAAACGCACTTGCCCAAAGACCCAGACCATGGACTCAGTCCATGCCACGCTGATCCGGGTCGTTCGGTGGTTGGAGGGTGTGATTCTTTAGGTACCGTTAGAGCAAAGTCCGCCCGTGGCTGACGGTCAAAACTCCGGTGGTGTATCTCGACACCGTCGTGTGCTCTAACTTCGCATCTCGCAGCTTGCTCGACAATTATTTGCATGGAGAGTGAGAGTTCCTCTAGCAGGTTATTCCTTCACGTCATAAAAAACATTAAATTCATTTACCACGAAAGTGGTATGTCCGCAGTCCAAATCCCCCAGGCCCACCCGGCTCATTACAATGCAAACCGAGCCGATTTTTAGAGGGAAAGCTGCCTAACCTCCTAATACGGAATGATGGGCACCAGAAAAGCTAATCGAGCAGGCCGGTTAGTGCTCGTGTTTTTGCTGGTGCAACGCTAAGAATGGGGCGCGGAAAATAACTCGCCGCATCAGCTGGTAGACCGGAGAATCAAGGTGAATACACCTTGACTGCGGTGACAAGGAGAAACCTCTTGGCGGAACAGGGAAATTCGACCATATCAGCTTCGGCTTGTCAAATTATTTTTAAGTTGAAATCGCAGCTCTAATGTCTTCAGTCAACCCCATATTTACCGAACGGCTACCCCATAGGCTTTTCGTGGGGAACATTGCTGTAAGCTCGTGATATATGATCTCGCCACATTGGAGACGCCGCGTGGCAAGCCGTCATCTTTTCTACTGGTGGCTCAGTCCCCTTGTCCTGTCCAGTTCAGTCTTGAATGCACAAACTGCGCTGGGCTCCAACAATTCCAATTGTTCAGACCCGTTGCTTGCTAGCACTCTGACCTGCTCCAGTCAGCTTCAGCAGAATGGGGCTTTGCATACACCGGGACAGAGAGAAAACTGGAGCGCGGCTCCGCCTACTTCCTCAAAGCCCTCCTCTGTCTACTCCGATTTGGATCAATATTCCCTACCGCCCCACGTGAAGGAGGCCAATGCTGAACTTCCGCCGGAACCCTTGACAGAGTTCCAGAAATTCGTGGCTTCAACGACTGGGACGATTCTGCCTATCTTTGGGGCCGATTTATTCAACCATGCTCCGTCGACATTCGCACCGGTGGATATGGCTCCGGTGCCCCCGGATTATGTGGTTGGGCCTGGGGACGAGTTGCGCATTCGCATTTGGGGGCCGGTAGATCTACAGGCCAACCTGCGCGTCGATCGATCAGGGCAGATTTACCTGCCCCAGATTGGCAACGTGCATGTCGCCGGTCTCGCGTTTTCGGAGCTAGAAACACATCTGCGGGATGCGGTAGGACGTGTCTATCGAAATTTCGATCTCGATGTAGATATGGGCCGGATTCGTTCGATCCAAGTGTATCTTGCCGGAGCGGCACGGAAGCCGGGAGTCTATACCGTCAGTTCCTTGAGCACGTTAGTGGATGCCTTGTTTGCGAGCGGTGGACCGGCAGTAGAAGGCTCCATGCGTTCGATCGAATTGCGCCGGGATAGTACCGTTGTGACCCGCTTCGATCTCTATGATCTGCTGATTAGGGGCAACAAGACGAAAGACGCCAAGCTATTGCCGGGAGATATCATCTACATTCCTCCCGTCGGCTCACAGATTGCGGTGCTTGGGAGTGTGCATGAGCCCGGCGTCTACGAGTTGCTGCCTCAGGAGACTCTCGGCGATGCTCTGGCGGAGGCGGGTGGTGTCTCTGCTGTCGCCGCTGAAGCACGAGTTTCGATTGAGCGCACGGACGAACACCGCGGGCGGCTTGCAATGGAGGTTGGCTATGATGCGGTCGGCAAAAGTACCTTGGTGGCCGAGGGCGATATCATCCGCATCTATTCCATCGTGCCAAGATATGAGAAAACGGTGACCCTGCGCGGAAATGTTGCCAACCCGGGCAGGTTCGCATGGCACGAGGGCATGCGCTTAAGCGACCTAATTCCCGACAAGGAATCGGTGCTTACGCGCAATTACTGGTGGCGACGAGCACAGATGGGTTTGCCCGGCCCTGAATTTCTGCCGATTTCGGAATTGGCCAATCCAAGCCAGCCCAACGGCAATCGTCCGGTTGCAATTCCATTGAGAGAGCGGAGTGAGGCACCGCAGCAGAGCTCTCCTACTGCGGCGCGGGAAGAGCCAAATCAATATAGCGCGGAACAGTTTACCGGAGTGCAGGATCAGAATTTCACAGCACAACCGGAACAGCGCGCCGGGAATACCTCACTCGCGAACATTCAAGTTGCTTCTTCGAGCAGGTCGCCAGTTTCCACCCCACGAACTGATGTACAACCACCTGTATCCGAAATCGACTGGGATTATGCCGTCATCGAGCGCCTCGATTCGTCGACTCTTAAGATGGAATTGATTCCGTTCGACCTGGGCAAGCTGGTTTTGCAGCACGATAGCGCGCAGGATCTGACTCTGCTGCCAAACGATATCGTCTCGGTTTTTTCCCAATCAGATATTCGTGTTCCCCTGGCGCAGGAAACTAAGTTGGTCAGGCTAGAAGGAGAGTTTACACATGCTGGGTTTTATTCGGCGAAGCCGGGCGAGACCTTGCGCCAGCTTGTCGAGCGCGCTGGGGGGATAACGGCAAATGCATATCTCTATGGCTCTGAATTTACGCGTGAATCGACACGATCGATTCAGCAGGTCCGAATTAACGAATATGTGCAGTCTCTGGCTCTGAACATCCAGCGAGGTGCCATACAGTCAGCATCCTCTGCTTCGCCACAAGGGGTGGCAGGCGTCTCCACAGCCCAGTCTAACGAACAAAATCTATTGGCTTTGTTGCGGCAGATTCGCGCGACCGGCCGGATCGTGCTGCAGCTTGGCCCTGATAGTGTAGGCGTAACCGATATCCCGGATATCCCCGTCGAAGACGGCGACCAATTTATCGTACCTCACACTCCGACGGCCGTGAATATCGTAGGTGCCGTTTATAACCAAAACTCCTTTGTCTACAGAACGGGGGTACGTGCTGGAACTTACTTGCGGATGGCAGGTGGCCCCAATAGGGATGCAGACACTCGTCGTGCGTTCGTCATCCGCGCGAATGGCGAGGTTATCAGCAGAAATATGACCAACGGCTTCTGGGGTAACGAGTTCAATGATTTGCATATCTACCCGGGAGATACCATCGTTATTCCAGAAAAATCCGTCAAGCCATCCGCCCTCTATGGCGTAATGAACTGGTCGCAGATGTTCTCCCAACTCGCGCTCGGCGCTGCATCGTTGAGCGTCATTCGATAGCGAGCTTATTAATGATGATGGTATGACAAAGCGAACCGATGACGTTGACGGGAAAGCACGGCCTACAAATGCATCAAGGCGCCATTCGGCTTCGAGAGAATTGGAGTCATCCACTTGGAGAGGTGTAGAGACGCTGTGAGGCGGAGCCTTTATCTATTGTCCGGCAGCCTGTTTGTCCTAGGTTTCCGGTGCAATGCCCAGTCGGAAAAAGTAGCTCCTCCCTTGATACCTGCTAGTGTCCCAATCCCAAGGTTAGTGTTGAATTCGGACATACAAGGATCAGTCTATGTGCCGCTGGATAACTGGACGTACCCAGCTCTCGACCGATTGCATGCTCTCGGATATGTCGACACCGCATATCTTGGCCTCCGGCCTTGGACGCGCGTCAGCATCGCACACATGCTTGAGCTCACTGCCGCTCGTCTCGGATCTGACACCAATGATGATGAAGCGCGGTCAATATACGCAAAATTAGTGCGAGAGTTCACTCCGGACATCGGTCGTTCAGTAGGTGCGCCGGTGCGGGTGGAATTAGAAAGCGTTTATACGCAGTTTCGAGGTATTGCCGGCACCCCACTTCGCGATAGCTTTCATTTGGGCCAAACAATCACCGATGATTATGGGAGGCCCTACGAAGGGGGCTTCAATAACTATATCGGCTTCAGCGTCCGGGCCGCGAAGGGACGATTCTCCTTCTATTTCCGCGGTGAATTTCAGCGCGCGCCATCAGCGGGTGGATATTCTTCCACTTTGGCGTCGTACCTCTCTGACACCATCGACGCCATTCCCTATAGCAGCAATTTTGCTGAGGCAACCATTCCCCAAGGGCCAATTTCCACGGCAACTGATACGCGGGTGATGGAAGCCACAGTTTCATTCCACCTCCTCGGGCACGAAGTGTCTTTGGGAAAGGACGATCACTTTCTTAGCCCAGATAAGGGCGCATCGATGATCTGGGGCAACAACGCCGACAATGTCTATGACTTCCAAATCAACCGCACCGAACCTTTGCGGGTTCCGTTGCTTTCGCGCCTCACCGGGCCATTTCGCTATGACTTTTTTGTAGGTGGCTTGCATGGTCACACGTTTGTTCCAAACCCGGCCTATGTAGCTAGTCCTTCATCCGCCATTCCAAATGTTGTTAGCGCCGGCGATCCCTGGGTGCACATGGAGAAAATTAGTTTCAAGCCTACGAGGGATCTCGAATTTGGATTTGACCGACTCGCTATCTGGGGAGGTCAGGGACATGCTCCGATCACGGTTCATACCTTCCTGCATAGCTTTTTTAGCTTCCAAAACGTGCCCGCTGCTGAAAAGAACGGAACGGATGATCCTGGATATCGAGTGGGCACGTTTGATTTCACATGGCGTTTACCCTATCTTCGTCATTGGGTCACTTTGTATACTGACTCGATCGTTCATGACAATGTAAGTCCAATTAGTGCGCCCCGTCGAAGTGGATATCGCCCGGGGATCTACTTAGCTCGCTTTCCTGGGATTGAACACCTAGATCTCCGGCTCGAAGGCGCGAATACAGAACCGACGAGTCACGCGAATCCAGACCGCACCCTGATCAATCAGGGCCGGTTTCTTTATTGGGAGACCATCCAAAAACAGGGTCCAACCAACAAAGGAAACTTAGTAGGTGACTGGGTGGGGCGGCAAGGAAAAGCGGGCCAAGCGTGGCTTACCTACCATCTCTCACCGCAGGAAGATATACAACTCCAGTATCGCCATATAAAGGCGTCTAGTTCGTTCATTCCCGACGGCACGACACAGAATAGTTTTTCGATTGAACTAACTAAGCGTATTCGTGCAGACATTGAATTGCGCGCTTGGATGCAATTCGAGCAATGGAAAGCCCCGCTGTACGAAACAGGTTTGCAGGATGATACCGTTGCGGCTTTTCAAGTTACATGGTTCTCGCCTTTCCGAGAGTAGTCTTCATCTCATCCAGAACCGGCGCATCGGGATGATCCAGAACAGCCAACACTGCTTTTGATTCTCGGCCGCGAATGTCTTCGCTGCAAGGCCACGGGGTTGCTATATCGCAATCAGAACCGCCCACCTCGTTCTCTGCAAAGGTGGCGTGTCAATTAGCTCGGGACGCCGCAGGTCTGAGGGACGTGTGCCGGAGTGTCCTCATACGGCGTGGGAGTTCTTCGATTCAGATCAGCAACTACCGCCTGAGCGACTTCGCCAACTTTGCCACCTCGCTGTCATTCGGATTCAACGCTGCTGCGTGCTCAGTCCGATTGAGAGTTGCGCGGAGTATTTCGAGCGCATCGCACTGCGGGACTATCTCTCGGATTTGTGAAGTCATCCCGACGCGCGTTTGCGTGGAAGTCAGGACACTCTGAAGATCGCATGGTGGATCAGTTCCCCGCCAACAACCTTCAGTCCACCCGTTGTTTATGCGCAACAAGCTCCTGTCATTCGAGGGCGGGCGTGCCAGGCGAAGCGACACGTAGGAGTAGGTAACTACGCGAGATTTCGGCCGCTGTTCCCGACTAACCGTTCAAGCCGCTTCAATTCACTGAAGTCTTGCGCTAGTTCATTGCGTACGAAGTGTAGACGCCTTTGCGCTTCTTGTCGAAATGAAGGACACCACTGATGACAGCTGATGATACCGACGAGATGCTGCTCCTCTCGTCGCATGGCCACAATATGCTGTTGCGTGCGTGTAATCTCACGCCGGTTAGATAGCACGGATCAGCTTCGCGTCCGAACTGCTTCGCGTGGGCACAGCAGAGTTTCGCTGCATTCGGAAAAGACAGTGGCAATCTCAGTCATATAGCACGTTCTTTCAGACATTGGCGGACTTGGACGGCCCGGAAGGGAAGCGTCTTGTTCCAGTCTCCGCGTGACCGGCTAATCGGAAGCTGGGCAGCACACGTTCCGGTTTCCTGAAGAGCGAAGGAATGGGCGAAATGGCACGTGCTTATGTTTCCGGTCGGAATCTACTACTGAGATTAGATCAATGAGCGATGGAGGCACGTTGCGGCCCCGTTGAACTCTGCCGATATCCCTCACAGCGATGCGCGTCGAACATCAGTTCTAGTCGTTCAATTGGATCGCTGCAACTAGCACATACTGACTGCTTCCGACTGCAGTCACTGCATTCGCAGACATTCCTCTCCTCGCTCCAGACCATGACACGCACAAGGATGCAACGGGAAGGAATATAGGTGCGAGGGAAACAGTTCTAGACGCGTCCCGTTTCCTCCGCTTAGAAAGAATATAGCGTTTTCGAGAAAGCGCTACTCGCGTTGCGCGCTCTGGCCACCCTGCGATTCGGCGGAAACGGCTCGGATGATGGCCGATCACCCAGAGCATGCTCGGGTAGAGCATTTGGATGAGTCACCTCGTATTGCCCTGCGGCTCCCGTCCATTTAGAGGATGTCGGCAAGATGATCGTTGTAGCGGGCATCCTGATTGCCATTGGGCTTGAGCAAGCGGTGGAGTTCTTCCACCATCGACATCAGGTCGCCGAGACAATGGAAGCGCTGCAGGAGGAGCGGCAGCAGAACATCAAGCGATTCGCGCACGTTACCGCAGCTTTTCACGCCCAAACGATTCGCTATCAGACCAACCTAGCTGTGCTGCTCTATATAAAAGCTCATCCGGCGTCGTTGCCCGTGAGCTGGCCAGGCGAGGTTAATTGGCATACCGTAGAGTTCTCATTCAGTGACAGCGCATGGAGCACGGCGCAACAGGACAACGTAAGCCCCCTTATGTCCCAGCAGGAGGTCCGGGCGCAACAGGATTTGTACCACGCGCTCGGGATCGTTGAGGCGGCCTCGGTCGATCGCAACCGCGCGATTACTGACGTGCGCCGCTTTATGGTGCAGGACAGTAACCCGCTCACCTTTCGCCCGCCCAATTGGACAATGAGATCCTGCTGGCTCAGTCCGTGCTCATCCTTCGCTATCGTCTTGGTGCCAACGTGCGCAACCTCAACGAGAATTTTCACGACTTCAAGCCCAGTCCTACCCCGCTGGAGGCTATCGACATCGTTTACGAGCCGCACACGCCAGACTATCTCCAGCCCGGGGCGGCTCTTCGTAATCTCGTCACCACGAAGAAAGGCCCCTCGCCCGCGCAGTGAGAAGCTGGTACGGCCAGATAGAGCTGAACGGCGCGCCAACTGCGGAGTGGCTTATGCTTTACATGATTCCGAGCGGATCACCGGCCATCCGGAAACTGAGCTTGGTTCTCGTTTTAGTAGGGGCCTGCCAAGGAAAATGTATAGATCTTTCCGGAAATCGCCAAGGTTTTCTCAGACACAGTGTCCAGTGGGGGGCATAAATCCATACTCTCCTTTTCCAACCTGGGCTGGCATGACGACTTCATAGGCGCGTGGGCTTAGCTTTTTGCTCGACTGTGTCGCGAATCGCTCCGCCTGACTCATGCACGACTCCGCGGGTGATAGAGCGAAATTCTCGTCCCTCTCCGGTTTGGTGGAGGCGCAGCAGCTGATATTCACCTGGCGATCTCCCTCAGGGAAATACAGGATGCCTGTGCAAGCAACTCACCCCCCATCCGTTCTCCGCACTCCTGCTATCGGCAGCGGGTCGTACGAAGGCATCACCGGACTCTACCTTTGGCCGACTCCCGGCAATACTGCATGTCTCTTCCCGGAATGTCTGTCTAGAAGTTGGACCTACCGACTAGGCTGACTTTTTACCGGTGAAGAAATCGTTTCCTTCTTCGGATCGAGAGGCCGACATGATTACGTCAACTCGCAACACACGCACATCGCCCTCGGCAGGGTTAGCCGCCGTGCCGTAAGCCCGGTCGAACTCGTAGCGCCCGGCCTCTCTGTAGTCGATGTCTGTTGGCACTCGGGAAAAAGTACGGGAAAAGGCTTTCGCGGCGGCTGAATCCAGCATTGCCTCCACTTCATCCGGGTCGCATTCGTGTTCCCAGGAATTCCAACTGCCGCTCTCAAAGCGTTTGGCAAAGATGATGATTCGCAATACCACTCCTCTACACGAAGATTTGGTTTGTTCTGGTTGGCCGGTACACGCTGGCCCGAAATGCTTTGCTTATTCGCCTACGCAGCACCGTGCGGATGCGCTGTTTCGAGATCGTCCAACATGCGCTGGAACGATCGCTGAATTTCGGCCGATTGTTGGTCGTTCGGATTGAGAGCCAGGTTCTGTTGAACCTGCTTGAGCGCAGAACGAAGAACATCGATCACGCCTGAGTAGGGCGAGGCTATTTGTTCAAGCCTGTCGAGATTTGGCGGGCCACTGAGGATCGCGTGCTGCTCTTCAGACTTCGGATGCATGCTCAATGGGTGGCTCCGATTCAAGTCTCGCCATCCTCATCACGCGAGGATTGGCGGACTCTTCCGTTCTATGCTTCTCATGCTTAAGATTTCTTCAAGCTTCGCGTCAAAGCGCACCCGGGGTCGTACCACTTTTGGGTCGTGTCACGATATGTTTCGCTTTAGTAGTTTGGGGGAGAATGGTTTGCGATCACTTGCTGTCGCATCAAGCCTCCAGAGCAAATGTGACCGTCATCCATTTTGCCGCTCGCTCTTGTCAAGAGGGCGGCCCTCCTCGCACTCCGGGTCATTTCCCCTGCTCCCTGGATATGGGAGTAGGGGACTTGTGAGTCGAGATTTGCACTGGAAGGCTCGAAACGCAAGACCCCGAATCGGCATGTTGCTTCAAAGCAACGAATAGGAATTGGTGACCTAGGCGAACTTTGGGCGCGTGACCGGCAATCCGGTAAGTGGAACCATCAGCACTGAGGGTCGTTTCACCTGCGCATCTCTTTCTGCCCTTGCCGCCGACTTCCCTGGGAATGCCCAACGGCCCCAGTCTGCGGCGCCCTTGCCGCAGCCCGCCAAAATGCAAAAGCGGGTGGGTCCAGCCTGGTGGTGGACGACCATCGGCTCCCAAAGCAAACTTGGGACCTTTCTGCATTTGGCTGGATTGAGGACTGCGGTAAGAAATGACAAAGGAGAGATGCAAAACCGGCGCGAATCGAAAATGAATCGATGCTGCGCCGTCCCCTTCCATTCTGCCCCCCGGATTTGACCGTGCCATCGTGGTTCTTCTAAGCGATTGGTAGGATTGCCAAATGGCTTACGCAGATGTGAAACGTCTGACCATTCTGCGCCGACTGAATCAGAGACTCGCGGCCATGATCGACCTTAATGAGAAGCACAGAAACATCGCCTGGAACAAAAGCGATGTTCAGATTCACTCGAAGTTGTTCAAGGAACGGAGGGGCGCAACCTCCGATTTAGAAAAGTTCGAGAGGCCAACGGTGTAGCAACGAGCAATGTTGTCCGATGAGCCGTTCGCTACACAGACGAGCTGTGAGCCCTTCGCATACTTTACCAGCCGTCTTCAAAATAATTTAGATTGCAGGTTTGGTTTATACGTTCTAGGTCCAATGTCTGGTGGTTCTCGGAGTTAACATGGCTTTCGTAGTAACCTTGCAATCCATTCTTCCCGACCTGTGAAAGAAATGCATTGTCGTGGTCAGGATTTACCGAGTTACCCTTTCGGGCGTAATGCAAAATCAATCGATTATCGTCCGTGTCCACGTCACCGCAATAGTCTACATGCACGCTGCTCCATCGAATGTCATGTCTCCGAGCACCTTTGGGCCAAACGAAACGAACAGATATGAAAAGCTTCGCCATCCGCGATTCTCCCAGCATAGTCGCCGGAAAGCTTGCTGAAATTGGACGGGCACAGGTAATCCCTTAGTGTGCCACCGGCTAATACCGATCCCACACTGAGAGCCGCAGTCGTCGATTCCAGTAGGACAGCAGTCAGAGGACGCCTCCTGGCCACGCTCCACAATTCTTGGATACTGCCCATACCTGCGCTCCTGCCTTGCCCCGTTGAGGCGAGAAGGTTATGAAAAGGTTATGCAGATTTCTTGTGAACAAAGTTTTGCGTGGAGTCGTCTGTCTGCATCTCAGCCACTATGCTGACATTCACACTGGTCACCCGCAGATCACCTTCTGCAGGCTTCTCCCGTGTGCCGTAAGCGCGGTCAAAGATATAACGTGCCCCTTCTAGGTAGTCACTATCGATAGGGACATTTGAGAACGACCGTGAGAACGCTTCTGCGTTTGCTGAATCGAGCACTCCGTCTGCTTCTTCAGCATCACAGACGTGCTCCCATCGCAGCCAACTACCATTTTCAAAACGACGTGCAATTACTGTAATCCGCATGTGATCCTCCGCGAGCGGGAATGAATTGGGCCTATTGAATTAGCGTGTCGATACTGAAACAAGCTTCCTTTGTGTGAGCACATCTCTCAGTGCGAACGGCGCACAATCGTGACCAGGCCGCCCTATTCGAGCGGGCAAATTTGTGCTTTTAGCTTGGAAGGGCTTCCATTTGGTGCCGAAGTGATCGTTCGAGCTCAGCCGTTTCTTTATCGTTCGGATGAAGAAACAGATCCCTCGCGGCTTGGTCGTGGACCGTGCGGAGGATGTTCACCAATTCAGCGTAGGGCACACTACCCAAATCAAAGTTTCTGATGTTCGGCGTGGCCAACTTCGGGTATTCAGGCTTCGGATGCGTGCTCAATGGGGGCTCCGGGTCCTGCGCAATTGCGCATCTAGTTGTTTGCGTCTATCCCGTTCCGTGCTGGGGGTACTTTTTTAAATCTACACTGCAAGTGGCATTCGGTAAACCTCTCCGACCTCTGGCGCAGGGAAAGGCCGAGTGCACAGTGAGAAGGAGTGAATCGCGGTTACATGGCTCTTAACTTTTTGATGCGAGCCGCAGTGGTCGCGAAACCATTTGGCGGCACTTTACTGAAAACATAACAACTGAGGGCATGACACAAAAGTTGCAGTTCTTGATCGCATCTCTTCTGGCCGCTCTCTATCTCGCTTTTGACTATGACACTTTTAGAAATCCTGATGGCGTCACGATTCAGAACCTTAGAGGTTACTGAGGTATTGCCGCTCGGCGGCCTGCGGCAGCCTCGTATGCTCAATCAGGAGATGATGAGCAAAAAGCTTGAAACCGCTCGCCGCGTTGAGGCCGAGCAAGAGATTCGCGGACTGGCTTTTCAAGATCCGCTAAGTAGGCTCGCCAATGGGCATCAAGTCGATTAAACGCTTAAGGTCGCCATGATGTCACCACCCGCAGCAGCGATGTACGCGACTAATTGTTTTGGATAGGAACAGCCTCAACTTGGATCAGTGACCACTTACGGCCATGGAATTGAGCCTCAAGTTTTGCGCCCTGAGACGTTCTGCGAGCCGTATGCCGTATTGGTAATCTCATATTGCCCCAAATGTGCTAGAGCGGCTGACCTGCACGAACTGTTAGATTCGCACGTGAGGTAATACTCCGTGCATGCCTCTGGCCCCGTTCTCATTGGCTTTTATGATCTACGCCTAGTCACTCTTTCCGTCTTCATCGCAATTCTCGCCGCTTATGCCGCACTCGATCTGGCTGGCCGTGTGACAGCCGCACGAGGCCCTGCGAGGATGGCGTGGCTCGGCAGCGGCGCGTTTGCAATGGGCATCGGCATCTGGTCGATGCACTACATCGGCATGGAAGCGTTTCGTCTTCCTGTGCCGGTGTTATATGACTGGCCCACCGTTCTCTTGTCGATGCTCGCCGCCATACTAGCGTCAGCTGTAGCGCTATTAATGGTCAGCCGAAAGACCATGGGACTGGTTCCGGCTATTGCCGGCAGTATTCTCATGGGATCCGGAATCGCCACGATGCATTACGTCGGTATGGAAGCAATGCGCCTTCCCGCGATGTGTATGTATAACACCGGCCTCGTAGTTTTATCGGTTGTCTTGGCCATTGTGATCTCCTTTGTCGCGCTTTGGTTGACATTCGCGTTCCGTGGCGACGATTCAAAAAGGAAATGGTGGCGAGCCGGAAGTGGTCTCCTGATGGGGCTTGCCATACCCGTGATGCACTATGTCGGCATGGCGGCCGTCAGTTTTATGCCTGCTCCCCTCAACCTGAAAGATTTAGCTCATGCCATAGAGATTTCATATCTAGGTCTTGCTAGCATCACTCTCGTCGCAGTTGTTTTGCTGGTCTTGGTGTTCTTGACGTCGATGATGGGCCGTCGATTTTCATTGCAGGCGATGGAACTGGAACGAAGCGAAGAACGCTACCGCCTGATGACAGAGATGGCTATCGAGCGCGAAAAGGCCGAGGTTGCTGAAGCCAGCAGTCAGGCCAAGAGTGAGTTCCTGGCGAATATGAGCCATGAAATCCGTACGCCTCTCAATGGCATCATCGGAATGACTGACCTGACGCTCGAAACGGAATTGACCCGGGAGCAAAGAGAGTATTTGGATGTGGTTAAGCTCTCAGCCGATTGTCTGCTTACAGTGATCAATGACATCCTCGATTTCTCGAAGATTGAGGCGGGCAGGGTGGACCTTGAAGAACTGAACTTTGATCTTCGGGACTGTATTGAAGGCGCGATGAAGACATTAGCACTCAGGGCCGACGAAAAAGGCCTTGAGCTGCTTTGTGACGTGGCGACCAACACGCCATCGGCCGTTCTAGGCGATCCCGGCCGCCTTCGTCAGATTCTGATCAATCTGATTGGCAACGCGGTCAAGTTTACCCCCGCCGGTGAGGTCGCTCTGAGGGTACACGAAGAGTTGATCGAAGACCAAGCGTCCACGCTGCATTTTTGCGTCTCAGACACCGGTGTTGGCATTGCGCCAGACAAGCTGACGTCCATATTCGACTCCTTCAACCAGGCAGATACATCGACGACCCGCGAATTTGGAGGGACCGGGCTGGGCCTCTCGATATCGAGGCGGCTAGTCGAGATGATGGGGGGAAAGATCTGGATGGATAGCCAGCTGGGAGTAGGGTCGCACTGCCACTTCACAGTGCGGTTGGGGAAAGCAGAGAAGACCCCCGCAACAGTGCCAGCAATCTCAGCTTCCGGAGCGCTCCGAGGAGTAAAAGTGTTGATTGTTGACGACAATCGCACTAACCGCCGCATACTCGAAGGCCTTCTCACACATTGGCAAATGGCGCCAACCGCAGTTTCCGACGGAACACAGGCGATCGAGAAACTGTGGTCCGCGCGCGCTGCAGGCGAACCCTACGAACTGATTTTGACCGATATGCACATGCCTAAGCTCGATGGGCTTGGCCTCGTTAAGCAAATTCGGGATCAGCAGGAACTCTCCACCGCGACCATCATGATGTTGACGTCTGGTAGTCAGCGGGGCGATGCCGCTCGCTGTCGGGATCTCGGGGTAGCCGCTTATCTGCTGAAGCCGGTGCGCCAAGCCGAACTGCACGAAGCCATAATGCGAGTGATCAGTGCAAAGTCAGAGGCAGGGGTGGCTCTTATGATCACGCGCTCGTCTTTGCTCGACGAAGAAGGCCCGGCGCACTCACTGCACATTCTGTTGGCAGAGGACAACGCCATTAACCAAAAGCTCGCCATGCGACTACTTGAAAAGAGAGGTCATCGCGTAGCTGTGGCGCAGAATGGGCGTGAAGCCCTTGCGGCACTCGAAAAAGAGTCCTATGACCTCGTGCTGATGGACGTTCAAATGCCCGAGATGGACGGCATTGAAGCAACGGCCGCAGTCCGAGCGCGAGAGAAGAGCTCAGGCAGTAAGCGCCAACCGATCGTTGCGATGACGGCGTTAGTAATGAAGGGTGACCGCGAGCGCTGTATCGCAGCCGGCATGGACGGTTATCTTTCCAAGCCTATTCGGCCGCAAGAGCTTGATGGGGGTACTGGACAACTATACCGTTCTGCGCAGCCGCGCCACTGGAGAGCAGGTCCCATCCGGGGTGGCCTCAGACAATTCGGTCGATATGGACGACCTGCTGGAGCGTATTGATGGCGACCGAACACTGCTCGCCGAACTGGTAGAAATGCTTCGTAAAGACTATCGAATGCAATTTCAGGCGGCGCGCGTGGCTCTGTCGAAAAACGATTCCGCTGGAATCCAGCGTATCGGCCATGCATTAAAGGGTGCCATGTCTAATCTGGCAGCTCCCCTGGCGTCAACCATGGCACGCGATCTTGAGTCGTGCGGACGGACCGGTGATCTGTCCTCCGTTGGAGAGTTACTCACCCAACTCGAACACGAGATGGGTCGGGTGGCCGCCAAGCTCGAAAGCCTCTGCCCGGAGCTGGTCTGATGAGAATCCTGGTCGCGGACGACGATGCTATCTCACGCCGCATGATGGAGAAGATGTTGCAGACTAGCGGCTACGAGGTTGTCGCCGCCGAAGACGGGCTGAAGGCCGTCAGTCAGTTAACAACGAAAGGTGGGCCTCGTTTAGCACTGATCGACTGGATGATGCCAGAGTTGGATGGGCCTGCACTTTGCCGTCAGATCAGGAGCAGGCACGATCAACCATACGTCTATATCATTCTGCTCACTTCCAGGGAATCCACCGAAGATGTTGTCGTTGGACTGGAAGCTGGCGCCGACGACTACCTCACAAAGCCATGCTGTTCCGCCGAATTGAAGGCCCGGTTGTTGACCGGCCATCGGATACTGGAGCGCGAAGACAGGTTGGTTGCCGCCCGAGAGGAGATGCGCTTCAAAGCGACCCACGATTCTCTGACCTCGCTATGGGATAGAGGTGCCATTATGTCTCTTCTCAAAAACGAACTGCATCGTGCGATGAGAAGCGAAACGCCGGTATCGGTTATGCTTTGCGATATCGACCACTTCAAGCAGATCAATGATGTGTATGGCCACGTAGCCGGGGACACCGTGTTGCAGGAAGTGGCTTCTCGGTTTATGCAGTCTGTGCGAACATATGACGCGGTCGGACTATATGGCGATGCGGTCGGCCGTTACGGCGGCGAAGAATTCTTGCTGATCCTCAGCGATTGCGATGCAGCGCAGATCAGACAGCGCGCAGAAAACGTGCGGGAATCGATTGAGAAGAGGCCCTTCCAAGTAAACGACAGCGAGCTCTCAATTACGGTGAGCATCGGGTTCACTACTGTGACCAAGTGGGACAAGACTCAATCCATCGAAGGCCTATTGGATCGTGTCGATACGGCGCTTTACGAGGCGAAGTCGTCCGGGCGAAATCGTGTCATTCCGGCCGAGTCGCTGGCGCTCGTTTAGACACTTGGCGGAGATCACACGGTCGATGTTTAGTCCACTGCGGCCGTGGTCGGAATACTCCTGGACGATCTCCATATTGTGGGCCACGGCATACTGCCGAACGACCTCAAGCTGGTTCTCCGGCGAATACTGTTGATGCTCGGTCGACATGCGAACGTAGTGAGCCGCGCGCAGGCCGGGGCTGGATTGGTGACCAGCATGAACCTTCCTGCAGCAACCGTGAGCCTTGCCGTAGCTTTTTACCGCTTGGCACTTCTCCAACACGAGTTGTATTAAATACAACACTTGTTAGAGAACCACATGCCCGCACCCAAACTCTCAAAACTCGAACTGCAGATCATGGATAAGCTCTGGACCAAGAACGAGGCCTCCATCCGCGAGATCCAGGAGGCCTTTCCCGCCAAAGGCCGTCCCAGCTACACCACTATCCAGATGACGATCTACCGCATGGAGCTGAAAAAGGTCGTCAGCCGTGTTCGCAAGGTCGGCAACTTCTACATCTTCGCCGCCCTTGTCTCCCGCGAGGCCGCCGAGCAGCGGCTCGTCGACGAGCTCGTCTCCCTCTTCGGTGGACGCTCACAGCTCGTCATGTCGCACCTCGTCAGGTCGGGCAAGCTCAAACTCGAAGAAGTCAGGGAAGTCGAAAAAGAATTGCTGAAAAAGGAGAAGCAATCATGATCGCCTCTCTCTTTCCCACCTTCTGGGGCCCGCTCGTATCCGCCCTCGGCAACCACCTCTGGCAGTCCACGCTCTTCGCCGCCGTCGCCGCCCTGCTGACGCTCGCGCTGAGAAACAACCGCGCCCCCGTCCGCTACTGGCTCTGGTTCGCCGCCTCGGCAAAATTCCTGCTTCCCTTTTCGCTTCTCATCGCCCTCGGCACTCACTTCGAATGGATCCATGCCACCGCCAAACCCACCGCCACCGCCAACACCGCAACCTACTTCGTGATGCAAGAGGTCAGCCAGCCATTCGACCTCATCACCCTTCCATCAACCTCCGCACCTCGAACTCCCTCCCGCACCGGTCGCCTCCGCGCGGCTCTCGGCGGATCGTTCGTCCCCGCTTCTCTCGCCGCCATCTGGCTCGCCGGATTCCTCTTCGTCGTCGTTCGCTGGATCCGCCGCTGGGGGAGCATCGCCGCCGTCCTCCGCCACGCGCCCACCCTCACCGACGGCCGCGAAGCCGACGCCCTCCAGCGCATGGTGCACACCGCCGGCCTCGTGCGCACCATCGCGCTCAAGTCCCTCCCCATCGCCATCGAGCCGGGAATCTTCGGCCTCTTCCGCCCTGTCCTGCTTTGGCCCGAAGGCATCTCCTCGCATCTCGACGACGCGCGTGCCGAAGCTCGCGCCTGAGCAGTATGCGAAGCTGGTAAGGTTGTAGACCTCCTCCCGTCACACTAGGAAGGCGCGCTGGATGAACCATTCATCTTCCAGACTGGAGAAGATCACCCGCCTAATGAGTGAAGCCGACGCCAAACCAGGCTAACTCTCAGACCCGACTCACAAATAGAGCGTTATGCGAAGACATCTAGCAATCGCACTGTTCCACATCGCTGTAACCGGCTGCGCGATGGGGTCATCACCAGCACCAGACTTGCCATCCATCCATGTCACGGTGGACAGCACACCGCGCAAGGACTTTTATGACAAAGCGCCGGTGTGGATTAGCCTCGCCAGTGTGCTGGGCATCATGGTCGGCTTCGTCTCGCTGCGATTTCTATGGCTACAGGTTGAGGAACCCAAACAGCAGCGCCTCCTTTGAATCAGGCCGCGCTAATGTCCAGCGCATACCGCTGTCCGGTCGCCATGCCGATGGCACCCAAGATAGTACGAAGCGACCGCGCCATCCGGCCTTGTTTGCCGACAATCTTGCCGATGTCAGTCGGTGAAACGCTGAGATGCAAGGTTGGGGGTTCTGTTGTCGTCAGCCGAACCGCTACTGCCTCCGGCGTGTCAACCAACAACTTCGCCGTCTCTGTAAGCCATGCGGTGATGCGGATATGTTCTTCCATCGCAGCAGGGTCTCTCGTTGTCAATGGAGATGTCCAGCGCAAAAAGGTAACGGCTGGCAATTTCCGCCCAATTCGCATCAGCAGTCAGCTTGTTCTAAGAAATTGAAAAAGAAATAGATGCTTCAGTCTCCAAAATCGGCGCAAATCGAAAATACCCGACTCCGGGCCGATTGCCTACGATTTTTTCGCTGAATATTGAGATTCCTAAATTAGCCCTCGGCCCATTTGGGGAATGAGTTCTAAGAAGGTTGAGGCCGTCGAACCACCTCCGAAACTACCGCCAACAAACGGCATTCGCGCTCTGGCCTTCGGCAAGAAACAAGACGGGCGCAGTTTCCAGGTTGTCAACCACACGCTCGAAGAGCCGAGCGATTCGAAGAGTTACGGCCGCAAGCTTGTTAGAAATATCATCAGTTCGTGATCCTCCCGCCAGTGCCCTCTTCTGCGTACAGGAGTGAGTTTGTGGAGCGCCTTGCGGAAACGCTCCGGGGTCATAAAAAGGTACTTCTGAGCCGAGCAGAGGTTGATGTGTCCCATATACACCGCCAGGGCGGGAAGCAATCGGCTTAAGTCGCTGGAAGTGCGCAGCCACGAACTTATCCGGTGAACGGCAAAGGTCGGCCTGAAATCGCGCATAGCGGACGCGGCACCGTCTAAACGTCGGACCGAAGCTAGCTCACAGATCCTTCCAAAGAGTCCCTTGACGGAGCTTCTACTTAGCGCCGTTCCGTCATTCTTAACAAAGAAGTGGTCGCACTGGGGATGGTGTCGATTCCTCCAGCGGTCATATCTCCGCAACGCCACCACCAGGTCCCGGCAGACCGGAATGGTGCGAACGCTGTTATAGCGATTGGCGCGAAGAACGATTACCCCCCGAACAAAGTCAACCTCGGACACTCTTAACGCGAGGGCTTCGCCGACCCTCGCGCCCGTACCATAGAGTAAAAGCATCAACATGCGCATCGTCTGTGCGGAGGTCGAATCCGGATAACGTTCGCGCAACAGAAATGCCGAACGCATCAGCGAGCGAATCTGTTCACGGCTGAATATCTGCGGTACATGAGTTTGAGGGGAGGTCGCCCGTAGCGTGGGCATCGTCAACGACATCATGCTGCCCCGGAGCGCCCAGAAGTCAAAGAAGCGTTGAAGCAGTTGATATTTTCCCCTCCAGGTGATCGGTCCGGAAGGGGGATAAGCGTCCAGGTGAGCGGAAACGATCTCAGGTGAGATGTCATTGAGTTCCAGATCGCCTGTGCGACGGAGAAAGGAGCGCAATAGGGCCTCACCGCCGTTATATTTGCATCCATTCGCGCGCTTCCAATCGATGTAGCCGGCTATGCCTTCGGATAATCTCATTGGGCGCCAGCCAGACTGAAGTTTGCAACTTGGCGGAGTGATCGCGTGTCGAGCTTCGCATATCTACTGACGGATTGAATACTGCGATGACCGAGAAAATCCGCAATCTCAATCAAAGACGAACGACGCCGCAACAGCTCGGTAGCACAAGCGTGTCTTAGGCCGTGCGTGCCGTGCCGATCGGAGTTGATGCCGAGAGCCCTGATGCGAGTTCTGACCAAGGCAGTCAGAACGCACTGGTTCATTGGTCTATACGGGGGCTTCATGGTCACGAAGACTTCTCTGGCACGACAGATTGGCCGTCCATATCTGAGATAGCGAAGTACGGCCTCGCCGACTTCATAGAGGATCGGAAATTGCTGAATTCTTCCTCCTTTCGCCCGCCGAACAATAAATGTTTCGCCAATCCAATCGAAATCGTCGATTGACAGGCGGCGAATCTCGGCACCGCGTAATCCATACATCGCACACAGGGACAGTATTGCGGATGCCCGTAGTTCTGCGGCCGTATTCCCGATCCGCGCGGCGGCCAGCATTCGCCGGACATCTTTCCAAGAAGGGCCGCGTGGCGAATCCGAAACCCTACTGATAGGGGAACTCTTAATGCCTCTCGCAATCACTGACGGGGTCCATCCTCGTTGGGCGGAATAGTGAAAGAAGGTTCGGATTGAGTGGCAGTACGAGGCGATGGATGCCGGCTTAAGGCCCTCGCGGCGCTTTTCCGCTAAAAAGGCATCTACATCGGTCAGCGACATGCCAGACAAGCTAGTCCACCGCTTTCCTGCCCACGTTAAAAACACTGACAGCCTGGCTTTGTGGGAGTTAATTCCGTCGATGGATAGTTGGCGGCTCACGATGAACTCCGAGAAGCTCTGCAGAGCCTGGTTAAACGGCCCGATGTCGAGCTTCGGTTCACTCCACAGATTGTGAAAGCGCAACCAATTCTCGGCTGCGTATTGAAATGTTTGCGCAGTCGTGGGCCGAACTCCGCGTGTCTGATGATTCGCTATATGGCGCAAATACTTCTCGGTAGCCTGCTCCAGTTCCTCCTTGCTGATAGGACGGAGAGACGACATCTCCAGGAACCTATTGACGTGAATTAGACGACTTGCCAGCGCACGAACGTACTTAGGATTCGTGCCTTGATTGAGCAGATGCGCGAGGTATTGCTCTCGTTCCGTCCGAAGAGGAGCAGCGTCCCTACGCAGCCGCGCAAAGTCTCTCTGTTTCAGCCCATTTAGCATGATGGAAGTTCGGCGGATTATCCGGCTTGACTGGAACGGTCTAAGTGAGCTGCATTGCGATAGGATGACGGCATGGCAAATGCAGAGCGGTTGCAACAGTGGGTTTTGGAGACGGCGCAGCTAATGGCGGACCATCCTGAAGCTGTGCGCGTGGAATTGCTTGGAGTGCCCGAGCGTGTGGCTCTTCGGCTTCACGTTCATCCGTCAGACGTGGGCAAGATGATCGGCAAACAGGGACGTACGGGACGAGCGCTGCGAACTATCGGCGGTGCGATTGCAATGGCTGATGGCAAGTGGTTCACGCTCGATATTGCGAATAGCGATCAACTGGCTGCGAACCAGTAGTCCGGAGCCTTACGTATTGCTCAGGCGGTAGTATGCAGACGATACCAGATGCCTCTGCACCCCAGCCTCCCTCCGTTCCAGCCGCCCCCATGCTGCTGGCAACGCTCATACAAGGGTGCGCTGCACCCTCTTTGGCCGGTTCCCGTATTATCGGGGAACCGACGGGAGCTTTTGGGATTTAGCCTCGTCTAGCCAGCTATGCCGATCTTTTTGGGCGACGGGATCATTGCTTCCTTCGGATCGGGAAGCCGAGATGATCACGTCAACTCGCAGCCCGCGTACATCGCCCTCGGCAGGCTTCCCCGCGCTGCCATAAGCGCGGTCGAATTCATAGCGCGCGGCTTCTCTATAGTCGATGTCGGTCGGCATTCTGGAAAAGGTACGGGCAAAGGCTTTTGCAGCCTCTACTTCTTCGGGAGTGGATTCGCGTTCCCAGAACTTCCAGCCGCCGCTTTCAAAGCGTTTCGCAAAGATGGTAATCCGCAATACCTTTCCTCTAGCTGAAGATTTGATTTGTTCGCCCCCTCTCTTGACTGGCGTAAAGCTCTCTTCGGCTAGTTAGCCCTTTGAAGGTGGGGCCGCTGACGTGAGACACCTGACCTGCACTTGCGTCGCATCACCGCGTCCATACCCATGTTCTTTCGGGTACACAGGTGACCGCGGGTCATCAGCCACCCATGTTGCTTCCAAGCAACATGGCCTAGGTCAACTGCGCATAATCCTGTACCTTTTAGGCCGCGTCCTCATGTGTGTGGGTTTGCAGATCGGCAATCTGGCTGCGAAAAGATTGTCCAGTTCAGCAGCCTGCCTGTCACTCGGATGAAGGGCCAACTCCCTTTCGGCTTGAGAGTGAACTGAACGGAGGATATCTAATGCGCCTCATGCCGTTATTCTTTTCGCCGATGCCGAGTGCCAGGACTCCGGCATCGAGATCCGCTTCGGCCGATCTCAGGTTGATGATCTCCTTCCGCAGTGCGCCCGTCGCATATGTGAGGAGGAACAGCATTCGAAGGGTTGGAGCGTCGACGCAACTATTTGCCTTCTGTATCTGCTTCGTCGCTCGAAGGAGCGCACGAACTGTGGCCGAGAGTAGATGCAGGGAAGAAACGTCGGCCGTACTGGGGCTCGCGGGACAGGCATGTGGCCTCAGAGAATATTTTATTGCCGCTAGAAAGGTAACAACTGTCGAAGGATCTGGCGCTTGCCATGCCGGGTCACAGTTGGGTGGCAGGGTAGCCGAGACATCGCGGAATATGCTTCTCTCCCAGTTGTGCTAGTTGGATGTTCCCAACATGTCTGCAGACCTCATCGGACAGCCGTTGTCATGACTGCAGTGAGTGCCGCGACAACACTTATTGCAACCTATTGTGTAATTGCCTCCTACAGTTTCATAGCACGCCTCTTCACGCTAAGCAACATGACGCCACGAAGCGCCCTCAATATGGCTCTTCGCATAAGCTCGCGTCGGTCCTCCTTATAGGTGCACTATGATCCCGCCGGTGACATCACTACTTTGGTCGCATCGACAATACTTCACGGGTCGCTACACTGGAGTCAATCAGTGGACGTAGCTTGTCGCTCCACTGCGTAGTATGTCTGCGGTTCAGGTTTTCCTCTGATACTTCCAAAGAGGTAAGCCACGAGGGTTGGCGGCATCGCTTCCGGGACGTTGCGGCTCCGAAAGGAGCCGCAACCATTTATCTCATCAACCTATGTATTCGGCACTAGCGCGGGCCGTACACGTTACATGTGGGCGGCACGCGGGCACGAAAACGGCATAGACGCATCGCAGCCTATTAGAAGTCTTTCCTAATAGGATTGGACCAATGGCGCGCCGCCTATACAAATGCACCCATTCGTATCAATTGTTTCGCTTCCTCGTGGCCCAATTGAAGATCCGTTTAGGACGCAACATGGAGATCCCCCATGAAAAGGCAAATGCGCATTCCTTTTATTCCCAACGCCCTAATTGCTGTCACAGCGACCGCGCTTGGGTACACGATTGCTCCAAACGTGCCTCTACGGTTTTTGCCGTCCAGCCAATCCTTTACGGCGTCATATCGCGACTCCTCGACCATCCTGGGATTGACTGTGGGCCTTACCATTATGATGGTCTTTAGGATACTGACCGATCGTCAGCTGAAATTGGAGAGCGACCTTTTAGAGGCGTTTCTCGAATATATTCCAGAGAACGTTTACTTCAAGGATCGCTGCAGCCGCTTCATACGTGTTAATCGAGCGCTAGCGACCCATCTCGGGCACGACGACCCAAGGCAGCTCTGGAAGAAAACAGATGCGGATTTGTTTAGTTCCGAACATGCAGCTAAGGCATTGAAGGACGAGCAGGACATCATATGCGCAGGCCAGTCACTGCTCGCAGTGGAAGAGAAGGAGACGTTCCCGGACGGTCATGAGGATTGGGTACTCACGACAAAGGTGCCTCTGAAAGATCGACGCGGCCGAATCATCGGGACAATGGGCATTTCGCATAACATTACGGAACGTAAGCAGGCGGAGGCGCGGATTCAACATATGGCGCTTCACGATGCGTTGACAGGATTGCCAAATCGCGTCCTCCTGGTAGATCGGCTTTCGCAGGCAATATCTCTTGCGCGCCGCAGTGGGAAGCATGTCGCAGTACTCATGCTGGACCTTGACCGATTCAAGTCGGTAAATGACTCTTTTGGACACCACGTCGGCGACAGCCTTTTGGAAGTCGTCGCTATACGCTTGAAAAGCTGCCTTCGCGAGAGCGACGTTGTGGCCCGCTGGGGGGGAGATGAATTCGTAGTGGTTCTTCCGGAAGTCAATCAACTGTGTGGCGCGGAGATGGTGGCGGAGAAAATACTTACGACGCTTGCTGAACCATTTCTCATTGAAAGTCATCGTTTGCAGATCAGCGCGAGTATCGGCATTTGCCAATTTCCGGCCGACGGAGAAAATTCCGCCGGACTTCTGGAGATTGCCGATGCGGCGATGTACGAGTCGAAAAAGAAGGGCCGCGACACATACTCATTCTTTACTCCGGAGCTCACGCAAGCTACTCTCCGCCGAAAACAGCTGGAGGTGGATCTGAGAGAAGCTTGTATTCGAGGCGAATTTATCCTTTATTACCAACCGTTGGTTGCTATCGATTCGAGTTGCATCACAGCGGTTGAAGCACTGCTGCGCTGGCATCATCCTGAGCTGGGGATAATTTCTCCAGTCGAATTTATACCTCTCATGGAGGAACTGGGATTGATTTCCGAGGCGGGTAATTGGGTTCTTAAAACGGCATGTATTCAAAATGTTAAGTGGAAAGCTATGGGCCTCGCTCCCGTCCGTGTAGCGGTCAACGTGTCTGCGCAGCAGTTCCTGCGCGGCAATATTGTGAGCGCCGTAAAGTCGGCACTCCGTGAATCCGGTCTAGATCCTCAGTGGCTGGAACTCGAACTCACAGAGAGCTTGACACTCGATGACTCTGGAACTTCAATCGCGATTATGCAGGAGCTCAAGCAGATCGGCGTAAGTCTTTCATTGGACGACTTCGGCACCGGATGGTCATCCCTGTCCTATTTACGGCAATTTCCGTTAGACCGGATCAAGATCGATCGTTCATTCCTGCGAGATGTGGGAACCCATTCGTCGGCAGAGGCGGTAGTCAGGAGCATTCTTAACTTAGGTCGCAATCTCGGTCTATCGTGTGTCGCAGAAGGTGTGGAAACCACGGAGCAGCTTACCTATCTTAAGAATCAAAAATGTGCCGAGATGCAAGGCTACTTGTATAGTGTGCCCTTACCTGCCGACGACTGCAGTGCTCTAATGCTCGCCGGGTCCGCCGTCGCGACACTACACGGATCTCGTGGCTCGGCAAAACTAGTCAGAGAACCTGGTGTTGCGGCAGTACCTCGTAGCGTTGCAATGAAGACACTCGCAGCCGAGCCTCAAGGCAGCCGATCGGCTGTTCTGGAGTCTAAGGCGCGAGTTATGGCTGGGGTGGACGCCGCCAGTCGGGGCCAGGAAACGGCGGTTGACGGAGTTTCGGTCTGAAATAGATAACGACGCTAACCGTTCGAATTCTTTCAGCAGCTTGCAGTTGAAGTAATCGGTTTGTCGCGCGTCAACTCGCTTTCGCTGCCTTTGGGGCTGACGTGCTCCCGGAAAACTCTACCAGTTGAAGCTGGAGTTCTCTCGTAATGTGAAGGAGAGGACGATCCATGAAGAAGAGCCGGTTATGGAAGAGCAGATCATCGGGATATTGAAGCAGCATGAGGCTGGGGTGAAGACGGCGGATGTGTGCCGGGAGCATGGGATCTCGGCGGCGACGTTCTACCAGTGGAAGTCGAAGTTCGGCGGGATGGACGTTGCAGAGGCGCAGCGGCTGAAGGCGCTGGAGGACGAGAACCGTCGATTGAAGCTGCTGGTGGCGGAGCTGAGTCTGCACGGCGAGGCGCTGAAGTGGAGCTTGCCGGTCTGAAGCGCGACGTTGCGCTGGTGCAGGCCGAGCATGGTCTGAGCGAGCGCGGGGCCTGCAAGCTGCTGGAACTGGAGCGGACGAGTTATCGCTACGAGCCAAGGCCTGACCGCAACGCAGAGTTGCGCGTGGAGCTGGTGGCGCTGGCGCGGCAGAAGCCGCGCTATGGCTATCGGCGGCTGCATGCGCTGTTGTCGAGGCGAGGCCATGCGGTGAACGTGAAGCGGGTATACCGGATCTATGTGGAGGAAGGACTGGCGGTGCGGCGGCGCAAGCGCAAGCGGCTGGTGCGTGACCGCGCGATCGAGCCGCGGCTGACGCGCCCCAATCAGGAGTGGGCGATGGACTTCATCGTGGATGGGCTGGCCAGCGGGCGGATAGTGCGCATCCTGAGCGTGGTCTATGCCTTCACGCGCGAGTGCCTGGCGCTGGAGGCGGACAGCTCACTTGGCTCGGGGCGCGTGACGCGTGTGCTGGAGCGGCTGATCGACGAGCGCGGGAGGCCGGAGAACCTGCGCTCCGACAACGACCCCGAGTTCACCTCGCGGCGCATGCTGGGCTGGGCCGAGGAGCAGAAGATCGCGCTGGTCCACATCCAGCCCGGACGCCCCATGCAGAACGGACATGTCGAGAGCTTCCACGGCAGGCTTCGCGACGAATGCCTCAACGCCAACTGGTTCCGCAACTTCGACCACATCCGCGCCACGCTCGACGCCTGGCGCAACGAGTACAACTGCGAGCGGCCCCACTCAGCGCTCGACTACAGAACCCCCGGAGGAGTTCCGCGCTGCCCTGGGCCTATCGGGCTATGGAGATGTGGAAAGCACGGTGCGCTTCCCACATCTCCACAGCCCCAACTACCACTGCGAGATATACTCGCCAAACCACACCACGGAAACTCCAGTTATCACTGGATGAGAAATCGGGGGCACGTCAGGGCGAGGACGGAAAGGCGACAGATGAATTCTGGGCGCAAGCGTGGCTCGACCTTCCTTGGCGTGGGGTGTGCCGCGGCCAAGCGAAGCAAGATGGCATTTACCTGAAGAGAACTTGACTTTCCCGCTGTGGTTGAAGAGATGGCAGGTCTTCGATGCAATCAGCCGGACGGCCTACACAATGGGGAACTAGATATCGTGGGTGATTTCACACCGTACGTTGTATGGCGGTTACTGTACCTCTGCGCATAAAGTGGTTGTCAACCTCCTTCGGCCCGGGCGGGTTCGCATACATCAGGGTAGAGCTCATGCGATCCCGCCATTTTCATAAGATCGAATTCTGTTGCAATCCCTGAGCTATACAGCGTAATCTCGTCACACCCTGAGATGTTCGGGCCTGAAAGTAGAGATGAGGCTCGCAATGTATGTCCGTTTTGCTCGTTTGTTGCCCCGTCGCGTCATGCGTTATATGTATAGGTGGACGCGGCCCTGCTGTTTAGTATGCGGCAATAGAAATCCCGATTGTGCGTGCCAGCAATTAGATCGCATGACCACGGACTTCTCTCTGGCTTCAGGCGTTAGTCGCAGCGCTCCTCCCTCGCTAAATCGCGGATGGCATCTCGGTCAGGTCTACCGCGAGCAGGGAGACCTACCAGTTCGCGACCGATGCTAGACGCCGAATTGGATGCCGCGAAGATTGCGCAAAACAACATCCGAGGTTAGCCGGCAATGGTTAATCTGCGTGAGAAGCTTATGGGACTATGCCTTTGATGTGTCCGAGGCTTTCACGCGACCTCGCTCTTGTCTTCTCTCGGTTGCCCTGCAGCGCAGCACCTGGAACTCTTGCACACGTAAAATCATCCGAGGCTGTCACGAGCCAAAGTTGCCACGCTCTTTCCAAGGCCAACGTACACACTAAGCTTTTACTTCCGATCAGACAGCCAATTGCGGCGAACGACGGAAAATAACGTCAGAGGTTAACACCCCATAGAGATGCTTAGATCAATCGGTTTTGCCTACGTACTCGGCCTTGCTCGATAGGGGGTGCCAGACCGAAAAGGAAGACATCTTTCGTGTGGATGCTTTAACTGGCAAAGAGGGGGATTGTGGAGACCCAGCTGGAGGATGGTGCGCAGGCGACTCGGCCCGGGTGATTTTCTCCACGACGGCCTGTGAGATGAACTGGTTGAGGGAGATGCCATCGTCGAAAGCAAGATCGATAGCCTGCTTTTTGACCGATAAAGGTAAGCGCAGAGGAAAACACTGCTTGTGCTCACGTTTAGCATTCATCGTCACACTTCTTTCCGCGCCGCGCGGTTAACACTCTAAAGCGGCTCTGAAACGCATAGTACCGCCTCGCGTATCGTTTCGTCCACTGTAGATCTTCTGATGAAATCGCCCGTGATATCACCTTGTTACCGCCCTGCTAACACCTGCAGGCGACAGCTACTACCGTCTATGTGAGCCCGATTTTCGTCGCCGTGCGGGTCGATAGCCCGCGTGGCGCGGCACTCACAGGCGGTACGCCCACGCTCGGCGCTTGGGTGTTTCCGGTCGCGCGGTGGGCTTCAACCCCAGTTTTCCCAGCCCCAGACTCACTATCGGCCCCTTTCAGCCTGGTGTTTCGGGTTCGAGGTCTTTCAGCGTTTCACCTAATCTATCTGAAGCCCGCCATCCTCGGACACCGACGGTAGTACGCCTGTGTGGTGAGCCCGCGTCCTTTGCATGACCGCCACTCTGCGACGCCATTAAACTTTATCCCGTAGGTTCATCGGCTGCTCTATTGTTATGTGGCCTCCTTGCCGTTTTACCAGCTCTTTCTCCATCATGCCAGATGGCACAGATCAGCCGGGGCAGGCCCGAGGCTCACTTTGACTTCGCCTGTAATATCACCACCTTCGCTGCATCGCGCAATAGAATGGAGCGGACATACTATGTATCAATATGAGCGCCTCCCGAACTCTCTCTCCCACATATTTATTCGTTCGCATGATAAGTGGAATCCTTCTAACCGGCATTGGTCCTATCTTTCTGATTCTTGTTCTCGTCGTTCATGTCAAATTCCATACGGAGTCTATGTCAGATCCGGCCCATCATTTCTTGCGGGCTCGCTTGCTCGCGCTGATCTGTATAGTCACTGGCCTGCCAATTTGGATGTTTAGCCAGCTGCGCTTAGCTGGGGGAATACGAGACGGCGAGTGGCAGGAATCGGAACTTAAGGCCATTCGCAGGATTGTATTCGCATGTTCTTATTACATTGTCGGCACGCTCATTGTGATAACATATCTGATCGGTATATGCATGCGTGGACGATTGTACTGGCTGGTTAGCTTCGGCCAACTAGCCCTTCCACTAGGCGCCTTCGGAGACTTGTATAAACAGTTCCTTGCGCGTGATAGACGCGACCGCTGTATCAACCAAATCCTTTGCATGCCCCGATCATCGGTCGAATCTACGGTAATAGCTAATCCTGACTATCCGGTCACGGTCCGTCCATATTTAGATCAGGATCAATCGGGTTCCCTCTCACTTTAGCCATATGTGCGAGATGAGCAACATCAGTGTCAATAATTGGGAGACATGCCTATTACTACGGGGGCCTGTGGGTCTCGGTCGTAATTGCATGATGACCCCGCCCGTAACATCACTACTTTGGTCGCATCGACAATATTTATCGGATCGCTATGCTGGAGTCAATCAGCGGACGCCGCTGGTTACACCACTGTAGATACGTGAGCACTCGACCAATGACGCACGGCCAATTAGCACTGCTACTACTGGGGTTCCCCATACTAATCATGTCTGGCTGCGGGGCCACCACAGAAACCACAGCAAATAGTTCTGGAAGTGGCAGCAGTATCTCTGCGCCTCCAAACCAGTCTGTTACACTGCAAGCCGCATCAACCACGGTTCCGCCTGGGGGCACTGACCAACTAACTGCGACTCAGCAGGCTGGTTCCGTTCCCGCTGGGCAGTGGTCAGTCTTGGGTGGCTCGACAAATGGTTCGATCAGCCAGGCAGGTCTATACCGAGCCCCGACCGGAATAGCGTCTCCAACGGCCGTTGTTGTGGAATTCGCGAGTGGCGGCAACACGGCAACGGCCAGCATCATGGTTGTGCCGATCGCACAAAATCAAACAGTTGTTGTTCAGGCCGCACAAGCGTCGGTTCCTGTTCAGTCGACCGACCAGGTCACGGCTACCCAACAAGGCTCTGCTGTAAGCGGCGGGACATGGTTTGTTGCTGGCGGCGTGCTCAATGGTTCAATCGACCCGACGGGGCTCTATCGGGCCCCCGCAACCGTTCCGAACCCAAGCATCGTCACGATCGGATATGTGCTGGGACAGCAGTTATACGAGACTGAAATCACGGTGATGCCAGCATCGGTGAATCCTCCGATCATTCAGCAGATTTCGCCAGGTTCATTGGCCGCACTCTCAACGTTTATTACCGTCGGCGGATCAAACTTTGCAGCAGGAGATATGATCGCGGTTAATTCCGTCCCTGTCACGACAACGTTTATCGACTCCGCCCATCTGTCTGCTATGGTCGTTTTGCAGTCTCCACAAAGCACGACTCTACAGGTTTCAGTTCAAAGCAGTGGGGCGACACCGCTCGTAAGCAATGCGGTACCGCTTCAGGCCGTATTCCCGGAGATTCAAGTTTCCCCTGCGACCTTGTCAGGAGGGCCGATCTCACTTGCGATCACAGGAAGCGGATTCGGAGTTGGTGATGTCGTTTCAATCTCGGGCACTCCGCTAATTACAACGGTCAATTCATCGACGAGCATCACGGCAACTGGGTTTCTCACTCCTTGGACAACTGGATCTGTAACGGTCCAAGTGGCCAGTGGAGATGGGTTGCGCCCAATAGCGGCTCAGGCCATACCGATCGTACCTACAGCCGTTTCGTTCGACGCAGCTGCTCGGTTTTCAACCCAGGCCGCATTTGGTCCGCGCCCAGACGTGGTCATGGCAATTCAAAAGCAGGGATTTGATGGCTGGATCACCCAGCAGTTCGCGCAGCCCGCCCTCGTATTCGATCTCAATGGGAAGAGACAGTATATCGAGGCGACTCTTACGGGTAACTCGCTCCTTCGCCAGCGCGTCGCTCTCGCATTTCAGTCATTCATCGTTCCCCAAGATCAGGATTTCAATCCTTCAGTCACGGAGTTTGAGACGAAATTAGAGCGGGATTCATTTGGCAATTTCCGCGATCTGCTAACAGACATTGCATCGGATCCCAACATTGGATGGTTTCTCAATCTGGCGAACAATCGAGCGGCGGTTAATACAATAGCTCAGCCAAACCAAAACTTCGCAAGAGAAGTCATGCAGCTATTCAGTATAGGCCCATTCATGCTCAACGATGACGGAACGGTTCAAACTGACAGCCAAGGCATACCCTTGCCGGCCTACACGCAGGACACGGTGATTGATCTTACCCGGGTGCTCACCGGATGGACCTATGCGCCACCGGTGAATCCAACGTACACGATATGGGGAGTTGATTGGACGCAGCCGCTTGTGCCAGCTGCCAATTACCATGATTATGGCGCCAAGTTGTTGTTCGGGACGGTAGTTGTGCCCGCCGGCCGCACCGTACAGCAGGATAGGGATACCGCGCTCGATGCCATTTTCAACCACCCCAATGTTCCACCTTACATCTCGCATCTTCTAATTCAGAGGCTTGTTACCAGCAATCCGAGCCCTGAGTACATTCGGAGAATAGCTGCGGTATTCGAAAACAATGGTTATGGAGTAAGGGGGGATCTCGCAGCCGTTGTCCGTGCGATTCTGCTGGATCCGGAAGCGCGGCGCGGAGATACCACGCCCGGTCCTAACGATGGTTTTTTGAGAGAGCCATTCCTGTTTCAGCTTGAGACCATGGCCACGTTAGACGACCTCACAACGGACGATCAGCCCGACTACGTTGCCAAGACCATGGGCGAGAATATTTGGGAAGCCCCCACCGTATTTGGATTTTTCTCTCCTACCTATCGGATCCCAGGGACAACAATTACAAGTCCAGAGTTTGGGCTGATGAATAACATTGCCGTCGATATAAAAACCAATACCCTTTGGCACATTGTGTTTCAGGACCAGCCGGGGCTAGTAGGCTATACACAAAGTTCTTGGCTCATCCACAACTTTACAACTGTTCCCGCAATGGTAGAGGCGCTCAACCATCTCGTCTACCACGGGACCATGTCGCAACAAGAAGCCACAACCATTATCAACTATTGCTCCAATCAAAACCCTTTCGATGTTCAGACTCAGCTTCAGAGCGCGATCTTCCTCGCGCTAGATGCTGAATCGAACGATGTATCCCACTAGGAGAACCATGATCTCAAGAAGGTCTTTTGCAAAGCTCGCAGTTCGCTCGGGAATCGCCGCGGCTACAGCCCCGCTATGGAAAAGCGCCGTGTGTGCGAAGGCGTTCGCGCAATTACCGATCAGCTACAAGGCTCTCGTGGTAATCACTCTAGAAGGAGGTAATGATGGCAATAATGTTCTTATTCCCCTTGATGCTTCCACTTATGCACAGTATTCCGCGCTTAGGTCAGCAGTAGCTCTGCCGCAATCCGCTTGCCACGTTCTCAATTCTGCGGCTGGCAGCCCTTCCTACGGACTGCATCCTTCACTGGTCAATGTTGCCGCTTTGTACAATGCCGGTTCTGCAGCCGTCATAGCGAATGTAGGTCCGATTGCGAGGCCTGCCACGAAAAGTCAGATACTGCAAAACCCTGACTTGATTCCGCCTGCTCTTATGTCTCATCCGGCAGGTGTGAATCAGTGGGAGAGTGCGACTATGGAGGCTCTCCCGACGACGGGCTGGGGCGGCAGGATTGCCGACTTGATTGCTTCTCAGTCTGGCAGCCTGCCTCCTGTCTTCGACGCAGCCGGGGAAAGCATCTTTACAGTTGGCCGATCTGTACAGGCCATCTCTGTAAATGTCGGCGGAGGTCCCGCCTCGCCTCAATCAGCGGGTCTTCAGCAAGCCATGCTGGAGATCGCCCAAAATGATGCCTTATCCGAAAATCAGATCATTGCCCGAGCTGCAGCTCTTCGGATACAAGCACTCAACGATCAGGCACTCATTAGCCAAGCCCAGTCCTCGGCCGCTCCGCTGCGGACTACCTTTCCGACGAGTGGATTTGGTCAGGCTATGCAGGCGATCGCTTCGATTATCAACGGTCGGGATGCAATTGGAGCGACGCGGCAAATCTTTTACGCCCAGCAAGGGATCTATGACACCCACCAGAACCAAATGGGGACCCATGCGTCTTATCTCTCTGAGCTGGACGGGGGACTTGGCGCGTTGATGTCGGCGTTGCAAGAAATGGGACTCAGCGATCAGGTGCTCGTTTGCACGCATTCGGACTTCAATCGCACATTTATCGCTAACACCGCAGCAGGAACCGATCATGCTTGGGGCAATCATCAGCTAGTCCTGGGAGGAGGTATTCGCGGCGGCCGAATTATAGGAAGCTTCCCTGATTTAGACCTCGGCGGAAGCATGGACTTCAATGGCTATGGCATTTGGATTCCAACGATCTCAGCGTGCCAAATGGCAGCCGGCATGGGGAATTGGATGGGGCTCTCAGCATCACAACTTGGCCAGGTGTTTCCGGACCTCGCAAACTTTCCCAATGGTGCAATCGCGCTATGACCATTATTGGAATGGCAAACCTGGCTTCTCCGCCAAGTC
>Ga0134126_10000710_pt1 | contig 41841 bp, 33 predicted proteins | sample KB31752_FD_96881 | JGI IMG/M metagenome (GOLD analysis project Ga0134126, IMG submission 96881) | Terrestrial soil microbial communities with excess Nitrogen fertilizer from Kellogg Biological Station, Michigan, USA - KB3-175-2 | ecosystem: Environmental > Terrestrial > Soil > Unclassified ...
AACTCGCAGTTCACGCAGCTGATGAACGACATCAACAGCGTGGCCGCGCAGACCCAGTTCAACGGCGTGAACCTGCTGGACGGCACGTTCCAGGGCGCCACCTTCCAGGTCGGTGCCAATGCCGGCCAGTCGATCACCATCGGTGCGATTTCGAGCGCGAGCTCGAGCGCCATCGGCAACTACTACACGGGCACCGCCACCGTTGCCAATGCCACGGTATCGCTTGCCTCCGGCTCGACCTACGCCGGCGCGACTGCCGCGGCAACCGGGGGAGTGTACAACTCCGGAACCACGGGGCTTGCCAGCTCGTCCGACCTCAACACTGCCGTCAGTGGCTCCTCCGTCACCCTGAGCGTCAGCGTTGATGGCACCTCCTACAACACCAACGCCATCACCCTCACGGGCACGGCGAGCACTGACCTCAAGAGCATCGCAGCCGGCATCAACCAGGCGCTCAGCTCGGTGGGCGGTATCGTCGCCACGGTCAACAGCGCCGGCACCGGCATCACGCTCAGCGGCACTGCCGCGGCCGGCGACGGGCATATCGTCGACTTCTCCGTTGCGAGCGCCACCGACGCATCCGGCAACAGTGTCACCGCCGGCGCGAATACGCTGAAGGATCTCGGCGTCGACAGCTCGGACACGATCGGCACGTACAAGGCCGGGTCCGGCACGGTTGCCGGCACCGCCAAGTACCTGAGCGGACTCGATGTCAAGACGGTCGACAACTCGAACCTCACGCTGATCTCGATCGACAACGCGCTGCAGCAGATGGCGACCAGCAGCGCGAACCTCGGTGCGTATCAGAACCGGTTCCAGGCTGCGATCACCGGCTTGAACACGGACGCCACCAACCTCAGTGCCGCGAAGAGCTCGATCGTGGACGCCGACTACGCTCAGGCGACCTCGAACCTCTCCAAGGCGCAGATCCTGCAGCAGGCAGGCACGGCGATGGTGGCCCAGGCCAATACCATCCCGCAGAACATCCTCTCGCTGCTGCAGAAGCTGCCGTAACGGAGAAGACGCTGAGAGGAAACTTCATCAATCACCGACGAAGGTACGGAGGGTGGGCGCCGCAAGGCCCCGCCCTCTCTTCGCTGCCGGGCAGCTCTCACCACTAGGACACGCGCATGGCCACCAATCCGGTCGTTTCGGTCGCAAGCAACAGCAGCGCGGGTGCGGCCGGTGGATCCGTGATCGACGTGAGCGCGCTGGTCTCGGAGCTGGTGGCGGCGACCAAGGCGCCGCAGGAATCGCTCATCACCAGCAAGACCCAGGCGGTCACTACCGAGATTTCCGCGGTAGGTACGCTGAAGAGCGCGCTCTCGACCTTCCAGTCCTCTCTGAGCCCCGTCGCCACGACGACTGCGTTCGACTCCCTCAGCGCGACGAGCAGCGACACGACGGCATTCACGGCTTCGGCCGACTCGAGCGCGACGCTCGGCAGCTACAGCGTCACTGTGAGCGGGCTCGCGCAGGCCCAGCAGATCGTCTCCACTACCTCGTGGTCGGGAGGGGGCTCCGCAACCGTCGGTACGGGTACCCTGCAGGTTTCCCTGGGCGGAACGAGCTTCTCAGTCTCGATAGACAGCAGCAACGATACGGTTTCCGGCATCGCCGCCGCCATCAACGGGGCGAGCGGAAACCCCGGCGTCGAGGCGAGCGTCGTGACGGGCACGGGCGGCAGCGCCTATCTGGTATTGAGCTCGTCGCTGACCGGCGCCGCCAATACCATCCAGGTCACGGAGACGGATGGCGGCAGCGGCTTGTCCGCACTGACATACGGGACCGGGAACACGGCGAACTATTCCCAACAGACCGCGGCTAAAGATGCCAGCCTCAGCATCGCCGGCATTTCCTACACCAGCGCGAGCAATACGGTCACCGGAGCGCTGAGCGGCGTCACACTCAACCTCCTGGCCCCCACTACCTCGGCGGCCACTCTCAGTGTCGCGACCAATACCGCCGCGGTCGAGACGAACATCCAGGCTTTCGTTGCCGCCTACAATGCGCTGCAAGGCACGTTTGCATCGCTCGGCAGCTACAATGCCACCACCGGAACGGCAGGACCTATGCTCGGCGACGCGCTGCTCTCCGGTATGCAGAGTCAAGTACGCTCGACGCTTTACAGCGTCGTCAATACCGGGTCAACGACTTACAACACTCTGGCAAGCATCGGCGTCACGACAAACAGCGATGGCACGTTGAGCGTCGATACCGCGAAGCTGTCGGCGGCTCTTACGGCTGATTTCAGCGCCGTGAGCCAGCTCTTCAGCGGCGCATCGGGCGTTGCATCGTCGCTCAACAGCCAGATCACCTCCGATCTCGCCTCAGGCGGAACGATAGACTCCCGCAGCAAGACATTGGTAGAGCAGGACAACGCGCTGACGCAGCAAAGCAATCAGCTCGATCAACAGATGACCCAGCTGACCGCCAGCCTGACGCAACAGTATGCGTCGCTCAATACCCTGCTCTCCTCGCTCCAATCGACCTCTTCCTACCTCACTCAGGCCTTCTCGAACCTGCCGAAGGTCCAGGCGACCCCCGCCGCCTGACGCCGGCAGACTCAAGTTACGCGTTGCGGGGCCGTTATCCCGGATACCTCAGCTTGAAGAGACCGCCTCGTGAGCTCCTACTCGACACAGTCGAAGCTTGCCGCCTATCGCAGCGTCGTCGCGCACGGAGCCGTTGCCGATGCCGATCCTCATGGGCTGGTGCTCACGGTTCTCGATGCCACTCTCGGACGGCTTGCGGTGGCCCGCACTTGCATCGAGCAGCGCGAAACCAGGCGCATGGCAGGCCTTCTGCACAGCGCGGTCATCCTGATCGCCGAGCTGCGCGGCAGCCTCAACCTGCGCGACGGCGGCCCCCTGGCTCAGAACCTCAGCGATCTTTACGACTACATGGCGCGCCGGCTGATTCACGCGAATCTCAATAGTGACGCCGCGGCGGTGGCCGAGGTGCATAGCCTCCTCGGTGAGATCCGCAGCGGCTGGGCGGCCATCGGTCCCCAGGTGCGACGCGAGTCGGAACCGTCCGCCTCCGCTGCCTAGAGATAGGCATCGAGCGGCGGCGCGGCGTCGGGGCAGGCGCCGAAATGCGACATATTTCGCTGCGCCCGTGATGGGTTCCTGCCAAGGTGGCGCCCATGAGCAGACGCCACGCCCGCGCCATCCCGAGCCCCAAGCCTCGCCCGCGCGCTCAGCTGTCCGCCGGATCCCCGTCGACCACGCTGCAGCAGGCGTGGGTGCTCTATTCCGGAGGCCAGCGAGCCGAAGCCGAAGCACTGTGCCGGTCGATTCTCGCCCGACAGGCGGACGACACCGGCGCCATGACGCTGCTCGGGATCATGCTGGCCCAGGCCGGCCGCCTGGCCGAAGCCGCCGAGCTGCTCGGGAATGTTGCCAGCCGCAATCCACGGGACGCCAGCGCGCACAACAACCATGGCAACGTCCTCAGGTCCCTCGGTCGCTACGGGCAGGCCCTCGCCTGTTACGAGCGGGCTGTTTCGATCCTGCCGGACGATGCTGAGGCACATTACAACCGCGGCGTCACTCTTCATGATCTGCGGCGGCACGTCCAGGCGCTCGCGAGCTATGACAGAGCGCTCGAGCTGAAGCCGGATCACGCCTCCGCCTGGAACAATCGCGGTGCGACATTGCGGGCGCTCGAGCGCAAGGAGGAGGCGCTCGCCAGCTACGATCGTGCGCTTGGGGTGCGGTCCGACTACGCGGAGGCTCACAACAATCGCGGAGTGTGCCAGCAGGAGCTCGGCCACCCCGATGAGGCGCTCGCCAGCTACGACCGCGCGCTCGCGCTTCGGCCGCGATACGCCGAAGCGCACAGCAACCGGGGCAGCGCTCTGCAGAAGAGTCAGCGATTCGAGGAAGCCCTGGAGAGCTACGACCGGGCGTTGACCTGCCAGCCCGGCTATGCGGAAGCGCACAACGGGCGAGGCGTCGTGTTGATGTGTCTCGAGCAGCTCGAGGAGGCGGTGGCCAGCTTCGATCGTGCGATCGCAGCACGGCCGGCCTACGCCGAAGCGTACAGCAATCGAGGCGCGGCACTACGGGCGCTCAAGCGCTACCCGGAAGCACTGGCGAGCTGCCAGCGGGCATTGGAGATCGAGCCCTGGTGCGTCGACGGGCTCGCCAATCTGGGCGCCACGTTCGCCGATCTCAAGAGCTTCAATGACGCGCTGGCGTGCTCTGAGCGCGCGCTCACCCTCAGGCAGGATGCCCTCGGGTATGTGTCTCAGGCGGGCGTGCTGCATGAGCTGAAGCGCTCCGAGGAGGCGGTGGCGAGCTATCAGCGGGCGCTCGTCCTCGATCCGAATGCCGGATCCGTGCTCGGGACGTTGCGGCACCTGCGCATGCAGCTGTGCGACTGGGCCGACTACGACGCCGATGTGGCGCGGATCGCCGCGGGACTCGATCAGGGCCGGTCGATGGCGAGACCCTTCAATGTGCTTTCGCTCCTCGACTCTCCCGCGATGCACCGCAAGGCGAGCGACATCGCCGTTGCCGAGCTCTGCACGCCGCGCCGTCACCTGCCCCCAATGCCCCGACGTCCGCGGCACGATCGCATCCGGTTGGGCTATTTCTCCGCCGACTTGTATGGCCACGCCGTCGCGTTCCTGACCGCCGAGCTTTTCGAGACACATGATCGCTCCAGGTTCGAGCTCACGGCATTCTCGTTGGGCCCCAACGTCCATGACGAGACACGCTCGCGCATCGAACGGGCTTTCGACCGTTTCCTCTGGGTCGGCGCGCAGTCGGACTGGGAGATAGCGGAGCTGTCGCGGCGGCTGGAAATCGACGTGGCCATCGACCTCGGCGGTTACACCGGCGATTCGCGGCCGCGAATCATGGCCCTGCGCACAGCACCGATCCAGGTCAGCTATCTGGGCTTCCTCGGCACGATGGGCGGAGACTTCATGGACTACCTGGTCACCGATCCCGTCATCGTGCCGCCGGAGGCGCGCGAGCATTACGCCGAGAAGCTCGCGTACCTCCCGAGCTATCAGGTCAACGACACGAAACGCATCATCGCGGACAAGACGCCCAGCCGGGATGAGCTCGGCCTGCCGCCGAGCGGATTCGTGTTCTGCTGCTCCAACGCGAGCTACAAGATCACACCGGACGTCTTCGCAAGCTGGATGAGGATTTTGGCCGCGGTTCCGGACAGCGTGCTCTTCCTGGTGGCTGGCAATGCGGTAGCCGAGCGAAATCTGCACCGCGAGGCAGCCTCTCGCGGCATCTCGCCGGACCGACTCGTATTCGGCGCACGTGTCGCCCCGGCGGAGTATCTGGCGCGATACCGCGCCGCCGACCTTTTCCTCGACACATCACCTTACAACGCCGGCACGACTGCGAGCGATGCCCTATGGGTCGGGCTGCCGGTGCTCACCTGCATCGGGAAATCCTTCGCTGCCCGCGTCGCCGCCAGTGTGCTCACCGCCGCCGGGCTGCCCGAGCTGATAACCCGTGACCGCTCACAGTACGAGCAGCTTGCGATCGAGCTCGCCACACAACCGGAACGCCTCGCTGCAATACGCCGCAGGCTGACCGAGAACCGTCCGAGCTGCGCGCTCTTCGACACGCCACGGATGACGAGGGACCTCGAGGAGCTCTACGCACGCATGTACGAGCGCCACCTCGCCGGCCTCCCACCCGAGCATCTGCCGCCCCGCTGCGGCTGAAATCACATCAGGTCCATTCGTGCCGGAACCGAAGCTCTACCAGGTCTACAGCTCGGCACAGTCGCGGGCGCAGCTCGATCCCGGATTCATCCCAATCGACAACTGCGCCGGCGAGCGGCCGGACTGGGGCGAATTCTGGCCCATCCGGCGCTTTCTCCGGGAGAATGACGACCTCGATCCGCAGGCCTACTACGGATTCTTCTCTGCCGAATTCCACGGCAAGACGGGCTTGGGCGCGGATGCGGTCCGAGCCTTCATCGAGCAGCAGGGCGCGGCAGCGGATGTCATCGCGTTCTCTCCGTTCTTCGATCAGATGGCCTTTCCGCTCAACATCATGGAGCAGGCCATCGGCGCGCACGGGGAATACCTGGACGCGCTGCAGCAGTGCGCGAGCCTCATCGCTCCCGGTTTCCAGATGGCTCGCAGCGCGACGACGACGCAGAACACGATCTACGGCAACTTCTTCGCGGCCAAGGCCAGCTTCTGGTCGGAATGGCTGCGGCAATGCGAGCGAATCTTCCAGCTCGCGGAAGAGTCCCTGACGCCGCTTGGCATCGAGCTCAATCGTAACGTGAGTTGCGGCGCCGGCACGGGACCCCTGAAGGTCTTCATCATCGAGCGGGTGGCAAGCCTGCTGCTGTGGTCGCAGCGGCAGTGGGTGGTCAGGCCTTACGATCCCGCGCTATTGCCTCTGTCGCCCTCGCCGCTCGCGGGATTATTGAGCGTTGCGGACCTGTCGATCCTCGACGCTTTGAAGATCGCGTACGAGCGCAGCGGCTTCGAGCGCTTCCTGTCCCTTTATGCACAGCTGCGCGGCAGAGTGCTGCAGCGTCCGGCCGCGGCGGAGCGCCCGTCCGGCGCCGATCCCGCGCCGGTGCGGGTGCGGGACGCAGCAGAAGCCGCGCAGGCCGGCAAAATACGCATCGTCTGTGCCACGCGAAAAGGGCGCGAGGATTTCTTCGCGCAGACCGCCCTCGGCAGATCACTGACGCTCTATCGCCCCCCGGCAGTGGAGATACGGCTGTTCCCCGAGAACGATCGCGGCCTGCCGGAGGTCTACAACCAGGCCATCGACGAGTCGGCCAAGGACAGCGCGGCGCTCGTTTTCATGCACGATGACCTTCACCTCTGCGACTTGCACTGGGCGGACAAGGTGCGCCAGGGACTTGGCGCCTTCGATGTCATCGGGCTCGCCGGAAATCGGCGTCGGGTCCCCCGGCAGCCTGGATGGATGTTCGTCGACGAGCGGCTGACGCGGGACAGCCTGGATAATTTGAGCGGCGCGGTGGCCCACGGCCGGGGACTGCCCTTCGATACGGTCGATGTGTTCGGACCCTCCGGACAGTCCGTCAAGCTCCTCGACGGCCTGTTCCTCGCTGTCGCCAGCGAGACTCTGCGCGCAAAGCCGCTGCGCTTCGATCAACGCTTCGATTTCCATTTCTACGACATGGATTTCTGCCGCCAGGCCGAGCAAGCGGGTCTGCGGATGGGCACTTGGCCGATCTCGGTCGTGCACGAGAGCACGGGCGGATTCATCAGCGAAGCCTGGCAGCGCGGGTTCGAGACCTACATGGACAAGTGGGGCGACTGAAATGACACGCTCCTTCGATGATCTCGGGTACGAGGATTTCCGCCGCATGGCCGGGGACCCGGCACTCAGCGCGCACGAAAAAGTCGGCTTTCCCGATTCCTATCGGGAGGGTTACGAAGAAGCCATCTTCAACGACATCGTCGGTAAGCTGTCCAATCTCCAGGGTCGCTCCAAAACGATTCTCGACATCGGTCCGGGCTGTTCTGGACTGCCCAAACGGCTGATCGCCCACAGTGCCACGCGCGAGCATGCGCTCGTGCTCGTCGACTCGCCCGAAATGCTGGCGCACCTGCCCGACGGCGCGGGCGTGACCAAGGTACCGGGCTTTTACCCGGACTGCGAAGAATCGCTCGATGCCTGGAAGGGGAAGTTCGATGTCATCCTCTGCTACAGCGTGTTGCATTACATATTCGTCGAGGCCGGATTCTGGAAATTCCTCGATTACTCCCTCGAGCTCCTGGCGGATGGCGGGCAGATGCTGATCGGGGACATCCCCAACGTTTCGAAGCGAAAGCGCTTCTTTTCGAGCGCAGCGGGCATACGGTTCCATCAGGCGTTCATGGGCACCACCGATGTGCCGCAGGTGGACTTCCGCTCAGTCGAGACGAGCCGCATCGATGACGCCGTGATCCTGGGCGTGATCATGCGCGCCCGCGCGCAAGGCTGCGATGGCTACTGGTTACCGCAACCTCCAGCGCTTCCCATGGCGAATCGCCGTGAGGACGTGCTGATTGTCAAACCGTGATGGAGTCAGGCTATGGGTACGAAAAAGCTCGTCATCGTCGGCGATACCGCCTTCGCGGAAATAGCCCGCGAGTATTTCGACGGTGACTCGAGCTACCGCGTCGTCGCCCACGCCGTCGAAAAGCCTTACCTCAAGCGGGAGGAGCTGCACGGACTGCCTGTGGTGGAGTTCGAATCGCTCGATCGGCATTTTTCTCCGGCCGATCACGAGGTCTATGTCGCTGCCACCTATACCCAGCTCAACCGGCTGCGCACGAGACTCGCACGCTCGGCCAAGGAGAAAGGCTATGCCCTGGCGTCTTACGTCAGTTCGCGTGCTTTCGTGTGGCGCAACGTACGTCTCGGTGAGCATGTGTTCATATTCGAGGACAACACCGTTCAGCCGTTCGTCACGCTCGGCAACAATGTCGTTCTCTGGAGTGGCAACCACATCGGCCATCACAGCACCGTCCGCGACAATGTTTTCATCTCGTCCCACGTCGTCATCTCCGGCTTCTGCGATATCGGCGCAAACAGCTTCCTCGGCGTCAACGCGACCATAGCCAACAACGTCACGATTGCAGAAGACAACTGGCTCGGCCCGAACACCGCGATCATGAAGAGCACCTCGGCCGGAGAGCTCTTCAAGACACGGCAGGCCGCCGCCGAAAGCGTGTCCACGCACCGGTTCTTCCGGATCCCCGGATGAAGTGGCTGAAGCACGGCGTGATATGGAAGCCGTCGGGCACACGTTGGTGGGCTCGCACTCATGCGACGTGCCCGACTCCGATCTGGCTTCACGAGAACATGCTGCGCGTCTACGTGCAGTGCCGCGATGAGCATGGTGTGGGCCGCGTCGGATACGTGGACCTCGACCCCGGCGATCCACGCAGGGTAATCCGGGAATCCGAGGCACCCGTGCTGGACATCGGCGAGCCGGGTGCGTTCGACGACAACGGCGTGTTCCAGACGACAGTGCTCCGTGTCGCGGACGGTCGGCTCCTCATGTACTACGTCGGATTCGAGCTGTGCCGAAAAATCCGCTATCGCCTCCTGGCGGGCCTCGCGGTCAGCGAGGACGACGGCGAAACATTCCAGCGCGTCCAGACCACACCGATACTCGAGCGCAGCCCTGGTGAGGAGCACATCCGTGGGGGCCCGTGGGTGATGATGGATGGCGGACGTTTTCGCATGTGGTACGTCGCGGGCGGATCGTGGGAGCAGATCGGGGACAAGCAGGTGCCGGTGTACGACCTGCGGTATGTCGAGTCGGCGGATGGCATCCATTGGCCGTCGCACGGACGGGTGGTCCTGCCCATGAACCTGGCCGAGGAGCACGGATTTGGCCGCCCCGTCGTCAGGCAAGGGCAGGACGGCTATCGGATGATCTATTCGATTCGTCGCCGCGATCCGGCCCGATACCGAATGGGCTTTGCCACCTCGCCCGACGGCCTGCAGTGGCAGCGGCACGACCACATGATCGGACTCGACGTATCCGAGCAAGGGTGGGACGCAGATTCGGTGGAGTTCGGTGTGGATGTCGAGACCGCCGGCAAGACCTGGCTGCTCTACGACGGGAACGATTTCGGCGGGACCGGCTTCGGCATTGCGGAGCTCATCAGCCCGTGATGAAGGCCCGTCTCTTCCTGCCGGACGATGCCGCGCGCTGGGACGAATTCTGCGCTGGCGCGCATGGCGCGACATTTCTACATTCGCGGCGCTTCCTGTCGTATCACTCGGACCGGTTCGTCGACCAGTCGATCGTCATCGAGGATGCCGGCGACTGGTTGGGTGTCATTCCCGCCGCACGACATCCAGTCGAGCAGGAGGTGGTGGTATCGCACCCGGGTATCACCTATGGCGGCGTGCTGCATCATGGGCGGTTGCGAGGCGGTGAGATGCTTGCAGCCCTCAGCTCCGCCGCGACGCTGTGGCACGCAGCCGGCTTCACCCGACTCCAGTACAAGGCGGTGCCGCACATTTATCAGCGCGCGCCGGCTCAGGAAGATCTCTATGCCTTGTTTCGTGCGGGTGCGCGGCGGTACCGCTGCGACCTCTCGAGCTGCATCGACCTGCGTCACAGGCTTCCGGTGAGCGAGCGCCGTCGGCGTGCGCGCGGGAAGGCGCTGAGAGCCGGGGCCCAGATCACGGCCGGGAACGAGCATATGCGCGCCCTATGGGGCGTGCTCGAAGACAATCTGCGACGCAAGCACCAGACGCAACCCGTTCATACGCTCGCCGAAATCACGACACTGGCCACGCGCTTCCCAGATCGGTTACGCATCATTGCCGCACTCCTCGGCGGAAAGATAGAGGCCGGCATTCTGCTGTTTCTGACGGAGAGGGTAGCTCATGCCCAGTACATCGCATCGAGCGAGCGCGGCCACGAGATCAACGCGCTCGATCTCGTGCTCGAGTCGGCGATCGAGGAGAGCCGGCTCGACGGAAAGCGCTATTTCGATTTCGGGATCAGCACGGAAGAACAGGGACACGCGTTGAACGAAGGCCTGAACCGGTTCAAGAACGAGTTCGGTGCCGGCGGCGTAGTCCATGAGTTCTATGAGTGGAACCTGCGGAGAAATGACGATGCCATTGGGTGACTGCCGAATAATCGAGTTGCCGAAGGTCGCCGACCCGCGGGGCAATCTGACCTTCGTGGAGGGCGGGAATCACATCCCTTTCGAGATTCGCCGCGTCTACTATCTTTATGACGTTCCCGGCGGATCGGATCGCGGCGCGCATGCGCACAGGAGCCTGCATCAGTTCGTGGTCGCCATGTCCGGCAGCTTCGACATCGTCCTTCACGACGGCGACCGACAGCGCCGGTTTCATTTGAATCGCTCGTATTTCGGCCTCTACATCTGCCCGATGATGTGGCGGACACTCGATAATTTCTCTTCGGGCGGCGTCTGCATGGTGCTCGCATCGGAAGTCTATGATGCCGCGGATTACATCCGCGACTACGACCAGTTTCTGACACTCGCACGCGGCTCTCAGGTGGTGGCTCGCTGATCTGTCCGACACGTCGCGCGAGCGATCGCCCCTTTTCATGAAAGTCGAATTCCTGAATCTCAAGCGCGTGAACGAGCCGCACGAAGCCGCGATTCACGCTGCGATCGAGCGCGTAATCGGATCCGGCTGGTATATCCTCGGCGAGGAAACGGCGGCCTTCGAGCGCGAATTCGCGGACTACTGCGGCGTCGCTCATTGCATAGGGGTGGCAAACGGTCTCGACGCGCTGCATCTGATCCTGCGCGCGTATGAGATCGGCCAAGGCGACGAAGTGATCGTTCCTTCGAACACGTTCATCGCCACCTGGCTTGCGGTGAGCCAGGCCGGGGCCCGCGTGGTGCCGGTCGAGCCCGACGAGCGCACCTGCAACCTCGACCCTGGACGCATCGAGGCGGCAATTACGCCCCGCACACGCGCGGTGATGCCCGTGCATTTGTATGGACAGCCGGCCGACATGGCGCCGATCAACCGGATCGCGCGCAAACACGGGCTGCGCGTCATAGAGGACGCAGCTCAGGCGCACGGCGCGCGCTATCAAGGCCGGCGAGTGGGCGCCTTGAGCGACGCCGCAGGCTTCAGCTTCTACCCTGGCAAAAACCTCGGTGCGCTCGGCGATGGCGGCGCCATCACGACCGATGACGACGCGCTGGCCGTTACGCTCCGCAAATTGCGAAATTACGGATCGAGCATCAAGTATCGGCACGAGGTCGCCGGACTGAATTCGAGACTGGACGAGCTGCAATCCGCGATTCTGCGCAGCAAGCTGCCGCATCTCGATGCCGAGAACACAAGACGCAGCGCAGCGGCGGCCACGTACCTGGAAGCATTGGCCCCCCTGCCGCTGCAACTGCCTCATGTCCATGAAGATGCCGAGCCCGTATGGCACCTGTTCGTCGTGAGAACACCCGACCGGGATGCCCTCCAGGCTCACCTGCGCGCCCAAGGCATAGGCACGATGATCCACTACCCGCTGGCCTGCCATCGCCAGGCGGCGTACTCGGCAGAACGATGGCCGGCGCTTCCGATCGCCGAGCGAATCCAATCGGACGTATTGAGCCTCCCAATGGCTCCGTATCTATCCGCGGCCGACATCCGGGCCGTGGCCGAAAGTATCCGGACATTCTTCGCATGTCGCTGATCAACATACTGATCCCAGCATTCAAGCCGGCGTTTCTCCGGCAAGCCATCGAATCGGCGGGGATCCAGTCCCGGGGCAACGTTTCGATCGTGGTGTCCGACGACTCCGCGGACGGCGAGGCCACGCGGGAAGTGCGCAATATCCAGTGCGCGGCGCCGATTCGCTTTGTCGCCGGTCCACGCAAGGGGACGCACCGCAACATGATGCATCTCCTGGATCAGGTGGAGCCGGACTGCCGTTACGTCCACTTCCTGTTCGACGACGATGTACTCTTCCCGGGCTTCATGGACACGCACCTGCTTGCGTTGGAAGCATCCAAATCGGCCAGGGTTTCCGTATCCGCCCGTTGGGCGATCGATGAGCGCAACTTCATCCACGGCGATTTTCAGGTGCCGGACCAGGTGCGCAACTACTCGGGAAAGGCAACGGCGATCGACATCAGCTTCCTGTTCCGGTCGACAGTGCCGTTCATGCTCAATTGGCTGGGCGAGTATTCGAACGCGGTGTGGCGCCGTGAGCATGTCGAGGCGCTGCGGCAGATGGCCTTTGCGGATATTCCTTACTACGGACTCGGCGACGTCGCCCAGTTCCTGATGGCCGCCCGCGCTGCGCCGATCGTCTATCTGACCGAGCACCTCGGCGCGTTTCGCATTCACTCTCAACAGCAGACGTTCAATAGGAAATCATCGGCACTGAAGGCCGGCTACCTGGCCTGGGCCGCTTTGGCACACATAGGCTCGAAGCTCGAGATCCTGAACGACACGGAGATCGAGCAGTGCCTCCGTCTGGTCGTGCAGAACGTCATAAAGAACTATCCGGACGACGCGGAAATGCTTTCCATCGCGGACACGTTGATGACCGGCACGATACAGGACCGGCTGCTGTCCTTCGGCTCGGTGTGGCGGCAGTTCTCGGAGAAGATCCTTCAGCCGTTGCTGCAGTAGCCGCGCGGCGGATCAGGCCGCACATGCGTCAGTCCAGGCAGCGTCAGGCCGAATCCCGATCGGGTCTGCCGGCTCGCGGCAACATCCCTTCTTCTTCGTAAATCCGCGAGAGCGGCAGCGTGAGGCCGATCGAGCGCAGCTCGAGCACCGACTCGAGCGACTCGAGAGCCACCGGCTCCCAGGCATCCTCCCGGCGAAACACCGTCACTTCGACGGCTTTCTGCGCGACGATGACATACTCCTCGAGGTCCGGAATCCGCCGATAAGCGATCCGCTTCTCGTGCCGATCGATGCTGGCGGTTGAAGGCGAGAGCACTTCCACGATCAGCTTCGGATTGGTGAAGAAGAGCTGCTCCTCTTCCTCCCGTCCGCAGACGACCATGACGTCCGGATAATAGCCGTAATCGTCGCGGCTCATGCGCAACTTGACACCGACATCGGACATGTAGGACTCGCACTTGCCCCCCTTCAAGTGATCGCGAAAGGCGCCATGAAGGCGGCTGGCTATCCGATTGTGCCGGGGCGTGACTCCGCACATCGCGAACACTTCGCCCGCGAGGTATTCGTGACGGATCCGGGAATTCGCCTCGAGCTCGAGATATTCCTCGAAGGTCATGGGAACCTGCGGCCCGGCTGCATATTTCGGCGCCGACTCGAAAACCCGCAGCCGATCCCGCCGGATCGTCTCCAGCCATTCGAACACTCTCTCGGTTTCCACTCGCGACAGTCTCAAGACCGCATTTTGAATGTCTGTGATGGTATGCATCTGTCCACTCCGATTCCAACGATCGAGCGCAGACCTCATTGTATGGACAGAACGGCCGAACGCCAGCTCTCGCAGACATTTCTACGAAAAACAACAGAAATGCAGAGAAATTGAGCGACGTCGTTTTCGACGTCCGAAACGGACGTTAGTCGACGAACTTTCGCGCGTTCCGAAACAACCGCATCCAACCGCTGTACTCGCCCGCATTGCGCGGGCGCCAGGAGTTCTGGATGTAGCGGAAGGACCGCTCCGGGTGCGGCATAGTGATGGTCACGCGGCCGTCGAGATTGCTGAGCGCCGCGATACCGTGCGGCGAGCCGCTGGGATTGAAGGGATAACGGCTGGCGACGCTGCGGTCGTTATTGACGTAGCGAAAGCCGACCAGGCCGTCCTGCACGCACTTCCCGGCTGCCGCGTGCGACTCGAATTCGGCGTGGCCCTCGCCGTGCGCCACCGCGATCGGCAGGAACGAGCCCTCCATGCCTGCGAGCAGGACCGAGGGGGAGCGCAACACCTCGACGAGGGTGAAGCGCGACTCGTATTGCTCGCTGCGGTTATTGACGAAGCGCGGCCAGTGCGCGGTGCCGGGGATGATGCTCTTCAGGGCGGCAAACATCTGGCACCCGTTGCACACGCCCAGTGCAAAAGTCTCCGGCCGCTCGAAGAACCCTTGGAATTCCTCGCGCAGCGCGGTGTTGAAGAGAATCGATTTCGCCCAACCCTCGCCGGCGCCGAGCACGTCTCCATAAGAGAATCCGCCGCAGGCGACGATGCCGGCAAACTCCGCCAGCCGGTGCCGGCCGGCGACGATGTCCGTCATGTGCACGTCGTACGGAGCGAAGCCGACCCGGTCGAATGCGGCGGCGGTTTCGGTGTGGCTGTTGACGCCCTGCTCCCGCAGTACCGCGACCTTCGGCCGCGCTCCGCGCGATACGTAGGGCGCTGCGATGTCCTCCTCGGGATCGAAGCTCAGCTGCACCTCGAGACCCGGGTCATTCACGGCCGTCTGCGCCGCATATTCCTCGTCGGCGCACTGCTGGTCGTCGCGCAGCCGCCGCATCCGCCAGGACGTTTCCGCCCAGGCGCTGCGCAGATCCACCCAGGATTCATCGAGCACCCGCTCGTTGCCGACGTCGATGCGGATACGCAGCTCCTGCAGTGGCGCGCCCAGACGTGTGACGAGCTCGGAGAGGCCGTGCCGCACCAGGATCTCCTGCACCCTTCCCTCGGCAGCCGCCGCGATCTGCAGCACCACTCCCAGCTCCTCCGCGAAGAGCTGCGCCAGCGGCGGTCCGCGCTGCGCCGACGCCGGCAGGCGCACATCGAGGCCACAATGCCCGGCGAACGCCATTTCCAACAGGGTCGCGAGCAAGCCGCCGTCGGAACGATCGTGATACGCCAGCACCAGCCCGGCCTGCCGGAGCTCCGCCAGCGCGGCGGCGAGCCGCACCAGCCGCTGGCTGTCGTCCAGGTCGGGCGGCTCGGCGCCAAGCTCGCCGTAGACCTGCGCGAGCGCCGAGCCTCCCAGCCGGTTGCGGCCCGCGCCGAGGTCGATGAGCCACAGCGACGTCGGACCTTCCTTCGTCGACAGTGCCGGCGTCAGAGTCCGTCGCGCATCGTCGATGGGCGCGAAAGCCGACACGATGAGCGAGACCGGAGCGACCACGCTGCGCTCCACTCCGCCGTCCTCCCAGCGGGTGCGCATCGAGAGGGAGTCCTTGCCCACGGGAATGGCGATGCCGAGCGCCGGGCAGAGCTCTTTGCCGACGGCGTGCACGGTCTCGTAGAGCGCCGCGTCCTCTCCCGGCTCGCCGCATGCCGCCATCCAGTTGGCGGAAAGACGGATGCGGCTCAGTGAGGGCACGTCGGCCGCCAGGATGTTGGTGATCGCTTCGCCGACTGCGAGACGCCCGGAAGCAGGCGCATCGAGCACCGCCACCGGCGTCCGCTCGCCCATGGACATCGCCTCGCCGGCGTGGCCGCGATAGTCGGCGACCGTCACCGCCACGTCGCTCACCGGGACCTGCCAGGGTCCGACCAGCGGATCGCGGCTCACCATGCCGCCGACGGTCCGGTCACCGATGGTAATGAGGAATGTCTTGTCGGCCACCGCCGGCAGCCGCAGCACGCGATAAACCGCTTCGCGCAGCTCGATACGGTCGAGATCGAGGGGCCGCGCCTGCGGCGCCGCGCTGCGCACATCCCGCACCATGCGCGGCGGCTTGCCGAGGAGCACGTCGAGCGGCATGTCCACCGGCTCGCCTCCGAGCAACGGATCGGAGACGGTCAGCCGGCCCGTACCGTCGATGTCACCGATCACTGCGTACGGGCAGCGCTCCCGGTCTGCAATGGCCGCGAAGGTCTCGAGCGCCTGCGGGGCCACGACGACGACGTACCGCTCCTGTGCCTCGTTGCACCAGAGCTCGAGCGGCGACATGCCCGGCTCGGCGCTGGGGATCGCCCGCAGGTCGACGCGGGCACCCCTATGACTATGCGCTACGGCTTCCGGCACCGCGTTGGAGAGTCCGCCCGCCCCGACGTCGTGAATGAGGATGATGGGATTGTCGTCGCCCAACTCCCAGCAGCCGTCGATGGTCTCCTGCGCGCGGCGTTGAATCTCCGCATTGCCGCGCTGCACGGAAGCGAAGTCGAGATCGGCGCTCGAGGCGCCGCTGCCCAGCGACGAGGCGGCGCCGCCGCCCAGGCCGATCAGCATGGCGGGCCCGCCCAGCACGATGAGCTTCGCGCCCACCGGCACGTCGCCTTTCTCGACATGCGGACGGCGGATGTTGCCGAGGCCGCCGGCGATCATGATCGGCTTGTGATAGCCGCGCACACGCCCCTGGCGGTCGCCGGCAGCGGCAAGCTCGAAGGTACGGAAGTAACCGCAGATCGCGGGCCGGCCGAACTCGTTGTTGAAGGACGCGGCGCCGATCGGCCCTTCGATCATGATGTCGAGCGCCGAGGCGATGCGAGCGGGCGACTCCGCCGGCCGCTCCCAGGGCCGCTCGTAGCCCGGAATGCGCAGGTTGGATACCGAGAACCCCGTGAGGCCCGCCTTGGGCCGCGCTCCGCGCCCCGTCGCGCCCTCGTCGCGGATCTCGCCGCCCGACCCGGTCGCCGCCCCCGGGAAGGGCGAGATGGCGGTCGGATGGTTGTGGGTCTCGACCTTCATCAGGATGTCGATCGGCTCGCGGCGCTCGCGATAGGCGCCGGTTCGCGGCTCCGGGAAATACCGGAGTCCCTCCGAGCCCGCGATGACCGCGGCGTTGTCGCGATAGGCCGAGAGAACACCCTGGGGATTGCGCGCATGCGTGTGGCGAATCATCGCGAACAGGGATTCCTCCCGCTCGCGGCCGTCGATGATCCAACGCGCATTGAAGATCTTGTGCCGGCAGTGCTCGGAGTTGGCCTGCGCGAACATCATGAGCTCGGCGTCGGTCGGATCGCGGCCGAGCTGCCGGAAGCTCGCGAGCAGGTAATCGATCTCGTCCGCCGAGAGCGCGAGTCCCATCGCGCGATTCGCTTCCTCCAGGGACGCACGACCGCCCGCAAGCGCGATCCGCCGTGCGGGTCTCGGTCCCGAGTGCCCGAAGAGCCGGCCCGCCTCGGCGGCATCGAGCAATGCCATCTCGGTCATTCGGTCGAGCAGCGCAGGAGCGAGCTGTGACAGCCGCTCCGGCCCGAGCGGCCTGCGAGCCACGATCCGATACTCGATACCGCGCTCGACCCGCTCCACTGCCGAAAGTCCGCAGACATGCACGATGTCCGTCGCCTTGCTCGACCAGGGTGAGATGGTCCCTCCACGCGGGACCACGAGCAGCCGCTCGGCCTCACCGCTCTGGGGCAGGCCGGCGGCGCGAGGGCCATAAGTCAGCAGCTGCTGCAGAATCCGCAGCTCAGCGCCGCCGAGCGGGCGTGCCAGATCGGCAAAATGGACGAAATGCGCCGCAAGGCCGGTCACCGCCGGCTCCAGGGCGGCGATGCGGGCGAGGATCTTCTCGATGCGAAAGCCGGAAAGCGCCGCGGCGCCCGGGAGTATCAGCAGACGCTCTGCCATTACTTCTTCTCGCCGGGCGACGGCGAATACATCGGCATCGGGAATTGCGCCACGTTGGCCCCGCCCTCCAGTGCGGTGATCTTGCTGACCCCCTGCTTCTTGACCTCGTCGATCCGCAGCACCGAGTGCAGCGGCAGGAAAGTGCGCTTCACACCCATAAACTCGCTCTTGATGCGCTCCTCGGCGGGGTCCAGGACCACGGAAGAGCGCTCCCCGAAGACCAGCTCCTCGACCTCTATGAACCCGAACAGGTCGCCATGCCCCACCTTACGGGCGTAAACCTCGTAAACCTTGCCCTGATTCACGAACATAATGCGGAAAATGTGACTGGCTGCCATGGCTCGGGTCAGGCCCGCTGCTAGTTTGGAGGCGACTATTATATTGCCGGGCGCGCCGGGGAAGCTGCCGCGTCCGTGCAATGGGCTTGGTTTTTCACAGCAAAAGGCCACTTGACTTCAGGGCACCATGTCGCTTCGCCTGCGCGTCGTCAGCGATCATCGGCGGCAGCTCGCTGAGCGCCATACCATCCTTTTCGGCGTGAGCGGCGGCTCGATCGGGCGCTCCAGCGACAACGACTGGGTGCTTCCGGACGCGCTGCGCTACGTATCCGCGCACCACGCCCGCGTGCACTTTCGCGACGGCCACTTCTACCTCGAAGACCTCAGCACCAACGGCGCGTTCGTCAATGACCAGCCGGAGGCGATCTCGAAGCTCGGCTCGAGCGGCTATCGGCTGAAGAACGGCGATCTGCTGCGGATTGGCGATTATCAGATCGTCGTCGCCCTGGAAAACGAAACCGACACGGCGTCGGAGATCCCCGAGCTGGATTCGGCCGCGGCCGTGCCCACCAGCATTCACGCGCTGCACCCGGTCGGGCGCGCGGCGCAGACCGACATCGGCGCCATGCTCGATCTCGAGGAGCTCCTGGTCAGCGATTCGGCGGGCTCGGGCAGCTTCCAGCCGGTGAACGCCTACGGCCAGGCGGTTTCCGCCGCGCGCGCGCCGATCCCCACCGCCAAGCCTGCCCCGATTGCCGACCCGAGCGAGGACTCTCTCGCCCGCCGCATCGCCCGGCTCGCCAAGGCGGCCGGCCGGGACTCGCGCGGGGCGAGCTCGCCCGCGCTCTATGACGTGCAATCGGGACTGCAGGCGTTCTGCCGCGGCGCGGGCATCGACCAGGAGAAGCTGCCCGCGGAAGCCCAAACGCGTCTGTTGCACCTCACGGGCCAGCTCCTTCGGGAGGCACTGGTGGGCCTCAAGGATCTCGAGCGCACGCGCAGCGAGATTCGCGACCGCTTCCGCATCGAGACGCCCCCGCCCGAGCCCGACGATCCGCGGCCGTCGCTGGGCCGCTCGACCGTCGATGAGCTGCTGCTCGCTCTGCTGATCCAGCACGAGAGCCGCAGCATCGATGCCGTGCAATGGCTGCGCGAGGCCGTGGGTGAAGCCAAGTCCCATGAGCAGGCGGCGGCGCAGGCCATGCGCAGCGCCTTCGTCGAGTTCCTCGACCGGCTGGATCCGGCTGAGCTCGAAGCGCGCTTCGAGCGGGCCGCACGCCGCGGCAAGGCCCGCTCCGCCGATAAGGCGCAGTACTGGGAGCTGTTTACCACGTTCTACCGCAACCTCATCGAAATGCCGGCGGACCATCTGCCGCATACATTCGTAGAGGCGTTTGCCGCCGCGTACCGCGAGGCCGTCAAGAAGAAGTGAGCTCCAGGCACAAGGATGTGCCGTTCAAAAAGGATAGCCGATTCCTGAGAAAACGGCCGCACCCTCGTTGCCGTAGCCGACATCGACATAGCCCACGACGAAGGGCCGCGCGACACCGCGGAAGCCGACGCCAATCACCTTGTGCAGATCGGAAACCGGCGACAGGCTCAGCCGCGAGAACACCCGGCCCATATCGAGGAAGGGCGCCACCTCGAGCTCGAGGCGAGTCGCGGCGATGCCTATCGAACCGATCCTCTGGCGCAGCTCGACGGTCGCCGAGAATGCATTGCGATCGTAGAAGCGTCCGGCGCCGTAGCCGCGCAGCGGCTGAGTGCCACCGATCAGGCTCTCGCTGCCGCCGAGAGTGCTGAGCGCCCAGAACGGCGCATCCCTGGCCGCCGGCATGTAGCGCAGAGCCATATGCGCCGCAAGAATGCTGTTGCGCGCAATCGGCCAGAACACACGGCCGTCGACGCCGGCCTCGCTGTAGAGCGAATCGTTGAGAATGCCCGCCCGGCTGGCGAGGCCGCCGTAGGCAACCCACTCCATGCCACGCGTCGGGACCGTGACGTCGTCACGGGTGTCGTAGACGATCGCCAAGCGGTGCAACAGCTCCTTGGTCGTATGCAAACCGCGGACGGCAGGAAACAGCGTATAAATCGATGGGATGCGCGGGAGCGTTCCAGGCAGCACGTCGAAGGCGCGCAGCCGCAGCGTGTACCGCAGCTGCCACGCTTGGGTCAGATTCAATCCGACCTGCGCCTGCAGCACTTCCTGCTCGCCGGTGAAGTTCGTCTGGTCATTCGCGGACGAATCGTTGCCGGTGCCGTAGAACCTGGGTGTCCCATCGCGGTCGTAGAGCGCGGTGAGATTCACCGACCAGCGCCGATCGCGCAGCCGTCCTGTCTGATACTCGCCGTCGATGCTCCGCTCCACACGCTGTTTGATGCCGCCTATGAGCGACCATTGCTCGTCCGTGCTGGGATAATCGTAGATTCGGCCGTGCACGCCATATCCGAAGTACGGGTTGTGGATGATATCGGGCGCGATGATCTGCCGGATGTCATGTTGCTCGTCGGTCTTCAGCCACGTCGGAATGAGCCCGATCGTGGTGCCGTTGTCGGGATCGGCCGCGACTTCCGGGATCGGAATGAATGGGGCGGTCGCCGGGTTGAACCAGCGGGAGATGCCTGCGGCGGCGGTAGACGGCGGCGGCTTCGGGACTGTCTGCGGAGCCGTCGCCGGGGACACCGGCACCTTGGCCGGCGGCACAGGCACCTCGGTCGGCGGCACCGCCGGCACCTGTGCCGCGACCCGGCCGCCGAGCGCAAGGACACCGAGCGCGAGCAGCGCCGGGATCGCGTGGGCGACGGCGCCCGCGGTCCGGCCGCCGCGCGCGGGCCGCCGTACACCCCTCACCGCAACAACCCGCCGCAACACTCCAACAGCCGGTCGATGTCGGCTGCGGACACATCGCCCATTGTCGAGATGCGGAACAACTTCTCCGCGAGGCTACCCTGGCCGGCGTAGATCACGAAGCCCCGCGCCTTCAACCCATCGTGCAGCTCCGCGTAGGACGTGCCGGTGGGCACCCGATATGAGCGCAGGACCACGGAAGACGCCCCGGGCGGCAACATAGGCTCGATACCGAGCTTGCCAAGGCCCGCGCGCACCTGCTCGGCAAGCGCCGCATAGCGCCGTTGCCGCGCAGCCCAGCCCCCTTCCTCCGCGTGCTCCCGCAGGGCCTCGACCAGTGCATAGTGTGACTGCACGGCAGGCGTGAAGGGTGTATCGCGCCGCTCCTGCGCGGCTGCGGACCGCGTCAGGTCGAGATAATAAGTTCGACTGGCAGCGCGCTCGAGCGCGCGCCTGCGCACGATCGCGAATGCGACCCCCGGCACGCCGTGCAGGCATTTGTTTGCGGTGGCCGCCACCGCCGCCAGGCCATCGTCGGCGAAGTCGAGTGGCTCGGCGCCGAAGCTGCTGACGGCATCCAGCAGCAGCTTTACGCCATGCTGGCGGCACAAGTCGCCGAGCGCGCGTAAATCGTTGAGGCGGCCGGTAGTCGTCTCGTGGTGCACCGCGGCGACGTGCGTGAAGCGCCCGCCGCCGTCATGCGGGGCGCGTGACAGGCGTCTGGCTATGCCGGCCAGATCGAGTGCCTCCATCCAGTCGCCCGTCATCCGCTCGTGCTCGATCCGATAGCGCGCGCAGATCTGCGCGATCCGCTCCCCGTACACACCGTTCTCGGCGACGAGCACCCGGCCGTCGTGCGGCACCAGCGTCGATACCATACTCTCCACGGCCCCTGTGCCGGAGGCTGTGATCAGCACCGCGCACCACTCGGCCGGATCGATCCCATACACCGCCAGCAGCCGCCGGCGCGCCTCATCCTGGAGGTCGAAGAACTCGCTCTCTCGATGGCACAGATCGGGCGCAAGCATGCTGCGCCGCACGCGCGCGCTGATGGTGACCGGCCCCGGATTGAGCAGCAGCATCATGACCCTCCAAGATGCTGCAGCAAGCGCTGTTTCACCTCGACCGGACTCATCGACGGCCGCGGCAGCCCGTGCGAGGTTCCGGCGCGGATGAGCAGGCGCGCAAAGCTGGGCCTCCCGTCCGGCGGCGCCCGCAGCCAGTCGGCGATGCGCGCCGTGTCATCTGTCTCGAGAGCGGCCGCATAGCCGCATGCGGCGGCAACCTCGGCGAACGAGACGGAGGGCGATACGGTCGCCTGGCCGCCGGTCGAGTCATGGACGCCGTTGTCGAGCAGCAGATGGCGCAGATTCGGTGGTCCGTAGGCGCCGACCGTCGCGAACGCTCCCAGCCGCATCAACGCCGCGCCGTCGCCATCGAGCGCGACCACCGTCAGATCCGGACGCGCCAGGGCGAGACCGAGCGCGAGAGGCGCGACGCACCCCATCGATCCCACCATGTAGAGTTGATTCGGCCGGTCGGCGATCGCGTACAGCTCCCGCCCGCAGAATCCGGTCGCGGCGAGCACGACGGTCGAAGCGATGGGCGTATGTGCGACGACGGCCTCAAGGGCCATACGCCGCGACGGTCGTCCATCGGGTGCATGGCGATGCGGCTCGAGTACTGCGGGAGCGGGCGCGGCGCGGCGGCCGGGACGTACCTCTGCGGCCAGCGCATACGGCGCGACGCAACCCTTCGGCATCACCAGCGCGTAGGGCCGGCCGCTCTCTATGAGGTGAGCGCGCGCACGGTCGAGGGCGGCGCCGAGTGCCGGCCGCTCGGACGGGAAGAGCTCCCAAGGTATCTCCATGGTGGTCAGCATCGCAGGCGTGACCGGCCCCATCAAGGCGTGCTGCGGCTCGTCGGCAACGCCCGGCTGGCCGCGCCACGTGACGATCAGCAACTGCGGCAGACGGAATGTCCAGGTGAGCGATGTCAGCGGACTCACGGCATTGCCGAGACCCGAATTCTGCATCATTGCGACGCCGCACGGCGCGCCGCCGCTGCCGAGCGTGGCTCCCGCGATCAGCGCGACCGCATCGCCCTCGTTCGCCATGGAGAGATAGCGCAGCGACGGATCCTGCACGACATAGTTGATGAAGGGAGTGAGGTATGAACAGGGTACTCCGGCATACCAGCCGAAGCCGCGCTCACGGGCGGCCTCGATGAAATCGCGCGCCTCGATCATGGGCCCGACGGCGCCGCGGGATCCGTCTCGTCGGAGCCGCCGAAGCGCTGCTGAGCATGCGCGAAATCCGCCGCGCGGCGAAAGTCCTCGAGGTCGTTGACCCCACGCCAGTGGCCGTGCACGTACTGCACCTCGATGGCGACGCCCTGCGCGATGAGCGCGTTCAGAAGATGAGGAACGTCGAGCGTGTCGAAATCGGGGCGCTCGCGCAATTCGCGCAGCACACCTTTCAACCGCGCGATCCCCGCACGACTCACCTTCAAGAGCCCGATCCAGCGTCCATGCGCGGCTCCTACGGAGACACCGGATTCTTCATCCGGCGCGTTGGCTGCCCCGTTTGCGGCATCCGCGGCGCTGAATATGCGCCTGAGCAGCACCGGCGTGCCGAACAGGCCGCGGTCGTCGCGCCGCGAGCAGTAAGCGAAGTCGCGCACCGTGCGATTGTTGTCGCCCGTGGGTGAGGAATCCACGATCACCGCGAACTCCGCATCGCTCTCGATGAGGTCGCGCAGTACGTAGCTGCGAAACAGCAGGTCGCCGTATGAGACTACCGTGTCAGACTCGAGGGCGTCGACGGCACAGGCAAGCGACGCGAGCTCCCCGGTCCGCTCATAACGGTCGTTGACGACCAGCCGTACGCCGGCCTTGTCGATCGCATCGGCACGGTACCCGCCGACGACAGTGACGTCGTTGATGCTCTCCTTCTTGAAGGCATCGACCAGCCAGCGAAGAAGCGGCTTGCCGGCGATCGGCAGCATGACCTTCGGGCGGTCCGCCGTCACCGCCTCCAGCCCCTTGCCGCGGCTCGCAGCGAGCACGACAGCGGCGCGTGAGGCGCGCGCGGCGGACAGGTAGCGGCGCTCGGCCGCGGAATATTCATCGGCATCCTGAAGCCGGAAGATTTCCTCGACGGAGGCAATCCGGTCCTCCACGTTCACCAAAGTCTCGCTCTCGAAGATCTCCCGCGCCGTGCTCTGCATCGCCGCCGTGGCGGCGCGCAGCACATGGTTGGCCCAGATCACCACGCTGATGCCTGCCTTGCGGAAAACATCGGTCGGGGTGCTGTAGTAGCGGGTCGGGACGATCACCAGCGGCCCGCGGCCCGCCCACTCGCGCGCGAAAGTCAGGATCTCGTCGGGCTTCGACAGCTTGCTGTGGATGAGAATCGCATCCGCGCCGGCGCACCGGTACGCCTCGGCGCGGCGCAGCGCCTCCTCCATCCCCCAGCCGGCGATCAGCGCCTCGACGCGGGCCACGATCGAGAAATCCGGGTCGAGCTGCGTATTCTTCCCCGCGGCGATCTTGCCGCAGAACTCATCGATGTCGGCGAGCGGCTGGCGCTCACCGTTGAGGAAGCTGTTGGTCTTCGGGAAGACCTTGTCCTCGATGCACACGCCGGCGATGCCGCGCTGCTCGAGCTTGCGCACCAGGCGGCGCACGTTGTTGAAATTGCCGTATCCGGTATCACCGTCGAGCAGGATCGGAAGGTTGCCCGCGTCGGCCATGAACTCCAGCATGTCGACGACCTGCGTCCAGCTCGCCTCGTTGTTGTCGCGCACGCCGTATTGCGCGGAGATCGACAGCCCCGACGCCCAGATGCCCTGGAAGCCCGCCTCGCGCACGATGCGCGCCGACAGGCCGTTGTGCGCCTCCATGAGGAATTCCAGCCGGTTGCTGAGCAGCATGCGCCGCAGCGCTGCGCTGCGGCTGCGAGGTGCCTCGAATCGCCCTTTCGGGTCGGCGCTCATACCAGATCCTCCAACTGCGGCAACACTTCGTCCGAGGCGCGCGCCACGTCCGCCGGGAAGTCGATCTCGATCCAGGGCGCGCCCGTCACGTCACAGACCTCGAAAGTCTGACTGCGCTCGCGCAGCAGATCCCGCACTGCCTCTTCGTGCGGCAGGTGCGCACCCGAGCTTGCGACGTGGTCTTCCACGATCGCTGCGAGCCGCCGCGCAGCCCGCTCGTCGAAGCGGAAGAAGCCCACCGACTCTCCGATCGTGTCGTACTGCAGTCCGGGCTCGAGCTTCTTGCGCAGCTCGACTGGCACGCCGGCGGCGACGCACACCTTCACCGGCTCCTCGCCCGCCTCGAAATCCCGATCGATCAGCAGCCGGTTGACGGGCCCGCGGCCCGCCGCGAGCGCGGCCATGATTCGCCCGTGATAGAGCACGTCGGCGTCCATGAGCAGCACGTCGCCGCCACGCACCAGCGGTGCGGCGGCGCAGTGAACCGTCAGCATGCTACCGAGCTCATAACGAGGGTTCAGCACGATCTCCACGCGTGAGCGGCAGCCCAAGCGCGTGAGCTCCTCTTCGATGAGCTCGTGGCGGAAGCCCAGGGCGAGGACGATCTCCTCCACACCGGCAGCCTCGAGGAGCTGCAGATGCCGCTCGAGGAGGCTGCGGCCGCCGAATGTCAGCAGGCACTTGGGCAGTTGTCGGTCCTCAGTCTGCTGCAGACGTGATCCGCGTCCTGCCGCCAGGATGATGGCGCGCATGAACCCCCTTGGTAGCGATATTTCCTCGATATTACAAAAAAGCGCGGCCGGAGTCCGTTTCCGTGACCACGCCTTGCGAGCGGCGCCAGACCCGCTCGCAGTGGTGCAGGTAGATGAGTCCCGGGACGCCGAGCACGATCTCGCGCGCGCGCTTCGCAAAGGATAGGGCGAGCGCCGCATCGGGCGCGAGCCCCGCGAAAGGCGCGAGCAGCAGGTAACCGCCTTCCTGCACGCCCAGAGCCCCCGGAACGGCGAACGCCGCACCACGGATCGCCTGCCCCAGGCTCTCGAGCAGCAGAGCGTCGCGCCAGCCCACGGGCGCTCCCAGCAGCCGCAGTGCGAGATAAACCTCGCCCGACCCGATCACCCAGCCCACAAGGCTCAGCGCGAAGCTCGCCGCCGCGTGCTTGCCGCGCCGATAGGTGCCCTCCACTGCGATATCGATGGCGTCCGCGCGGCTGATCAAGCCGGGCCGTTCGCGCCGGCGCGCGAGGCGGGCGAACCGGCGTACCGCGCCCCCGAACAGGCCGCGCCGCTGGACCAGATAAAAGGAGACCAGGATGGCGGCCAGCACGATGCTCGCGGTGAGAGTGGCAATGATGACGGTGCGGTGCTCCTGTCGGGCGCTGGCGCTCTCGATCCTCGCCGGCAGCGCCAGCATCGCGACACCGATCAGGCCGAAAAGGAACTGACCGAGCGCCTGAAGCGTAGTCGAAACGGTGATGGCAGCCGCCGCACTCTGAGTCGCCATGCCCCGCCGGGACAGATGCCGGGTCATGACGACCGGCCCGGCAACCTGACCGAGCGGCATGAGACTATTGGCGGACTCGCCTACCCAGCGTGCGAGCAACGCCTCGCGCCAGACGCCGCGGGTCGCGCCTGTTTCGAAAAGCACGCGGATCGCCGCCGCGTCGAGCCAGAGCGGCAGCAGGTGAAACAGCGCCACCAGCAGCAGACCCCATCCCGCGGTCGCGAGTGTCGCGAACACGGGTCCGAGTCCCTGCGAGGCGAGAAGCCCGATGAGGAGCAGCAGGCCTGCCGAAAAGAGCCAGAACGCCGGCCGTCTCACGAGAATTCCTGTCCCGACGCCGCCGCCGGGCCCGGCTGCCGGGTGCGCGCAGCGCGGGGCCGCCGGGCGAAAACCTGGCGAAAACCGAAGTATCCCAGCGCATCCTTGAAGTTGGAGATCAGCCGCCAGCCGCGCCGCATCCGCGCATCGGTCAGATACTCGAACGTGAGCGAGACGCGAGTCTCGCCCTCCTTCAGCGGGGTGATCCGGTGGCGCAACGCATCGCCGTCGAAGAACACCAGACCGCCCGGCGGGATCTGAATCGAGCCCGGCACGACGGCGACACCCCTCTCGCGCGTGTGCAGCTCGTAGTCGAGACGGCAGGAGGACCGGTCGATGACACCGAAGAGCACCGTATAGCGGCGTCCAGCGTAGTACGACGTGTCGTAGTGCCAGCCGATGTGATCGCCCGGACGCGTGTAGAAGTACAGCGCGTAAGCATGCGGATCATCCGGCGGTGAGAGCTGCAGGTGCTCGCCGGCGATGCCCTCGAGCATGTCGATCAGCGCACGTGAGCGGTACAGCTCCGCAATGAAAGGCGCATGCTCATCAAGGACGTGGCGACCAACGCTGCCTCCCTGTTTGTGGCCGGGCAGATAATTGCGATTGACCGATGATTGCAGTACGTCGACGGCCGACGCAAGTCGCGCCGTCACTTCCGGCGGGAGGAATTCCGGCAGAAACAGGAACGAGCCCTGCTCGACGAACGCGCGCCGCAGCGGCTCGAGCGGAATTCCGCGCGGCAACCCGGTCAGATCAGCCTCGTCCCCGAGGTCGGGCTTGCCGCCACCGGCTTCAACCGGCGCGCCACCCGGCGATGGTCGAGCACGACCCAGGCCGCGAACACCGGAGCACCGATCGATGCCGCGATCAGGAAGGGCATGATGCAGTTGCACACTGTCACCAGCGGCAGCAGTTAGAGAATGTCCTCTGTCTCGAAACCGCCGAGCGCGGCCTGACGGGTCGCAGCTTTGCCGGCCATCTCCTCCATGCGCATGCGCAGATAGAAGATCAGCGCGATCGCCGCGCCCGCAAGCGCGCCCAGCACTGGCGGCGGCACTCCCAGCAGGTTGTCGGAGCCGGTTCCGACACCGACCCCCATCGCCACGAAGAGCAGAATGGTGACGGCGGCATCGCTCGCCAGATCATAAATGTGCCCGAAGCGGCTGGTTTTCCCGCTGACCCGGGCGAGCTCACCGTCCGCGTGATCCAGAAAATTCGACAGGACCACGAGCAGGGCGGCGATATTGGACCAGCCGTAGGTTCCCTGCGTGAAGACAGCGGCGCCCGCAAGCCCGACCGCGAGGCGGAGGGTCGTCAAATGGTTGGGCGTGACGCGGCTGGCGGCAAGCGGCGTCACCAGCCATCGCGCGAGTCGCGCGTCCCATGGCCGCTGCGCCCGCGCCGCCGGTGCCGGAATGCTGTCAGACATAATTGCGTCCGATTATGCGCCCCCTGCCGCTACTGCGGGTCATTGTACCCACAATCGGGGCATCGTCGAACCGCATTGGGGAATGCGGCCCGGCGTCTGCGGGACTGGCGCAGCGGAGTAGAAACAGCTCACACTTGGGAGCGCAACCACCAGCCTGGTAGAGAGGATGGCGACATCGATGGTTTCCAGACGGGATTTTCTGCGGCTGTCCGCCGGTACCCTCGGGGCGGCAGGCGCAATCTCTCCGCCCGCAACGCGGGCGGGTGACCGCGACCACGTTGCGATCGTGATCGATCCGGCGGACCGGGGAGCATCGGGCCCGCCGGTTGCCTGGGCGATGGACCAGCTCGAAGCGGCACTGTCGCAGCAGACCACCGCTCTGCAGAGGTTTCGCACCATCGGCGAGGTGCCCGCGACGACTCGCTGCATCGTCGCCGCAACTTCCGCCATGAGCTTCGCGAAGCAAGCTCTGCGGGAGGCCGGGGTCGCACTGCCGGGTGCGCCGGAATCGCTGGCGTTGCTCACGACATCGTTCGCCGGCCGCCAGGCCCTGCTCGCTTGTGGTGCTGACAGCCGCGGGCTCACGTTCGCATTGCTGGAGCTCGCCGACCGGATTCGCTGCGGGCAGCGGCCGGCGGCCGCCATGAGCTTCGACGTGCCTCTCGTGGAGAAGCCGCACAACCGGGTGCGCAGCATCGGACGCCTGTTCGTCAGCGACGTGGAGGACAAGCCATGGTTCAACGACCGGGAATTCTGGCCTGACTATCTCTCGATGCTCGCCACGCAGCGGTTCAACCGTTTTCAACTGAGCCTCGGGATCGGATACGACTCGCTGCGCGGGGTTCGGGACGCCTATCTGCTCTTCGCATACCCGTTTCTGCTTTCCGTGCCCGGATACTCGGTGCGGGCGGTGAACCTTCCCGACGAAGAGCGTGCCCGCAATCTCGAGATGCTGCAGTTCATCGGTCGCGAGACCGTAAAGCGCGGCATGGACTTCCAACTCGGCATCTGGACCCATGGCTATGAATGGGCCGACAGTCCGGATGCCAACTACACGATCTCGGGACTGACGGCCGACAACCATGCGGCCTATTGCCGCGATGCGCTCACATCTCTGCTGGTCGCTTGTCCGACGATCAGCGGCGTGACGCTGCGGACACATGCGGAGAGCGGCGTGCGCGAGGGCAGCTACGCCTTCTGGCGGACAGTGTTCGATGGGGCCGCACGCTGCGGACGCAAGGTGGAGCTGGATCTGCACCCCAAGGGGCTCGACTGGAAGCTCATCGATGAGGCGCTCGCCACGGGGCTGCCGGTACGACTCTCGCCCAAGTATTGGGCGGAGCATATCGGGATGCCGTATCAACAGACCGCCATCCGTCAGCTCGAGATGCCGCAGGGGCATCCTCAGGCAGACGCCTTCGCCGCTCTCAGCACAGGCTCGAGAAGCTTCACGCGATACGGCTACGCCGACTTCCTTCGCAACGACAGACGCTACGACATCATGTTCCGTGTCTGGCCGGGCAGCGACCGGCTCCTCCTCACCGGCGATCCCGCCACCGCGGCCTCTCATTCGCGCGCGTTCGGATTCGGCGGCAGCGACGGCGCGGAAATCTTCGAGCCCCTCTCCTTCAAGGGGCGTCGCGGCTCGGGGCTCCCGGGCGGGCGGTGTGCCTACGCGGACAGGTCGCTCGAGCCGCGCCGGGACTGGGAGAAATATCGCTACTCGTACCGCGTCTGGGGGCGGCTGCTCTATGACCCGGAGACCCACCCGGAGGTCTGGCGCCGCTCGCTGCGGCGGCGATTCCATGAACGGGCGCCCCACGTCGAGGCGGCTCTCGCCTCTTCGACGCGCATTTTGCCGATCGTCACGACAGCGCACCTGCCGTCTGCGGCGAATGACACTTACATGCCGGAGATCTACACCAACCAGTCGATCGTCGATGCCGGGCTGCCCAGCCCGTATGGCGACACACCGTCACCGAAGGTCTTCGGATATGTCAGTCCGCTCGACCCGCAGATGTTCTCGACCATCGAGGAATCCGTCGCAGAAGTGCTCGCCGGCAATCGCAGCGGCAAGTACTCGCCCTGTGACGTCGCGCGATGGCTGGACTCTCTGGCCGGCTCGGCCGAGCACCACCTCGCCCAAGCGCTGAAGGCCGGTACCTCCCCTCCCGATGCGGAGCTGCGGCGCGTCGCGGTCGATGTGACGATCGAGGCCGGTCTCGGCCGCTTCTTCGCCGCGAAGCTGCGCAGCGGCGCGCTCTACGCTCTCTATCGCCGCACCTCCAGCGCGGCAGCGCTCGAGGAAGCCGCGCGTGAATACGAGAGAGCGCGTGCGATCTGGTCGCACTTCGCGCAGTACGCGCGCGGTGTCTACGTGTCTGACATCACCATCGGTCCGCTGCCGCATCAGCGCGGCCACTGGCTGGATCGCCTCGCCGCAATGGACGCGGATATCGCCGCCATGCGGCGGGAACTGGCGTCGGCCCGTGCCAGCCGCTCAGCCGCGGTTGATCACCCGGCGATTCATCAGCTCCTGAGCGCTGATCGCAGCCCGGTACCCGCACCGCGCCACTCCCCGCCGGCGCATTTCACTCCGGGCCAGCCGTTGGCGCTGGCGATCGCGGTCGACCGCAACACGCCGGTCGTCACGGCACGCCTCTTCTATCGCCACGTGAATCAAGCGGAGGAATACGGCTGCGTGGAGCTGACGCAGCACGAAGGCGAGCTTCAGGCGGTCATTCCCGCCGCCTACACCGCATCGGATTATTCGCTGCAATACTTCTTCGAGCTGCGCGAAACCGATGACAGGGCGCATCGCTTTCCCGGCTTCACTTCCGACCTCGGCAATCAGCCGTACTTCGTCGTGCCCGCCTCGCATGCGGGCGCGACCTAGCGGCAGGTAGTCGGGCGTCGCTCAGCTCTTTTGCTTTGGAGGCGCCTCTTTCTGGCCCGTTACGGCCGCGGCGACTCCGTCTGCGAACGTGTCCTCGATATCCTCGATGGAAGTTGCGGCGCCATAGATTCCGCCCCATGCGAACGTCTTTTTGAGCGTGAATTCTCCAACCGGGGTGCGCCCGGGCATCTGGAAGACGGAGACCACGCCTTCGATATGGATCTGTCCGAGACCGGCCAGCATCGCGCGGGCGAAGGCATTGCCCTTGTCATAGCGCGTCAGGTGAAGGTCCACCTCGTAAGCACGGGCGGCGCCGGCACTCGCATTGGCCACCTTTCGCGAGTTGATCTTCATGGTGACCTTCTCGGCGATCCTCTCTTTCTCCACGGGCAGGATCGTGAGGCCATCGGCCGAATCGACCGTCACCGTGACGGTATCCGGCGAGGTGACCTTGGCCGCCGGCACGATCGCATGCGAAAAATCCGCCGTGGGCGGCGTGCTGGCACACCCGGTCAGACCCATCACAGCCAGTATACCGGCCGCCAGAACGGCGGCTCCGTACGTTCGAACCATCACGACTCCCCTCGAGACGATGTTGTTGTTGTGCAGTTACGGTGCTGTTGCAGGTTAGCACAAGTTACAGCCGCTGCAACACCCGGATGCATGTTGTCGAGTCAGAGGCCGGCTCGTGCGCGCGGCAGCTCGATGACGACCTTCAGACCCGGATCGGCATTGCGGGCGGTAACCCTCCCGCCGTGGAGAGCGACCGCCCGCCGGGTGATGGACAGGCCGAGCCCTACCCCGCCGCGATCGGTGTCGCGCGATTCATCCATGCGAAAGAAGGGCTCGAAGATCCGCTCGAGAGCGCCTTCCGGCACTCCGGGTCCGTAATCCCGGACGGTAACGGAGACGACCGGCGGAGCATCCCGCAGCTCCACTTCGATGCCGGCGGCCTGCGGCGAGAACCGGATGGCATTGCGCAGAAGGTTCTCCAACGCACGCCGGATGAGCTCGCGGTCGCAGGTGACCGAGCCGCCTGCATTCCCCGCTACCCGGATCTCGCACGCGCGCGGCTCCGCCTCGGCGCTGCAATCGGCTACGACACCGGCGGTGAGCTCGGCGAGATCGACCGCCTCCCAGCGCTGAGCCTGCGGATCTCCTTCGATGCGGACCATTTCCACGATCTCGGCGGTCAGGGAGGTCAGGCGATCGAGATGTCGGTCGCAGCGATCGAGGGCAGCGGCAGGATCGGGAGAGGTTCGCGCCAGCTTGAGCGCCATGGTCAGCCGCGCAAGGGGTGACCGTAATTCGTGCGACACGTCCTGCAGGAGGCGCCGCTCGCTCACGAGGAGGCGCTCGAGACGATCGGCCATGCGGTCGAATGAGCGGCCGAGCCTGCCGAGCTCATCGCGCCGCCGCCAGTTGGAGCGGGCGCCCAGCTCGCCCTCGCCGAACCGCTCCACCACTCTCGCAAGCCTGCGGATGGGCAGAACGACACCGAGTGCCGCCAGGAGGCACAGCACGGCCGAGCTGCCGACGACTACGTAGTAGTAGGGAACGAACTGCCGTCCATGCGCCACGGGCGGGCCGATGGAGAGCAGCCAGTAGCGTCCGTCCTGGGACCGGTGCGTCACGATGAAACGCGCGCCGATGAACTGGCGGGACTCTACGGCCGGCCGGCGCGGCAGCCACACGGCCCTGTTGTCCCCCGAAACCACGTCCGCACCGTTCCCATCGAGAAGGTAATGTCGGGTGCCGAACAGCCGATCGAGATGCGACAGGTATCGTGCCGCTGCCTGCGGCCCGTTCGTGCGCAGCGCATCCCTGGCGCTGTCCAACTCCAGACCATCCATGGCCTGCAGGACCGGGTCGACGTAAGCCCTCTCAATGCTGTCCGTGATCATCGTGAATGCAAGCAGGGCAAGCGACGATGTCACCACCATCGCGACGACGATCCAGGCATAGAGCGACTTCACGGTCCGCAGTCCGGCGGGGCCGTGAACACGTAGCCCGCGCCGCGAATGGTGCGGATGAGCGCCCGGCCGCTCTCGAGCTTGCTACGCAGGTGGCTGATATGGACGTCCAGCGCCCGGTCATACGGGTTGTTACTGCGATTGAGCAAAGCCTCCGTGATCTCTTCCCGCAGGACGACACGGCCCGGTACGCGCGTGAGCATTTCCAGGAGATCGAACTCCAACGCCGTGAGATCCACGAGCCTGCCGCCGCTCCTCACCTCACGGGCGGCCACGTCGATCCGCAGTTCCTTGAAGACCCTGACCGGCTGGTCCTGACCGGCGGCAGGAGCCTCCGTCCGGCGAAGCACCGCCTGAATCCGCGCCAGCAGCTCATCCGCATCGAACGGCTTGGTCAGGTAATCGTCCGCTCCGCCGTTCAGGCCCGCGATGACATCGTCGCGGCGGATGCGCGCGGTCAGCATGATCACGGGCATGCGACTCCTCTGCCGCAACCGCTGCAGCACCGAGAAGCCGTTGATCGTCGGCAGCATGACATCCAGCACCACGGCGTCGTAATGCTCCTCCAGCGCGCGCACCAGGCCGTCGCGCCCGTTGTACGCACAGTCGAGGCGGTGGCCCGACCTGGCAAAATACTCGGTCATCATGCCGGCGAGCTCCGCATCGTCGTCGACGAGCAGGATGCGAAGCTGCTTCTGTGTTGGCGAGGTGTTCATGGACCGTGAGGAGCATAACTCCCACTGCCGGCGGCGTCACGCCTGCACACCGCCGCTTAATGTTTCTTAAACCCCGCCGCCTTCCTCGCCAAGTAGATTGACCCGCGACCGAAAACCAGCGAGTCATCTCATGCCGCAACACGCCACGGGCGTCGCCCGACTTGCCTCGATTCTGCTCTCGGGCCTGGCCCTGCTCTCGAACGCAAAGCCTGTCCGGGCCGACATGAGCGTCTACGGTCTGTACGATCTCAGACACTCGACGGATCCCGCGGACAACTCGAACAACTTTCCGGTGATCGAGATGAAAGGCTTCTTTCCTCTCAGCTTCGGCTCCTTTCTTTTCAAGGAGGAGCTCGATCTCGACGGCACGAGGAAGAACCAGTCGGAGGTATACAGCGAGCTCGATCAGAGCATCAGGCTCGGGCGCGCGACGCTGTGGGGCGGTCCGTTGTCGCTGCATCTGGGATACTCCGGCGGGCTCGGCGTGTTCAACCACGCCGCGGGCGGATACTACGTCCAGAACGCCTACAATACAGGGCCCGAATACGGCTTTCGCGCCGCCGGAGCTTACTGCGTCTTCTACGCGGCGCTGCGCTACATGAATGTCACGCGGCCGAGGTTTGATCCGATGATCAGCCTGTGGGCCGGCAAGTACTTCTTCGATTACAGGCTGGAGATCGCCAATTCCCTGGAGGCCTGGACGACGTCCGCCGAGTCGCCCGGCGCAACCGGCGCGCCGGCCGCGCACAAACTCGCCTCGTGGGAGCTGGAGACGGAAGTCTGGTACAAGGTCGCGAAGTACCTTTCCGTCGGAACATACGTCCGCACCACGCGCAACGTCTACGCGCTCTCGAATCGTTGGGTCATCTATCCGAGCCTGGGCGTCAAGTACGAATTCTGAGCCGCCATTCCGCCCGGCCGCATCATCAGTGGAACGTGGTCCAGAGCAGCGTCAGTGCAATGCCCCACATGACTGCCGCAACCAGCGCATCGAGCAGCCGCCAGGCAACGGGGCGGGCAAAGAGAGGCGCCAGGAGACGCGATCCGAAGCCCAGGCTGGCAAACCAACCCGCGCTCGCCGTCCATACGCCCGCGAGAAATGCCGGCCGCAGCGGCCCGGGCTGCTGCACGCCCACCGAGCCTATGAGGAGAACGGTATCGAGGTACACGTGCGGATTGAGGAGGGATACCGCCAGCGTCTGCAGCAGGACTCCGCGTGCCGACTGCGCGCCTCCATCGCGGGCGGCCGAAAGAGACTGGCTCGAGCAGGCACGCCTGGCCGCCCCGAAGCCGTACCACCCGAGAAAGCAGGCGCCTGCGACCGCCACCGCTTCGAGGGCCAGCGGGCTGCGGCTGAGCGATGCGGACAGGCCACCCACGCCCACCGTCGTCAGTACTACATCTATCAGGATGCAAACCGCGACGACGATTGCCACGTGAACACGCAGCAGGCCCTGGCGCAGGACGAAAGCGTTCTGAGCACCGATCGCAACGATGAGCGAGCCGCCGAGGAAGAGCCCGGTGAGATATGCGCTCGGTGAGGTGACGGCCGTCATGGCGGCCAGTATGGGTCGCCGCCCGCACCGGAGGCTACTTAGACATGCTAATGCAGATGAAGCATTTCTAATTCACTGCGCCAGCTGGAACTGCTCGAAGGAATGCAGTGCCGCCTCGATCGCCGCGCGCAGCGTCCGCGGCGGCCGCTTCACCATCCAGGTCCATTTCTGAATCTGCAGCCGCCGCGCGGCCCGGTCCGTCTTCATATCGAGTGCGGCGACGATACGATCGCCCGCGAGCACCGGACAGGCGAAGTAGCCGAGCACGCGCCGATGCGGGGGAAGATAGGCCTCGAAGCGGTGCTCGTAGTCGAAAAAAAGGCTGAGCCGCTTGCGCTGGCAGACCAGCGGATCGAACGGCGAGAGAATGTGGACGCGGGCGGGATCGGCTTCGACTCTGATATCGAGAGTCTCGGGATGCGCCCAGTGCTGGCATGCGCCCGCCCCGTCGAAGTCGACTGGCACGAGCTCCCCGCTGCGCGCCCTCACTTCGATGAGGCGGCGGATCGCCGGCCTGCTGGCGATGCCGCTGTAACAGATGGAATCCAGGCTGACCAGCCCTTGCGACCGCAAGGCTCGCTCGAGCACGTGGCTGAGGACTTCGCGCTCCGTGACCATGCCTGGCAGGCGCTCCCAGCCGAAATGCCTCGTGGTCAGCTCGTAGGATTTCAACATCCCGACTCGCCGGCTGATCGTGACGAGCCCACGGAAAAAGGCGAGCTGCAGCGCACGCTTGGAAGGCTTGCGGCTCGCCCACGGGTGGTCCTTCTCGACGAGCACGTCATCGTCGATATCGCGAATCGTGAGCGCGCCACCGCGGCGTATGCGCCCGAGCACCCTGCGAAGATCACCCGCTGTCACCGAGGCGAACCAACGGCCGTGCGCACGCGGCCCCCGGCGCATGGCGCGCACGTAATACCTGAAGTCATCTACCGGTAGGTATGCAAGCGCATGAGTCCAATACTCGAAGACGCTGCGCTCCACGGCCTGCGCCCGATCGAGGTGCTCACGCCGGTAATCGGGGATCCTCGTGTACAGGATGTGGTGATGACATCTCTCGATGACATGAATGGTATCGATCTGTACGTATCCGAGGTGCCGCACGGCCGCGGGAGTCGCCGCGGGGCCGCTGCCGAAAGGCGCCTCGGAATCCAGCCGCTGAGCGTGCAGCCAAATGGCCTTGGCGCGGTCGCGGGCGAGTCGAGCGGGTGAGGTTGCGGTCACTGTCATCCTCTAATGATCGAGCAGAGCCCGGTGCTGAGCCATGGGTTCTTGCTGAGCCGTAAGTTCTTGCTAAAATGCCGCAAAAGAAGAAACACGACGGGGTGACACCCAAAGGGTGCCATTCTCGCTCTATGCAATGGGCCGCGGAATGGGCTCCGCGGCCTGATGCGCAGAGTCCGAAGTCGCGGCTCCGGAACGCAGGTTACTTGCATGATCGACAAACCTCTCACCGCCGTACGTACCGAAACGTCCGCTGCCGCAGCCAGTCTCGCCGGCGCAGCCACCGCGAATGAGCATTTCGTCCGCTTTTTCGTAGATGATGAGACGCTCGTCGACTCTGTAGCCGCCTACGTGATCCAAGGCATGCGTGAGGGCGCCACTGCCATAGTGATTGCGACCGACTCACATTTGAAAGCCCTCGAGACCCGGTGGCCGAGGCTGCAGTTCGATCCAACCGAGCCCACCGCCCAGGGCCGGCTCATGATCCTCGACGCGGCGCAGGCCCTGGCGAGCTTCATGGTGGCGGGCAAGCCGGACCGGGACCGGTTCATGGCCAGCGTCGGCGAGATCGTTGCCCGGACCGCCGGCCGAGCCGGCCGGATCGTAGCCTTCGGCGAAATGGTCAACATCCTCTGGGCGGACGGCAACCGAACGGCCGCGATCGAGCTGGAGTCCCTGTGGAACAAGCTGGCGCAGCAGTACTCCTTCACGTTGTTCTGCGCGTACTCCCATCCCGACCTTACGGCGGATGGCTGTGACGGGGCGCTGGAGGAGGTCTGTGCCGCGCATACGCACGTCATTCCGGCAGAGCACAGTGCGTCTGCCTCCTCCGGAGTACAGCAGGCGGCGATGACCCAGCTGGAGCGCAAGGCGCTTGCCCTGGAGCTGCGCCTCGCTCGCGACAGGGAGGTTCAGCGTTCGTTGGGGCACATGGCTGCCATCGTCGAGAACTCGGACGATGCCATCATCGGCAAGACGCTCGACGGCATCATCCGCTCCTGGAACACAGGCGCGCAGCGCCTCTTCGGCTACACGCCCGAGGAGGCAATCGGCAGACCCATCACGATCGTCGTCCCGGCGGAGCTTCTCGATGAGGAGCAGCGCATCCTGGCGACGCTGCGCCGCGGTGAGCGCATCGAGCACTACGAGACCACGCGCGTCACCAAGGACCATCGCCGCGTCGAGATCTCACTCACGGTCTCCCCGGTACGCGATGAATCGGGAGCGATCATCGGCGCATCGAAGATCGCGCGCGACATTACGGACCGCAAACGCGCCGAGAGGCTGCTGCGCGAAGCGCATGCCGATCTTCAGGCGCGTATCGCCGAGCTGGCTCGCTTCAACGCGGCCGCGGTAGACAGAGAGACCCGCATCCTTGCGCTCAAGCGAGAGGTGAATGAGCTGCGGGCGCGGCTGGGAGAAGGCCCGGAATACTCCTTCGACAGTATCGAATTGGAAAACCGGGCCCCGGCTCTCGCCTACTCCCGCGCGCCTGCGCCGGCCGAGTCCGACCGGCCGACCGAGGGCATCGCGCCATTGGAATCCATCCTCATCACCGAGGAGCTGCACCGGCGGACGCGCCGGCCGCCCGATTACGAAGGAGAGAACCGCGCTCTTGCCGCGCTGGTGCAAGCGCTCGGAGATAATCCCGATACCATCCTGCAGGTCCTGGCGGAAAAATTGCTCGAGCTCCTGGGTAGCGGCTCGGCCGGTCTCAGCCTGCTCACGAAGGACGGCGGCCGCTTCTGCTGGGTGGCTATTGCGGGTCAATGGTCGGTGCACGCCGGCGGCGGCACGCCCCGGGACTTCGGGCCGTGTGGGGATGTGCTCGATCGCGACACGCCGCTGCTCTTCACGCATTGGGAGCACCGCTATCCGTATCTCACGGCCGCCACGCCGCTTGCGGAAGAGGGGCTGCTCGTGCCGTTCCACGTGGACGGCAAAACCGTCGGCACGATCTGGGCGATTTCGCACGACAGCGGGCGCAAGTTCGATGCGGAAGATCTGCGGCTGCTCGAGAGCCTGGCCCGGTTCGCCTCCGCCGCCTACCAGGCAGTCAACATGCTCGGGGCGGTCGGCGAACGCAGAGCAGCTCTCTCGCTTCTCGAGGATGCGGTCCACGCCCGGGCCCTTGCGGAGAAATCAGTCGCCAGGCTGCGCGAAAGCGAGGAGCAGCTGCGGCGCAGCGAGGAGGCACTGCGCACCGCCGATCAGCGCAAGGATGAGTTCCTGGCCCTGCTCGCTCATGAGCTGCGGAACCCGCTGGCGCCGATCCGGTATGCGCTTGCGGCCAACCGCAAGGCCGATCGCACGCCGGAGCAGAGAAAATGGGCGGATGAGATCATGGAGCGGCAGATCGCGCACATGAGCCGTCTGCTCGAGGATCTGCTCGACATCTCGCGCATCACGCGCGGCACTCTGGAGCTGAAGAAGGCACCGGCCGAGCTCACCTCAGTGCTGAGCACGGCAATCGAAACCGCCCGGCCCCTGCTCGATGCCAAGCACCACAGTCTGTCGCTCGAGTTTCCGAACGAGGCGCTGCGGCTCGAGGCCGATGCGGTGCGCCTGGCGCAGGTCTTCTCCAATCTCCTGATCAACTCCGCGAAATATACCGACCCCCGCGGCAGGATTCACCTCCGCGCCCGCCGCGAAGGCGCGGAGATCGTCGTGTCCGTGCACGACAATGGCATCGGTATTTCCGAGGAGATGATCCCCAAGCTGTTTGCGATGTTTGCTCAGGCCGAAACCGCACGCGATAGGACCGAGGGCGGGCTCGGTGTCGGGCTTGCGCTCGTCCGCGGTATCGTGGCCCTTCACGGCGGCAGCGTGCGCGCATACAGCGCAGGACTGGGGCATGGCAGCGAATTCGTGGTGCGGCTGCCCGTCAGCGAGCCTGTCGTCGAGGTTCCGGAGCTCGGAGCCGTGGAGGACACCGCATCCGACATCGGACTGAGGATCCTGGTCGCGGACGACAATCGCGATGCCGCCGACACCTGCGCGGCATTCCTCGGGCTCGCGGGTCATCACGTTCAGACGGCTTACTCCGGCCGCCAGGCTCTCGAGCTGGCCGAGAGCTTCCGGCCCCATGCGGTGCTCCTCGACATCGGCTTGCCGGACTGGGACGGCTACATCGTGGCGAGGCGCATTCGCGCGTCGAGCTGGGGACGGCGCACATTGCTGGTCGCCGTCACCGGGTGGGGCCAGACGGAGGATCGCCGGCATGCGTATGAGGCGGGATTCGATCATCACCTCGCAAAGCCCGTGGCTCCCGAGGCGATCGAATCGGTTCTGCGCACGCTCGGCATATCGGCGAGAGCGGAGAAAGTCTCAAATTAGCGTTGGCATACCGCGGCAGCGCCCGGCCGCGGCCGGGAAGCGGCTGCCCTCAAACACGCGTCGTATCTGGCCGCGAGCAAGCTGACAGTGAGTTGAGATCAAAGTCTCAGCTCCGCCAGCACCTCGCCGATGTGACGTACTATCAGGGAGAGATGCCCTTCGCCCGGCAGGTAGCGGGGATTGCACGCCGGCAGCCGCGAGGCGCAGCCGATACTCCTTCTCGGCGGCGCCGCTCGCACTCCATGCACCGCCAGTGCTTTTCGGAAGCGTCAACTCTGCTGCCCGCAAGCTCAAGCCTTCATCTCCCGGCGACCTCTCTTCTTACCGCCCCTCGTTCCCATCCTGGCGCACGAGCTGCGCCTGGAGCTGGAGATGTGGGTGGTGATGCACGAGGTCCTGAGGACGACGGCCCGCGCCAAGCTGATGTTCGACCACCTGGTTGCGGGCCTCGCCCGATATGTTTCGATTTCCGTAGCGCCGGCCGGCTACGATCGCCGCTCCGCCGGGCAGTAGTGGTGCTAATGTCGATGCAGGCTGGCTAAGCGCTTCGGGAGGCGCCCGTGCTCGATGAGGCATTGCTCGCGGCTGTTGCCGCGGTCGCCCGCGAAGGCAGCTTCGAGCGCGCGGCGCGCGCGTTGCATATCACTCCCTCGGCGGTATCGCAGCGCGTGAAACTCCTCGAGGAGCGCCTCGGGGCGGTACTGATCGTCCGCGGACAACCCTGCTCAGCCACCGAGATCGGCGCGCGCATCTGCCGGCACGCGGAGCTCGTCTCGGTGCTCGTATCCGAGCTGCGGCGCGAGCTGCCGATGCTGCCCAAGGACTCTCCCGAAGCGCCTCACGCCAGCCTGCGCATCGCCGTCAACGCCGATAGTCTGGGCACCTGGTTCATCCACGCCATGGCGGAATTCGGACGCGAGGACGCCGCATTGCTCAGCCTGACTCTGGCGGATGAGGACCACACGGCGGAGTGGCTTCGCCGCGGACATGTCCTGGGAGCGGTCACTTCGGTAGGGAAAGCCGTGCAGGGATGTCGTATCCGCCGGCTCGGCTCATTGCGGTACGTCGCGACGGCCAGCCCGGTCTTCATGCGGCGCTGGTTTCCGGCCGGTGTCTCCGCTGACGCCCTGGCGCGCGCGCCGAGTCTTCTCTTCGACAACAACGACAGGCTGCAGGAGCTCTGGGCGCGGCGGATCGTGCGCCGTGAGGTGCCCCTGCCGGTGCACCGCATTCCCTCCACCCACGCGTTCGTCGATGCCGCTCTCGCGGGAGTCGGCTGGGGAATGAACCCGCATTCGCTGGTCCGCGCACAGCTGCGGGCCGGAACTCTGGTCGAGCTCGTGCCGGATACTCCGGTCGACGTGCCTCTCTACTGGCAGGCTACACGCCTCAAGGTCCCCGTCCTGGAGCGCCTGACACGGAGTGTCGTCCGTGCCGCCGCCACGGCCCTGCAACCGCCGTAGCGGCCGAACACGCATCAGTGATCGTCTGCCAGGCGACGCGGTCTTGCGTCTGGCCACAACTTGAACCGCAGACTTTGTTTCGATAGCCTTCCACGGCTCCGGCCGAGGCTCCGCTCCTGTTTTCGCCTCGTGGATAACTCAGAAACAAGTGCGCGGGGTGGGATTATGTCCTCTTGGCAGAGATTGGGACGAAAGCCGGTGCTGCGGCAGCGGTCGCACGGCGAGAAACGATGTTCGGTCCTGCCGCTCTGTGTTCTTGCCGCAACCCTCGCCGGCTGCGGAGGGGGAGGCGGCAGCAGCGGCGGCGCGCAGAACGGCCCGCCGGGCAACACCGACAACGGGGTCTCAATGTCGGTCAGCGCGGCCA
>Ga0134126_10000711_pt1 | contig 41835 bp, 34 predicted proteins | sample KB31752_FD_96881 | JGI IMG/M metagenome (GOLD analysis project Ga0134126, IMG submission 96881) | Terrestrial soil microbial communities with excess Nitrogen fertilizer from Kellogg Biological Station, Michigan, USA - KB3-175-2 | ecosystem: Environmental > Terrestrial > Soil > Unclassified ...
CAACGTGCATCGACGGTGGTCCGCCGCGGGGGGAGCGCGGGGGCCCCGAGGGCCACGTGACCCAACGCATGACAACGTGCATCGACGGTGGTCCGCCGCGGGGGGAGCGCGGGGGCCATTTCGAGGCCCCCGCGTAAGATGGAAGGCCTGATCGCCCAGGGCCTGCGCAAGCGGTTCCGGAGCCGCGTGGTCGTGAACCGCGTGAGCCTTGACATCCATCCGGGCGAGGTGGTGGGCCTGCTGGGGCCGAACGGGGCGGGCAAGACCACCTCGTTCTACATGATCGTGGGACTGCTGCGGCCGGACGGGGGCCGCATCTTCCTGGAAGGCCAGGACGTCACCGAGCTGCCCATGTACAAGCGCTGCCGGCTCGGCATGGGCTACCTGCCGCAGGAGTCCTCGGTGTTCCGCAAGCTCACGGTCGAGGAGAACCTGCTCGCGATCCTGGAGACGCTCGACCTCTCCCATTCCGAGCGCATGACCCGCCTGGGGGAGCTCCTCGCCGAGCTCGACCTGACCCGCCTGGCCCGGCACAAGGCGTTCACGCTCTCGGGCGGCGAGCGTCGGCGCCTGGAGATCACGCGGGCCCTGGTGACCAACCCGCGGTACCTGCTGCTCGACGAGCCCTTCACCGGCATCGATCCCATCGCGATCGGCGACATCCAGGAGATCGTGGCCCGGCTGAAGGAGCGCGGCATCGGGGTGCTCATCACCGACCACAACGTGCGGGAGACCCTCGCCATCACCGACCGCGCCTACATCCTCTACGACGGTCGCATCCTGGCCTCCGGCACCGCGACCGAGCTGGCCAACAACTCAAAGGCCCGGGAGATCTACCTGGGCGAGAAGTTCTCGCTATGAAACTCGTACAGCGCATGAGTCAACGGGTCGTCATGACCCCGCTGCTCCAGCAGGCCATCCAGCTCCTCCAGCTCTCGACCCTCGAGCTCGAGCAGGTCGTGCGCAAGGAGCTGGAGGAGAACCCGCTCCTCGAGGAGATCCCGGTCGAGAACAGCGAGACCGCGGAGGCTCCCGCGGCCTCCACGAACAGCGCGGAGGCCCCGACGCCCGCGGAGACCGCTCCCGCCCCGGAGGCCCCCGAGCAGCCGTCGAAGGAGACCTCGTCGGTCGACAGCGAGCGGGCCGACGACCTGCCCTTCGACCTGTCCTCCGCGATCTTCGACGACCACGGCGACGAGCGCACCCCGGTCTCGATGGAGGAGCGCGACGAGCTGCCGTTCGAGAACCTGGGACGCAGCGACACCTCGCTCACCGAGCACCTGATGGAGCAGCTGCGCCTCAGCAGCGACGACAAGGAGGTGCTGCGCATCGGGGAGGCCATCATCGGCAACCTCGACGAGGACGGCTACCTGCGGGCCGACGTGGGCGAGGTCGCGGGTGGCATGGGCTGTCCCGCGGAGGCGGTGGAGGCCGCGCTCAAGCGCATCCAGGGCTTCGATCCGCCCGGGGTGGCGGCGCGCAGCGTTCAGGAGTGCCTGCTCCTCCAGCTCACCACCGACGCGGAGCCGGACCCGGTGTCGGTCGAGATCGTGGAGAAGCACTTCGAGGACCTGGAGCGCCGGCGCTACGCGGAGATCGCGCGGGCCATGAAGCTGCCGCTGGAGCGGATCATGGAGTCGATCGAGGAGATCCAGAGCCTCGAGCCCAAGCCGGGCCGGCGCTTCTCGGCCAACGACTCGCGCTACGTGGTGCCCGACGTCACCATCCAGAAGGTGGGCGAGGACTACGTGGTGATCCTGAACGAGGAGGGGATCCCGCGGCTGCGGGTCAACTCGCTCTACCGCTCGCTCCTGCGCCGCTCCGGCGACGAGGCCAAGCAGTACGTGGAGCAGAAGCTCCGGTCCGCGGTGTGGCTGATCAAGTCGGTCGAACAGCGTCAACGGACCCTGCGAAAGGTCGCCCAGAGCCTGGTGAACTTCCAGCGCGACTTCCTGGACAAGGGGCTGCCCTTCCTGCGCCCGCTCGCCCTGCGCGACGTGGGCGACGACATCAGCATGCACGAGTCGACGATCAGCCGCGTCACCACCAACAAGTACGTCCAGACCCCGCAGGGGCTCTTCGAGCTCAAGTTCTTCTTCCACAGCGGTATCGCCTCCGAGAACGGCTCGATGGTCTCGTCGGTCTCGGTGAAGAAGACGATCCGCGACATGGTGAGCGGGGAGGACAATGGCAAGCCGCTCTCCGACCAGGAGATCGCCCAGGCCCTGCAGGGGCAGGGGCTTACCATCGCGCGGCGCACGGTGGCCAAGTACCGGGAGGAGCTCGGCATCCTGCCGTCGCATCAGCGGCGGCTCGCGTCCAAGAAGCGCTGAGGGCCCTCGGCCCCATGCAGGTGATCATCAGCACCCGCGGGATGAGCGTCTCCCGGACCTACAAGGACGAGCTGACGCGCAAGCTCGCCAAGCTCCTGCCGATGCTGCCGACCGTGGTGGAGACGCGGGCGATCCTCTCCCGCGAGAAGCACCGGCGCACCGCGGCCCTGACCCTGCGCTCGCGGGCCCGCGCCTTCCGCAGCCGCGAGACCGCCGCCGACCTCGCGGTCGCGGTGGACCGCGCGGTGGTCTCGCTTCGCCGGCAGGTGCGCGAGACGATCAAGCGCCGTCCCCGTCGCCCGACCCGTCCGAGCCTCGCGTGACCGATCCCGTCGCCACCGAGCCCATCCGCTTCGTCATCGTCACCGGCCTCTCGGGGGCGGGCAAGAGCTACGCGATCAAGTGCCTCGAGGACCTGGGCTACTTCTGCGTCGACAACCTGCCCACCACCCTGATCGCGACCTTCGCGGAGCTGTGCGCGAACTCGAGCCGGGGGATCCACGCCATCGCCCTGGGGGTCGACGTGCGGGAGGGCGAGTACCTCGCCAACATGGTGGAGACGATCCAGGAGCTGCGCGCGCGCCGCCATCACGTGGACGTGCTGTTCCTGGAGGCCTCCGACGAGACGCTGGTGCGCCGCTACCACGAGACGCGGCGGCGGCATCCCCTCGCGGGGGAGGGCAACGTCGTGGACGGCATCCGGGCCGAGCGCCAGGCCCTCGCCCATCTGCGCGAGATCGCCAACCGGGTGATCGATACCACCTCGCTGACCGTGCACCAGCTGAAGGACCAGATGGTGCACTCCTACGGGCCGCAGGGGACCCCGAGCGGGCTCACGGTGGCCCTGGTCTCCTTCGGCTTCAAGCACGGCGTGCCCTACGACGCGGACCTCGTCTTCGACGTCCGCTTCCTGCCGAACCCGCACTTCGTGGATCACCTCCGGGCCCTCGACGGCCGCGATCCCGCGGTGGAGGAGTTCGTGATGTCGTTCTCGGAGAGTCGCGAGCTGCGGTCGCGCCTGGAGGGCCTCCTGAAGTTCCTCCTCCCGCTCTACGAGCGCGAGGGGAAGGCCTACCTCACGGTGGCGATCGGCTGCACCGGCGGCCGTCACCGCTCGGTCATGCTGGTGGAGGCGCTGCGCTCCTTCCTGACGGGTCTCGGCCTGAGTCCGATCGTCAGGCACCGGGACCTGGACCGTGAGTGACGAGCGGCTCCACTTCCTGCTCGGCATCCACAACCACCAGCCGGTCGGCAACTTCGAGTCGGTCGTCGACGAGACGATCCTCCGCGCCTACCACCCCTTCCTGGAGACGATCGATCGGGCCGGCCGTGACCTGCCGGTGACCGTCCACTGCTCGGGGGGACTCCTCGAGAGCCTCAAGGCCCGCGCCCGCCACACCTTCGACCTGCTCGGCCGGCTCGCGGCGGAGGGTCGTGTCGAGCTGCTGGGCGGCGGCTTCTACGAGCCGATCCTGGCCCTCCTGCCGGACTGGGACAAGGTCGGCCAGATCCAGGCCCTCGCCCAGTTCCTCAAGTCGCACTGGGGCGTGACCCCGCGCGGGATGTGGCTGGCCGAGCGCATCTGGGAGCCGCAGCTGCCGCGGGCGCTGCGCGAGGCGGGGGTGGAGTTCGTGCTGGTCGACGACTCGCACTTCGCGCTCGCCGGGCTCGACCCCGAGACCCTGGGCGGTTACTACCTCACCGAGGAGCAGGGCGCCACGGTGGCGGTGTTCCCGATCAACCAGCGCCTGCGCTACCTGGTGCCCTTCGCGGATCCGGGCGAGAGCCTGCGCTACCTGGAGGGCCGGCGCGGCGCGGGCGCGATCACCATGGTCGACGACGGCGAGAAGTTCGGGGCGTGGCCGGGCACCGATCGCCTTGTGTACGGCGAGCGATGGCTGGAGCGGTTCTTCCAGGCCCTGCGCGAGGCTCCCTGGCTCGCGGTCTCGACGTTCTCGCGCTATATCGACTCCCACCTGCCCGCCGGGCGCGTCTACCTGCCCACCGCGGCCTACACCGAGATGGGCGAGTGGGCGCTCCCCCCCGCCGCGGCGGCCGAGCTCGCGGCCGCGCGGCACCGGCTCGGGGAGCTGCCCGAGGGCGAGCGGCTCACCCGGCTGCTGCGCGGCGGCTTCTTCCGCAACTTCCTGCTCAAGTACCCGGAGATCGGGGACGCCTACTGGAAGATGCTGCGACTCTCCGGGCGCGTGCACGAGGGTCTCGCGGCCCGGCCGCGCGATCCGCGCTTCCTCGCCGCGCGCGAGCGGCTGTGGCAGGGCCAGGCCAACGACGCCTACTGGCACGGCGTCTTCGGTGGCTGCTACCTGCCGCACCTGCGGCGGGCGGTGAAGTCGGCCCTGATCGGCTGCGAGCGGCGCCTGGAGGGCGCGGGCAAGCCGATCGGCATCGAGTGCCTGCGCGCCGACGTCGACGGCGACGGGCAGGCCGAGGTCACGGTGCGCAGTCGCACCCTCGGAGTCATGCTGCGCCCGGCACGCGGCGGCTCGCTCACCGAGCTCGCGTGGATGGGTGGGGAGGTGGACGTGGCCGACGTGCTGACGCGCCGGCCCGAGCCCTACCATCGGCAGGTCGCGGAGCGCCCGCGGCCCAGCGACTCCGGCGAGGTGAAGACGATCCACTCCGCGCCCGCGGTGAAGGAGGCGGGTCTCCCCGCGCTGCTCCGCTACGACCGGTTCCGCCGCGCCTCGCTGCTCGACGGTCTCTTCCCGCCCGCGGCGGGACGGGAGCCGCTCGACCCGCTCGAGCCGTGGGACGCGGCGTGGGTCGCCATCGGCGAGCGCCCGCTCGATCACGAGGTGAAGACCTCGCCGCGCGAAGTGGCGGTGCTCTGCTACTTGCTTCGCCCCGAGGGCCAGCCGATGGCGCTCCAGAAGTCGCTGGTGGTGGCCGCGGACGACCCGGCGGTGGTGGCGGGCTACCGGTTGCGCTGGGAGGGCGGCGAGCCGCTCGACGCGCGCTGGGCGGTGCAGTGAAACCTGACCCTGAGCGCGGGCGACGCGCCCGGCCGGTACTTCCGGGTGGCGGGCCGCCCGTCGCTCGGCAGCCGCGGCCGCCTCGAGGGCGCGCACGGCCTCGCGATGGTGGACGAGTGGCTGGGGGGCGAGGTGGCGCTGAGCTTCTCCGCCCCCGCCGAGGTGGCGTGGGCGCCGGTGGAGACGGTCTCGCTCTCCGAGAGCGGCTTCGAGCGCATCTACCAGGGCTCGGCCCTGCTGGTGAGCTGGCCGGTGCGCCTCGAGCCGGGGCAGACGTGGGAGGCCTCGCTGCGCGTACGCGTCGGAGAAATGGCCGCCGGCGCGCCCGAATCCGGGGAATCCGCTTGAGAGCCCCCGGGGGGCGTGCTAATGTCACGTATTCGCAGTCGATCCCCGCAAGAGCACGGAGGGTTCCAGGGCATGGCGCGTGAGGAGTACCTCTTCACCTCGGAGTCGGTGACCGAAGGGCATCCCGACAAGATCGCCGACCAGGTTTCGGACGCGGTCCTCGACGCGGTCCTGGCCCAGGACCCGACCGGGCGCGTCGCCTGCGAGACCCTCCTCACCACCGGCCTGGTGGTGGTGGCGGGCGAGATCACGACCTCGTGCTACGTCGACATCCCGCGCGTGGCGCGCGAGACCATCCGCGAGGTCGGGTACACCCGCGCCAAGTTCGGCTTCGACCACGAGACGTGCGGGGTGATCACCGCGATCGACGAGCAGTCGGGCGACATCGCGATGGGCGTGGACAAGCTCGGGGCGGGCGACCAGGGGCTCATGTTCGGCTACGCGTGCACCGAGACCGAGGAGCTGATGCCGCTGCCGATCACCCTGGCCCACCGGCTCTGCCTGCGCCTCACCCAGGTGCGCAAGAGCGGCCAGCTGCCGTACCTGCGGCCGGACGGCAAGAGCCAGGTCAGCGTGCGCTACGTGGACGGCAAGCCGGTGTCGGTGGAGACGGTGGTCATCTCCACCCAGCACGGCCCCGAGACCGGCCTGTCGAAGATCCGCGAGGACATGATCGAGCAGGTGATCCGGCCCACGATCCCGAAGCACCTCATCGACGGCAACAAGATCGTGTACCACGTCAACCCCACCGGCCGCTTCGTGACCGGCGGGCCCATGGGCGACACCGGCCTCACCGGGCGCAAGATCATCGTCGACACCTACGGCGGCTCGTGCCCGCACGGCGGCGGCGCGTTCTCGGGCAAGGATCCGACGAAGGTCGACCGCTCCGCGTGCTACATGGCCCGTCACGTGGCGAAGAACGTGGTGGCGGCGGGTCTCGCCGAGCGGGCGCAGGTGCAGGTGGCCTACGCGATCGGGGTCGCGGATCCGGTCTCGATCATGATCGAGACGTTCGGGACCGGGAAGGTGCCCAACAGCCAGCTCGAGCAGCTGATCCGCCGGCACTTCGACTTCACGCCCGCCGGCATCATCAAGTACCTGGACCTCCGGCGGCCGTTCTACCGCAAGACCGCGGCCTACGGGCACTTCGGGCGCAGCGAGCCCGAGTTCACCTGGGAGCGTACGAACCGGATCAAGGATCTTCGCGACGACGCCGGCGTCTGACGCCGGCCGCCGTTGACGCCCGCGCCCCGTGGCCCGAGGGTCTGGCCGCGGGGCGTTCTCATGCCCGAGGCTTCTTTGTGAGTGTGTCCGGGCGCTCCCGGCCCGTCGCCGGCGAGGCGCCCCGGACCTAGAACGGAGCGCGCGTGGCGCAGATGCCTCCTGGCGGCGGTCGAGTGCTTCCCCTGCGGCGTCCCCGCGTGGGCCTGTGGGTGCTGCTGGCCTTCGTGGCCCTGAGCCTCCTGGGCCAGGCGGTCCCGCTCTACACCGACTGGCTCTGGTTCCAGGAGGTGGGCTTCACCACCGTCTTCACCACGCGCCTCACCCTGAGCGGCTGGCTCTTCATGGGGCTGGGCGGGGCGGTGTTCGTGTTCCTCTTCGTGAACCTGTCCCTGGCGGCCCGCACCGCCCCGCCCGACGTGCTCTGGGAGCTGGAGGACCAGCTGGGCCTGCCCGGCCGGGCGATCCTCGAGCCGCTGGTCCGTCGCCTCCTCTTGCCCGTGATCGCGGTGATCGCCTTCTTCGCGGGGGCCCGCGCCACCGGCTCGTGGCCGACGGTCATCGAGTACGTGAACGCCACTCCCTTCGGGCAGACCGATCCGCTCTTCGGCCGTGACCTCGGCTTCTACTTCTTCGTGCTTCCGTTCTGGCGGCTGCTGCACGCGTGGGCGACCGCCCTGGTGGCGGGCACCCTGGTGCTGGTGGCCGCGGTCTACGTGCTGCAGCGGAGCCTGGTGCTCACCGCGCGCGGGCCGCGCCTGGCCGCGGGGGCCCGAACCCACCTCCTGGCCCTGGCCGCCCTGCTCCTGCTGATCCGCGGGGTCGGCTTCTGGCTCGACCGCTTCGACCTGCTCTACTCGCCGCGGGGGCTCGTGTTCGGCGCCTCCTACACCGACGTGCACGCCTCGCTGCCGGTGCTGCAGTGGCTGGTGGCGCTGGCGGTGCTGTGCGCGGCGGCGTGCGTGTTCCAGATGTTCCGGCCCGGCTGGCGCTTCCTGGTCGCCGGCCTCGTGGTGCTGGTGGTGCTGTGGATCGCGGGTCTGGGCGTGGCGCCCGCCTTGCTCCAGACCTACCGGGTCAAGCCCAACGAGCTCGACTTCGAGCGGCCCTACATCCAGCACAACATCCGGATGACCCGCCAGGCGTATGCGCTGGACCGCATCGTGGAGAAGGACTTCGCGGCCGAGGACAACCTGAACCTGGCCGCGCTCGAGCGGAACAACCTCACGATCAAGAACATCCGGCTGTGGGACCACCGGCCGCTCCTCACCACCTACGGCAAGCTCCAGGAGATCCGCACCTACTACAAGTTCCGCGACGTGGACGTGGGCCGCTACATCGTGAACGGGGAGTACCGTCAGGTGACCCTCTCGGCCCGCGAGCTCTCCTATCGCGACCTGCCGAGCCGCGGGTGGATCAACGAGCACCTGACCTACACCCACGGCTACGGCCTCGTGGCGGGGCCGGTGAACCGCATCAGCCCCGAGGGGCTGCCCGAGTTCTTCATCAAGGACATCCCGCCGGTGGGGTCGGGGATGCCCAAGATCACGCGGCCCGAGATCTACTACGGGGAGATCGGCAACGAGTACGTGTTCGTGGGCACGAGGGCCCAGGAGCTCGACTACCCCTCCGGCGATCAGAACGTCTACACCAAGTACGGCGGGCGCGGCGGTATCCCGGTGGACTCGATCCTCCGCAAGGCCGCCTTCGCGGCCCGCTTCGGCGCGCTCACCATCCTGCTCTCCGACGCGCTGAGCCCGGACAGCCGCATCATGATCTACCGCGACATCGGGACCCGGGTGCAGGAGGCGGCCCCGTTCCTCCGCTTCGATCGCGACCCCTATCTGGTGGTCGCGGCCGACGGGAGCCTGGTGTGGATGGTCGACGGCTACATCACGAGCGACCGGTATCCCTACGCGACCCCGGTGCGCGGCTTCAACTACATCCGCAACTCGGTGAAGGCCACCGTGGACGCCTACCACGGGACGGTGCGCTACTACGTCGCCGACGCCGAGGATCCGCTGATCCGCACCTACGCCAAGGCCTTCCCGGGTTTGCTGCGCCCGCTCTCCGAGATGCCGAAGGACCTCCAGGCGCACATCCGCTACCCGGAGGACCTCTTCACGGTGCAGGCGCGGATGTTCGCGACGTACCACATGCAGGATCCCCAGGTCTTCTACAACAAGGAGGACCTCTGGGTGCTGCCGCGGCTGACCCAGGACGGGCGCGACCGCGAGATGGAACCCTACTTCACGGTGATGCGCCTGCCCGGAGAGGCGCGCGAGGAGTTCGTGCTGCTGAGCGGGTTCAATCCGAGCGGGCGCGACAACATGATCGCGCTGATGGTGGCCCGCATGGACCCGCCGGAGTACGGTCGCCTCATCGCCTACGCGTTCCCCAAGCAGAAGCTGGTCTTCGGGCCCCGCAACATCCAGGCCCGCATCAGCCAGGACCCGGTGATCTCCCAGCAGATCGCGCTCTGGAACCAGCAGGGCTCCCGGGTGATCAGCGGCAACCTGCTCGCGATCCCCATCGACCAGTCGTTGCTCTACGTGCAGCCGCTCTACCTGGCCGCCGCCGAGCAGGGCGCGCTGCCCGAGCTGCGGCGGGTGGTGGTCGCCTACGGGAACCAGATCGCGATGGAGCCCACCCTCGAGGCCTCCCTCGGCCGCATCTTCGGCGGCCGGCCCCGCGCCGAGGAGGGCGCGCCGCGGGCGCCGGAGCGCGGGTCCTCGGGCGGCACCGCCCCGGCCGCGCCGAGCGCGGCCATCGTGGGCAGCGTGCAGCAGGCCTGGGAGGCCTGGCAGCGCGGCCAGGAGGCCCTGCGCAAGGGCGACTGGACCTCCTACGGCCAGGAGCAGAAGCGCCTCGAGGAAGCCCTCCGCCGCCTCCACGAGGCCCGCTAGCGGTAGCCAGCCCCGGCCTAGGTTCGCGCGCTGAGGAAGAGGGCGGTGCCGATGCCGGCGAAGACGATGTCGGCGGTCCAGGCGGCCAGCGCGGCGGGCAGCAGGTCGGCCTGGGCGAAGGCGATGGCCACCGAGTGCACCACCCAGTAGCCGGCCGCGATCACGATCGCCACCCCGATGCCCATGGCCCGGCCGCCGCTGCGCGGTGAGACCAGGGCGAAGGGAATCGCCACCAGCGCCATGATCACGTGCACCAGCGGGAAGGAGAGCTTGGAGTAGAGCTGCACCAGGTAGCGGGTGACGCGGTGGCCGCCGTCGCGCAGGCGCGCCACGTAGGCGCGCAGCTCCAGGAAGCTCATGGTGTCGGGCGCGTTCTGCACCTGGATGAAGTCGTCGATGTGCTCCGGCATCGGAAGCAGCCGCGAGTCGACGAACCGCCGCATCACCCACCGACCAGCGTCGCCATCGGCAGGGTGAGGGCGAGGAGGTGGGGAGCATGTAGACCAGGAGCGGCATCACGAGCGCGAACGGCACGCTCTTGGTGATGACGAGGTCGGTGAGCTGGTAGATCCGATCGATGACGAGGAAGAACGTGAAGACGCCGACCCCGATCGCGAACGGGGGGCCCAGCTCCTCGATGATGTAGCGGTCGAGGATGCGGGTCATGCGCGACCGTTGTACGCTGGCGCCATGCGCCGGTCATGGTTCGCCCCGGGGCTCGCGGCGGCGTGGCTGGTGACGCTGGCCCTCATCGCGCCCGCGGAGGCGCAGGACCGGCTCGAGCGATTCCGCGCCCTGGCCCGCGAGCAGCTCGCCGCCGCCGCCGACCCCGCGGAGCGCGAGCGTGTGGTGGGGCAGCTCTACGAGGTGGTGGACGGCGAGGTGCTGGACAGCCTGCGCGGCGGCGGGCCCTTCGCGTCGCCCGCCTTCATCCGCGATCGCCTCGACGCCCTCATGGAAGCCTGGGGCGGCGCGACTCTCCGCGTGATCCGCGTGCCCGGCGCGGGCGGCCGCGAGCCCCTGACGGTGGGCCTCTACACGCTCAGCGGACCGGACGGCTGGGGCGCGCTGCGTCTCTACACCGGCGCCGGCCCCGACGCGGCGCTCGCGGCCGCGTCCACCCACGGCGGTCAGCTCGAGGCGCAGGTGTGGCCGGCGGGCGCCGACCGCACGCTGCGCGTGCTCGCGCTCTGGGGCGGCGCGCCCGCGGGCGAGGGCGCGCGCCCGCTCCGCGGCGAGCTGTGGGAGCTGCGCGGCCCCGGGCGCGCCGAGCGGGCGTGGAGCAGCGCCGCGGAGTGGCCGGACGGCTTCTGGGTATCGGACTGGCGGACCCAGCCCGGCGAGCTGGTGATCCGCTACCAGCCGCACTATCCGGGCTGGAAGCCCGGCTGCGCGGGCCAGACCGAGCAGGAGGATCACTACCGCCTGACCGCCGCGGGCGGGCTCGCGGTGGCGCGACGGCAGGTCACCGGCGCGTGGCACCGCGAGCTCGGCGCGGCGGCGGATCGCCTCTTCCGCGCCCTCGCGGCGGGCGACGCGGCCGCGGTGGCGCGTCTCGTCCCCGCGCCCGCGGTGCGCGCGCGGCTGCCCGCCACCCTCGTGGCGGAGCCGGTGTGCGAGACGCCGCCCGCGGGACCGCGCGCGCCGGTGGCGATGGCGGCCACCGAGCTGCGCGACGGCCGGCGCGTGCCGTGGGCGCTGTCGTGGACGCGCGGACCCGCGGGGTGGCGGCTGAGCGCCGCGAGGCTCGTGCTACAATGACGCGTTAACAATGAGCGAAATCGCCGACCGCTACGATCCGACGCGCGTCGAGCCGCACTGGTACGCCGTCTGGGAGGAGCGCGGCTATTTCCACGCCGACGCGGCCTCCCCCAAGAAGCCCTACTGCATCGTCATCCCGCCGCCCAACGTGACCGGCTCGCTCCATCTCGGCCACGCGCTGAACAACACGCTCCAGGACATCCTGATCCGTTACAAGCGGATGGACGGCTACAACGCGCTCTGGATGCCGGGGACCGACCACGCGGGCATCGCGACGCAGTACGTGGTCGAGCGGCAGCTCGAGAAGGAGGGCAAGACCAAGGAGGACCTCGGGCGCGAGGCCTTCATCGCCCGGGTGTGGCAGTGGAAGGAGGAGTCGGGCGGCACCATCATCCGCCAGCTCAAGCGCCTCGGGGCCTCCTGCGACTGGGTCCGCGAGCGCTTCACGATGGACGCGGGCCTCTCCGCCGCGGTGCGCGAGGTCTTCGTGCGCCTCTGGGAAGAGGGGCTCATCTACCAGGGCGACTACATCGTGAACTGGTGCCCGCGCTGCCAGACCGTGCTCTCGGACCTGGAGGTCGAGCGCGAGGAGCAGGACGCGGAGTTCGTCTACATCAAGTACGGCCCGCTCACCCTCGGCACGGTGCGGCCCGAGACCAAGCTCGGCGACACCGCGGTGGCGGTGCACCCCAAGGACAGACGCTACCGCAAGTACGTGGGCAAGACGCTCGAGGTCCCGTCGGTGGAGGGGACCGTCACGCTGCAGGTGGTGGCCGACGAGGCGGTCGATCCCAAGTTCGGGACCGGGGTCATCAAGGTCACGCCGGGGCACGACCCGACCGACTTCGAGATCGGCAAGCGGCACAACCTGCCGGTGCGCAGCGTGATCGGCTTCGACGGCAAGATGACGGAGCGGGCCGGCAAGTACGCAGGGCTCGACCGCTTCGAGACCCGCAAGCGGATCGTCGAGGACATGAAGACCCTCGGCCTCATCGACCGCATCGAGCCCTACCGCCATTCGGTGGGCGTCTGCTACCGCTGCAAGACGGTGGTGGAGCCGCTCGTGTCCAAGCAGTGGTACGTGCGCACCCGGCCGCTCGCCGAGCCCGCGATCAAGGCGGTGCGCTCGGGGAAGATCAAGATCGTGCCGCGGGCGTGGAACAAGACCTACTTCCACTGGATGGAGAACATCCGCGACTGGGCCATCTCGCGGCAGCTCTGGTGGGGGCACCGCATCCCGGTCTGGTACTGCGACAAGGACGGGAGCATGCACGTCTCCCGCACCGATCTCACCGCGTGCCCGCAGTGCGGGGGAGGGCTGCGCCAGGACACCGACGTGCTGGACACCTGGTTCTCGTCGGGCCTGTGGCCGTTCTCGACCCTCGGCTGGCCCCAGGAGACGCCGGAGCTCAAGGTCTTCTATCCCACCTCGGTGCTCTCCACCGGCTTCGACATCCTGTTCTTCTGGGTGGCCCGGATGGCGATGCTCGGCATCAAGTTCATGGGGGACGTGCCGTTCCGCCACGTCTACATCCACGCCCTGATCCGCGACGCCGAGGGGCAGAAGATGTCCAAGTCCAAGGGGAACGTGGTCGATCCCCTGCACGTCATGGACAAGTTCGGCACCGACGCGTTCCGCTTCACCCTCGCGGCGCTCGCCGCTCAGGGGCGAGACATCCGGCTGGCCGAGGAGCGCATCGAGGGCTACCGGAACTTCGCCAACAAGATCTGGAACGCGGCCCGCCTGGTCCTCTCCAACCTGGAGGGCTACGATCCGGCGCTGGCCCGTCGGGGGACGCCCTCGGTGGCCGACCGCTGGATCCGGAGCCGCCTGACCGAGGCCACCGCCCAGGTGCGCAAGGCGATCGACGGTTACCGGTTCAACGATGCGGCCTCCGCGGTCTACCAGTTCCTCTGGCACGAGTACTGCGACTGGTACCTCGAGATCGCCAAGCGCAGCCTCTACCAGCCCGAGAGCCCCGCCGCGCGCGCGGTGACCCAGCGCACCCTGGTGGAGGTGCTGGAGACGACGCTGCGCCTGCTCCATCCGTTCATGCCGTTCATCTCCGAGGAGCTGTGGCAGCGGCTGCCGCACACCGGCGACTCCGTCCCGGCCCCCGCCAGGTCGATAATGATCGCGCCGTTCCCCAAGGCCTCCCGCAAGGCCCGCGACCCGGAGGCGGAGCGACTCATGGCGCCGCTGCTCGACGTGGTGAGCGCGATCCGCACCATCCGCAGCGAGAGCCGCATCTCCCCCGCGGTGGAGCTCGCGGTGACGGTGCGGCCCGCGAGCCCGGCGGTGGCGACCTCGCTCGTCTCCAGCGCCGGGATCATCGGCGGCCTCGCCCGCGCCGCCATCACCGTCGCGGCGGACGGAGCGCGGCCGGCCAGCTCCGCGATGGCGACCACTCCCAGCGGCGACGTGCTCGTGCGTCTGGAGGGCGTGGTGGACTTCGACGCGGAGCGCCAGCGCCTCCGCAAGGAGATCGAGAAGGCGCGCAAGGAGATCGCGTTCCTCGAGGGCAAGCTCGGTCGGCCCGAGTTCGTGGAGCGCGCGCCCGCGGAGGTCGTGGAGCGGGAGCGCGCGCGCCTGACCGAGCAGCGCGAGACCGAGCGGAAGCTCGCGGCCAGCCTGGCCGCCCTCGGCTAGCCGGACGCTCGATCTCCGAGCGGTGGCGGATCCCCCGATGAGCCCCCAAGGGGCGCGGCCCGACCGCTCACCGTTGCGCTTCACGGTGACCGCTCTGGACACCGTGGACTCCACCCAGTCGGAGATCCAGCGGCTCGCCGCGGCCGGTGCTCCCGAGGGCACGGCGGTGACCGCGCGGCATCAGCGCGCCGGCCGTGGGCGCCGGGGGCACGAATGGTGGGACGCGCCCGGGCAATCGCTGCTCTGCTCGGTGCTCCTCCGTCCCGCCTGCGCGCCCGCCGCGGTGCCGCAGCTCTCCCTGGTGGGTGGCCTCGCGGTGGCGGAGGCGCTCGCGGAGTCCGCCGGCGTCCGGGTCCGTATCCGCTGGCCCAACGATCTACTGGCGGACGGGCGCAAGGTCTCCGGAATCCTCGCCGAGGCCGCCTCCGCCGGGGGCGAGAAGGTCCAGCACGTGGTGCTCGGGATCGGGATCAACCTCGCGCAGACCGCGTTCCCCGGGGAGATCGCCGCGCGCGCCACGTCGCTCCGCCTCCTCACCGGGCGCGAGCCCGATCCCGCCGAGCTCCGGGACGCGATGCTGGCCGCCCTCGGTCGGCGCTACGCGGAGTGGCGGGAGGGAGGATTCGCGGCGTTGCGGGTCGCGTGGCTCGGCTGGAGCGTGCTGCCGGGCCAGCCGGTGCGCCTGCCGGACGGCGGCGCGGGCCGGGGCGAGGACGTGGGAGTGGACGGCATCCTGCTGGCCCGCGCCGCCGACGGGCGCCTGGTGCGCGTCGTCTCCGGGGCGGCGGCGGAGGAGGGGACGGTCCATGCTGCTGGTCATTGACGTCGGCAACACCAACACCTCGCTGGGGATCTACGAGGGCGAGCGGCTGCGCGCCTCCTGGCGGCTCACCACGCGGCGCGAGCAGACCGCGGACGAGTGGGGGGTGTTCATCCAGACCCTGCTCGCCACCCGCGGGATCGAGCAGCAGCACATCACCGGGGTCGCGATCTCGAACGTGGTGCCGCCGATCCAGCAGGCGCTGGAGTGGATGTGCGACCGCTACTTCGGGGTGAGCCCGCTCACGGTGGAGCCCGGCGTCACCCCGGACCTGCCCCTGAACGTCGACGTCCCTCGAGAAGTCGGCGCGGACCGGGTCGTGAGCTGCGTGGCCGCCATCGCGCTCTACGGCACGCCGCTCATCGTGGTGGACTTCGGCACCGCCACCCGCTTCGACTGCGTGAATCGCCGCGGCGAGTTCATCGGCGGAGCGATCGCCCCCGGCATCAACACCGCCGCGGAGGCGCTCGTCTCGCGCGCGGCGCGGCTCTTCCGCGTGGAGCTGGTGCGACCCAAGGACGCCATCGGCCGGCACACCGTCACCAACATCCAGTCCGGCATGATCTACGGCTGGGCCGGCCTCGTGGACGGCCTCGTGGAGCGCATGCGGCGCGAGATGGAGGGCGACGTGAAGGTGGTCGGCACCGGCGGACTGGTGGGCCAGATGCGCGAGGTCGTGCAGTGCCTGCAGTTCGTGAACGCGGATCTCAAGCTCGAGGGGCTGCGCATGCTGTGGGAGCGCGCGCACCCCGGCGTCGGCGGGTGAGCCGGTTGACACCCGAGGCGCGCCGCTCGTATACTCACCCCAACCTACGGTAGGACAGCGCGCGAGGTTCTCTACATACGGGGCCTGGGCGGCCGGGACGCGGCGCCCGACCCGGGCCGGGAGCGGCCAGGAGGCGGGGCGTATGGGGATGTGGGTCGGGCGGGGACGGAAGGCGCGGGCGGCGTACGGCTTCGATGACATCGCGCTGGTTCCCGGCGCCCTGACCATCAATCCCAGCGAGGTCGACATCTCCTGGGAGCTCTGCGGGCACCGGTTCCCGATCCCGATCATCGCGGCCGCCATGGACGGCGTGGTGAGCCCGTCGTTCGCCATCGAGATGGGACGGGTGGGCGGCCTCGCGGTGCTCAACCTCGAGGGCATCTTCTCCCGCTACGAGAACCCCGACGCGGTGCTGGAGCGCATCACCTCCGCGAGCCTCGAGGAAGCCACCAAGATCATCCAGGGCATCTACAGCGAGCCGATCAAGGAAGAGCTGATCCACAAGCGGATCAGCGAGATCAAGAAGGGCGGCGGCCCGGTCCTGGTCTCCTCGATCCCGCAGCGCGCGGAGCGCTTCGCCAAGATCGCGGAGGAGGCGGGGGCCGACTTCTTCGTGGTGCAGTCCACCGTGACCACCGCGCGGCACATCGCGAGCGAGTACGTCCCGGTGGACATCCGCCAGCTCAAGAAGCACCTCTCGATCCCGCTCATCGTCGGCAACGTGGTGACGTACGAGGCCTGCCTCGAGCTGATGGACTGCGGCGTCGACGCGCTGCTGATCGGGGTGGGGCCGGGCGCGGCGTGCACGAGCCGCGAGGTGCTGGGCCTCGGGGTGCCGCAGGTGACCGCCACCGCGGACTCCGCGGCGGCGCGGGACTTCTACTACAAGAGGACCGGCCGCTACGTCCCGATCATCACCGACGGCGGCATGACCACCGGCGGCGACATCTGCAAGGCGTTCGCTTCCGGCGCCGACGCGGTCATGATCGGCTCCGCCTTCGCGCGGGCCAAGGAAGCGCCGGGTCGCGGCTATCACTGGGGCATGGCCACTCCGCACTCGAACCTGCCGCGCGGCACGCGCATCCGGGTGGGCATCGCGGGGCCGCTCGAGCAGATCCTGTTCGGGCCCGCGTTCACCGAGGACGGCACGCTGAACCTCGTGGGCGCGATCCGCACCTGCATGGGCTCGGTGGGGGCGCTCAACATCCGCGAGCTGCAGCAGACCGAGCTGATCATCGCGCCCTCGATCAAGACCGAGGGCAAGGTCTTCCAGCGCGCCCAGAAGCTCGGCACCCCCCGCTAGCTCGCGGGTGGCCGCTTTCACCCGTTGTGTCGTCGCCCCGATGAGCCCCAGAGGGGCGAAGAGGCCCTACCGCTGCGCGAAGGGATCACCCCAGCGGACTCAGATGAGATGATTCGCCCATGACGACTCAGAAAATCACTCAAAAGATCGCCATCCTGGATTTCGGAGGCCAGTACACGCAGCTCATCGCCCGCCGGATCCGCGAGCTGGGCGTCTACTCCGAGATCCTGCCGTGCACCGAGCCGGTCGAGCGCGTGCTCGGCGGCGGGTACACCGGCATCGTGCTCTCGGGCGGTCCCTCGAGCGTGTACGAGGAAGAGGCCCCGCTGCCCGACAAGCGCCTGCTCGAGTCCGGCCTGCCGCTGCTCGGCATCTGCTACGGCATGCAGGCCATGGGCTACCTGATGGGCGGACACGTGGTGCCGGCGGAGCGGCGCGAGTACGGCAAGGCGCACCTGCGCCTCCTGCGTGGCGGGGGTCTGCTGGCCGGCGTCCAGCCCGAGGCGGACGGCCTGGTGACGGTGTGGATGAGCCACGGCGACACGGTGCTGGAGCCGCCACCCGGCTTCACCAGCCTGGCCGCGACCGACAACTGCCCGGTCGCGGCCATGGCCGACCCCGTCCGCCGGCTGTTCGCGGTGCAGTTCCACCCCGAGGTCGCGCACACCCCCCAGGGCAAGACGATCCTCAAGAACTTCCTCACCGCCGCGGGGGCAAGGGGCGACTGGTCCATGCCGTCCTTCGTCGAGTCCGCGGTGGAGAGCATCCGGCGGCAGGTGGGCGGGGACCGCGTGCTCTGCGCGCTCTCCGGGGGCGTGGACTCCTCCGTGGTGGCCGCGCTCATCCATCGAGCGATCGGCCATCAGCTCACGTGCCTGTTCGTCGACAACGGGCTGCTGCGGAAGGGCGAGGTCGACGGGGTGGTGCGGACATTCCGCGACGCATTCAAGGTAAATCTCATACATGTCGACGCAAGCAAGCGATTCATCGATCGCCTGGAAGGTATCACCGATCCGGAGGTAAAGCGCAAGACCATCGGGGCCGAGTTCATCGCGGTGTTCGAGGACGAGGCCCGCAAGCTCGGGCAGATCCCGTGGCTTGCCCAGGGCACCCTCTATCCGGACGTGATCGAGTCGGTCTCGTTCAAGGGGCCGTCGGCGACCATCAAGACGCATCACAACGTGGGCGGCCTGCCCCCGAACATGCGCTTCAAGCTGGTCGAGCCCCTGCGCGAGCTCTTCAAGGACGAGGTCCGGGAGCTGGGCGCGGTGCTGGGATTGCCGGCCGAGATCATCTGGCGGCAGCCCTTCCCGGGGCCGGGCCTCGCGATCCGGGTGCTGGGGGAGGTGACCGAGGAGCGGCTCGCGCTGCTGCGCGAGGCCGACGCGGTCGTGCAGGAGGAGGTCCGCCAGGCCGGTCTCGAGCGTGAGCTCTGGCAGGCGTTCGCGGTGCTGCTGCCGATCCGCACCGTGGGCGTGATGGGCGACTTCCGCACCTACGCCCAGGTGATCGCGCTGCGCGCGGTCTCGAGCCAGGACGCCATGACCGCGGACTGGGCGCGGCTGCCCTACGACCTGCTGGGCCGCATCTCGAGCCGGATCATCAACGAGGTGAAGGGCGTCAACCGCGTCGTCTACGACATCTCCTCCAAGCCGCCGAGCACCATCGAGTGGGAGTGATCGGCAGGATGCGCGCCCTTCCGGCGCGAAGCACTGGGCGCCCGGCTGTCCGCGGATCGGTTGCCTCCGGGATTCCGATGAGCCCCGCAGGGGGCGAAGAGGCCGAACCGCAACCCGTGGTCTTCCATCGCTAGGCGATCAGAATGAAACACTCAGACTTCGTCCATCTGCACGTCCACTCCGAGTACAGCCTGCTCGACGGGGCCGCCCGCCTGGAGAAGCTGGTGGACCGGGCCAAGACGCTCAAGTTCCCCGCGCTGGCCCTGACCGACCACGGCAACCTCTTCGGCGCGGTCGATTTCTACACCGCCTGCTCGAAGGCGGGCGTGAAGCCGATCCTGGGCTGCGAGCTCTACGTGGCCCCGGGCAGCCGCTTCGAGCGCTCGAGCCAGGACGGCGGCTACGAGGGCGCCAGCCACTGCACGGTGCTGGCCCGTACCGCGGCGGGCTACGCCAACCTCATGAAGCTGGTGTCGAAGGCCTACCTCGAGGGCTACTACTACAAGCCCCGGGTGGACCGCGAGCTGCTCGCCCAGCATGCCGACGGGCTCCTGGTGCTCTCCGGCTGCCTCAACTCCGAGGTGAGCCGCATGCTCTCGGCGGGCGACGCGGCCAAGGCCCAGCAGACCGCGGGATGGTACCAGGAGGTGTTCGGCAAGGACTACTACTTCATGGAGGTGCAGTCGCACGGTCTCGAGCAGCAGGTCGCGGTGACCGAGGGCACGATCCAGATCGCCCGGGCCATCGGGGCGCCGCTCTGCGGGACCAACGACTCGCACTACCTGGAGGCCCAGCACTCGACCGCCCACGAGGCGCTGCTCTGCATCCAGACCGGCACCACGATGAGCGACCCCAATCGCTGGAAGTTCTCCAGCAACGAGTTCTACGTGAAGTCGGCCGACGAGATGAAGGCCGTCTTCAAGGATTTGCCCGAGGCCTACCGCAACACCCTCGCGGTGGCCGAGCGCTGCAACGTGGATCTGCAGTTCGGCCAGTTCCACCTGCCGAAGTACCAGGTGCCGGACGGCTACACGCTGGACTCCTACCTCGAGCACCTCGCCTTCGAGGGGCTCGCCCGCCGCTACGGAAGCTCGCCCGCGGACGCCATCGGGGAGCGCCTGCGCTACGAGCTGGGCGTGGTCTCCAAGATGGGCTTCTCCGGCTACTTCCTGGTGGTGTGGGATTTCATCGCCCACGCCCGGCGCCAGGGCATCGCGGTGGGACCGGGGCGCGGCTCCTCGGCCGGCTCGCTGGTGGCCTACTGTCTCGGGATCACCAACGTGGACCCGATCCGTTACGGGCTCATCTTCGAGCGATTCCTGAACCCGGAGCGGATCTCGATGCCGGACATGGACATCGACTTCGCGGACGACCGCCGCGACGAGGTCATCCGCTACGTCGTCGAGCGCTACGGGGCGGACCGGGTGGCCCACATCATCACCTTCGGGACCATGGGGGCCAAGGCGGTCATCCGCGACGTGGCCCGCGTGCTCGGCTTCTCCTACGGGGAGGCGGACCGCATCGCCAAGCTGGTGCCGAGCTTCCCGCTCAATATTTCGCTGGACGAGGCCGTGGAGAAGGCCCCGCCCCTGGCCGAGCAGGTCAAGCGCGAGCCGCGGGTGGGGGAGATGTGGGGGGTGGCGCGCGCGCTCGAGGGATGCACCCGACACGCCTCGGTGCACGCCTCCGCGGTGGTCATCTCCGACGAGCCCCTGATGGAGCGGGTGCCGCTCTACAAGGACCCCAAGCGGCCGGAGCTGATCACCGGCTACGCCATGGGGCCGATCGAGAAGCTCGGCCTCCTCAAGATGGACTTCCTCGGGCTGAAGACCCTGACCGTGATCACGGACGCGCTCCGGCTGATCAAGGAGTCGCGCGGGATCGAGCTCGACGGTGACGCGCTGCCGCTCGACGACGCCAAGACCTACCAGCTCCTGACCGAGGCGCGCACCTTCGGGGTGTTCCAGCTGGAGTCGGCGGGCATGCGGGACGCGCTCAAGCGGCTCAAGCCCCAGCGCATCGAGGACATCATCGCGATGGTGGCCCTCTACCGACCGGGGCCGATGGACCTCATCGACGACTTCGTCAATCGCAAGCACGGCCGGGCCGCCATCGCCTACGAGCACCCCTTGATGGAGCGGCACCTCCAGGAGACCTACGGGATCATGGTCTACCAGGAGCAGGTCATGCGGCTGGCCGCGGACCTGGCCGGTTTCTCGCTCGGCGAGGCCGACACCCTGCGCAAGGCGATGGGGAAGAAGGACCGCGAGCTGATGGCCCAGCAGCGGGAGAAGTTCGTCTCCGGCTGCAAGGCCAACAAGATCGACGCCAAGAAGGCCGAGCGCATCTGGGACCTCATCGAGAAGTTCGCCGGGTATGGGTTCAACAAATCGCACGCCGCGTGCTACGGCGTCGTCGCCTACCAGACCGCGTACCTCAAGGCGAACTACCCGACCGAGTTCATGGCCGCCCTGCTCACCTCCGAAATGGAGAAGACGGACAAGATCGTCCAGTACGTGGAGGAGACGCGGGCGATGGGGCTGCGGGTGGAGCCGCCCGACGTCAACGTGTCGAGGGCCCAGTTCACGGTCGCGGGCGATGCGATCCACTTCGGGCTGGCCGCGATCAAGAACGTCGGCGCCACCGCCATCGACTCGATCGTGAAGGTGCGGGAGGGCGACGGCACCTTCGTCACCCTCGACGACTTCTGCGGCCGGGTGGACCTGCGCCTGGTCAACCGCCGGGTGATCGAGTCCATGATCAAGGCGGGCGCGTTCGACTCGCTGCAGAACACGCGCGCGGGGCTGCTGGCCTCGCTCGACCAGGCAATGGAGGGCGGGCAGAGGCGACAGCGCGACCGGGAGGAGGGGCAGGTCTCGCTCTTCGACGCCCTCGGCGGCGGTGAGGCCGCGCCGAAGGCGGCGGTGGTGGTCCCACCCGCGGCCCGCGTGCCCGAGTGGCCGCAGGAGGAGATGCTGGCCTTCGAGCGCGAGGTGCTCGGCTTCTATCTCTCGGGCCATCCCCTCGAGCAGTATCGCGAGGTGGCGCGGCGGATCGGCGCGCTGAACGCGTCGGATCTCGCGGCTCGCCCCACCGGGGCGCGCGTGCTCCTGCTCGGGCAGGTGAGCGCGTTCAGCGAGAGCGCCACCAAGAGCGGCAACCGCATGGCGTTCGCGACGCTCGAGCTGGTGGACGGCAGCGTGCCTCTCACCATATTTCCCGAGCCCTACCGCACGTGCGCGGTGGCCCTGCGGCACAAGGGGCCGGTGATCGTGAAGGGCCGCGCGGACGACAGCGACAAGGGTCGGGTGGTGCTGGCGGAGGAGATCAAGCCCCTGGAGGATGCGGTGGCCAACGGCGGTCTTGGCGGGAACGGACACGGCAACGGCAACGGACACGCGAACGGCCACGGCGGCAACGGGCGTGGCGCCGGCAACGGCGGGGACGTCGCCCACGCATGCCGCATCCGGGTGAGCGCGGCGACCGAGCCGCTCGACGAGGTGCTCGCGTCGGTGAAGGCGGCGTGCCGCGAGCACGAGGGGCGCACCCCGCTCTTCGTGCACGTGCTGCTCCCCACGCAGGAGGTGGTGCTGCGGGTGAAGGAGCTGGGGGTGGATCCCGCCCCGGACCTGGTGGCGAAAGTCGAAGGGCTTCTGGGGCAGGGCAGTATACTCGTCGAATATGCCGGAAGAGCTTGAGTTCGAGAAGCCGATCCTCGAGCTGGAGAACCGCATCGCGGAGCTGCGGGCCTCCGAGGACTCGGTGGCGGCGCGCGACGAGATCGCCAAGCTCGAGGAGCGCCTCGCCCGCCAGCAGCAGCGGGTCTACTCGAGCCTGACCGCCTGGCAGCGGACCCAGATCGCCCGCCACCCGAAGCGCCCCCACACCCTCGACCTCGTCAACCTGCTGCTGGAGGACTGGGTCGAGCTGCACGGCGACCGCGTCTTCGGCGACGACAAGGCGATCGTGGGCGGCCTCGCCCTCTTCGAGGGCGAGCCGGTGGTGGTCATCGGGCACCAGAAGGGACGCGACACCCGCGAGAACATCGCGCGCAACTTCGGCATGCCGCATCCCGAGGGCTATCGCAAGGCCCTCCGGCTCATGCAGCTCGCGGCGCGCTTCGCCAAGCCGGTCATCACCTTCATCGACACTCCGGGAGCGTACCCGGGCCTCGGCGCCGAGGAGCGCGGGCAGGCGGAGGCCATCGCCCGCAACCTCCGCGAGATGGCGGGGCTCCCGACACCGGTGATCTGCGTGGTGACCGGGGAGGGGGGCAGCGGCGGGGCGCTCGCCCTCGGGGTGGGCAACCGGGTGCTGATGCTCGAGTACGCGATCTACTCGGTGATCTCGCCCGAGGGCTGCGCGGCCATCCTGTGGGGCGAGGCCGGCAAGGCCCCGGAGGCGGCGGAGATCATGCGGGTGACCGCGCCCGACCTGCTCAAGCTCGGCGTCATCGACGCGATCGTGCCCGAGCCGGTGGGCGGTGCCCACCGCAACTGGGACGCCGCGGCGGCCAGCCTGCGCGCGGTGCTGCGGGAGCAGCTCTGGGAGCTCCGGTCGAAGTCCGAGGCCGAGCTCATCGAGGAGCGCCAGGAGAAGTTCCGGCGGATCGGCGTCTTCGAAGAGATGGTCTGAGGCGCGGCCGTCCACTCGGGGGCCGGCCGGGAATGACGCAGTATCGTGTACATGTAGACTTGGTACGTGGATTGCTCTGTCGTTATCACGACATATAACAGGGCGAAGCTTCTCGCCGACACCCTCCGCTCGCTCGCCGCCCAGCAGGTCTCGCCGGACCTGCGATGGGAAGTCATCGTCGTCGACAACAATTCTCGCGATGACACCCCCGAGGTCGCGCGGAGCTTCGGCCAGACCCCCGGCCTGAGCGTGCGATACGTCTTCGAGCCGAGACAGGGACAGAGCTTCGCCCGGAATCTCGGCGTCGAGGCCGCCGACGGCGCGGTCGTCCTGTTCACCGACGATGACATCATCCCGAACGTGGACTGGGTGAGCGCGATGCTGAGAGCGCTGGGGGCCGACGATTGCGACGGCGCCGGGGGGAAGGTGCTGCCCCGGTGGGAGGTGAAGGTCCCCGCCTGGCTGGCCGGCCGCTCCGATCTCATGTCGTGGCTCGCCCTCGTCGAGTCGGAGGAGGCCCGCGTGCTGGAGTATCCCCTGGTGGGCGACCGGCGAATCGTCGGGGCGAGCATGGGGTTCCGGCGAAGCGTCTTCCAGGAGTTCGGGCGGTTCCTGACGAGCCTCGGCCATCGGGGAGGGCGGATGTACGGGGGAGAGGAAGTCGAGTTCATCAATCGGCTCCTGCTCAAGGGCCGTCGCATCCGTTACGATCCGTCGATCGTCGTGAGGCACCGGATCAGAGCGGATCGGGTGAGCCGGTCGTTCTTTCTGCGACGATACTTCGATCACGGATGCGGAGAGGCCCGGTTCCAGGCCGCGGAGCACCGCGAGGCGCCCGGCGGAGTGGATCGCCCGGGGAGCCGGGCGCTTCTCGCCGCGATCCGGGCCACCGCCGTCCACACCGTGCTCCGTCGACCGGACGCCCTGACGCTCCAGCTCCAGCTCGCGATGGACGCGGGCCGGCTCTGGGGCTCGTTGAAGAAGGCCTAGCGCCTCACGATCCGTCCGCCGCGCGTCTCATGACCACGTACGGCCCCAGCTCCTCCGCGACCCGGAAGTGCGTGACGATGGCCCGGCTGACGGCCAGATCGGGCTCGAGCGCGTCACGTCGGCACTGGAGCGAGCCGTCGTAGACGAACGACTTCCGGATGATCGCGACATGCCGACGACACGGATCCAGGGGCTCGAGCCACGCCTTGCGCACCAGCAGGTAGTCGTGCCGGGTGGTGTCGGCGAGCTTGCGAGCCAGCTGAGCCTCACGGTAGACCCCGATGATCCCGCAGTAGTACTCCGGGTCGATCTGGCCGCGCGACCAGAGATAGGCCATGGTGCGCCGGTCGGTGCCGTAGGAGCAGAAGGGCAGTCCGAGAGGTGGATAGGCCGAGAGTCGGTCGAGCTGGGCCCCCGTCATCTCGACCTCGCGGCGCCCGACGAACGCGACGAGATCGCGGAGGTGGACGGAGCGGAACGACACGTCGTAGAACACGCGGGCGTCGCTCACGTGCGAGCCGACGATGACGACGGCGGTGTAGGTGATCGCGTAGATCACGAAGGCCGGGCGGGGACGACTCGCCGCGTGAACGAAGAGCAGCAGCGAGACGCCGAGGCCGAAGAACAGCACATGAGGGGGGTCCGCTCGGCTGAGGGCTCCCGGGACCATGAGCACGCACACGAGGCCCATCGCGAAGAGGAGCGCCGCCGGCCGTCCCTGGCCGGACCACGCGTCGGCCAGGAGCGCGGGCACCACGAGAAAGAGGGTGGTCAGGTAGAGCACGATGTGGGCCGCGGGTAGCAGGGGGAAGTTGGCGGCGCCGGCCGAGAAGCTCAGTACCGAGCCGGCGTACTGAACGGGTAGCGTCAGCCCCGCGAGCGCGGCGGTGGCCGCGAGGCCGGTCAGGCCGACGAGTGCCCGGCGCCGGTCGGTCAGGGCGATGAAGGCGCAATAGCCGCCCCAGCCGAGGTAAAAGGCGAGGCCGATCTCGGGTGAGATCAGGATGTTGACCGCTCCGACGACCGACACCACGAGCACCGCCCAGAGAGGTCCCCGCGACGAGCTCATGGCCCGGTCCGCCAGCAGGACGCCCACGTAGGGGGGAAGGTAGCGGACCAGGTTGCCGTTGAGGCCCATGTACGGCGTGAGAGCGGCGGCGGCCAGCAGGCAGAACGCGATCTCCTTCCGGCCTCGAGGCGCCTGGGCGTGGTCCAGAATCACCCGGATCGCCCACAGCCCCAGAACGCTGGCCGCGAGGTAGGTGAGATAGTAGGCGGCTTCCAGGGAGACCCCCGCCGGAGCGAGGAGCCGATGCGCGAGGAGCGGGACATAGAGGAGGGCCGGGCCGTATTCGTGCTGGAAATCGAGATAGGGCCTGGCGCCGAAGAGCTCCATGAGCTGCAGCCGCCACAGGAAGTGGGACGCCTCGAAGTCGATACGCCAGGCGCTGGAGGTCCGGGTGCTCGCCCACATGAGCAGGGTCAAGACCACGTGGGCGGCGGCCATCGACGCGAACACGCGGGTCCTGATCCGCTCCGACTCGAGACGCGCCGAGGAGAACCACGGCGCGGGCGGAGTCGATGAGCGGGACCGGCGCCAGAGACGAAACACGGCGACGACCCCGACGAGAGTGACCACCGCGACGAAGGCGACCGCATTGTTGAAGCCGAAGACGAGCGAGGGGGACGCCATCATTCCGGTCGGCGGGAATCGGAACGGCAAGCGGAAGACCAGGTATCCGGCGAGCGGAACGAAGATCGCGACGAAGAGCAGCGTCGCCAGATCGGGGCGGGGACGCTTCGCTCGCTCGATGCCGCGTCCTCGCCACCCCCGGGGGCTCATGAGCCGAGACGATAGTGACCGCGGCGGGCGCGGTCAAGAAAAGTAGTAAGATGGTTCATGCCGCGGGTGGATCGGTGCCGACGCCGATGAAGCTCCTCATCGCGATCCCGGCCTTGGACGAGGAAGAAAGCATCCAGCGCACCATCGAGCGGTGCCTCCACGCGCGCCAGGGCATCATCGACGGATCGCCCGTGACCCAGGTCGAGATCACCGTGGTCAGCGACGGGTCGACCGATCGAACCGTCGAGCTCGCGCAGGGGTTCGGCGACCGGATCAATCTCATCGTGTTCCCGCGGAACCGTGGCTACGGCGCCGCGATAAAGGAAGCGTGGGCCCGATCGAACGCGGAGTTGCTCGCGTTTCTCGACGCCGACGGCACCTGTGACCCGGAGTTCTTCACTCGGCTCGTCAACGCCCTCGGCGAGAACGAGGCGGATATGGCGCTGGGCTGCCGGCTCAACCAGGACAGCCGGATGCCGTGGCTGCGTCGGGTCGGGAATGTGCTCTTTGCGTCGATCCTGACCCTGCTCTCCTCGACTCGCGTCCGCGACACCGCGAGCGGCATGCGAGTGGTGCGGCGCGCATGTCTGCCGGAGCTGCTGCCCTTGCCGGATGGCCTGCATTTCACCCCGGCCATGAGCGCCCGGGCGATGTTGAGCGGCGGGGTTCGGATCGTCGAGATCGACATGTCGTACGCCGAGCGGGACGGGCGATCGAAGCTCCGGCCGGGGAGGGATGGCCTGCGGTTCATGCGGGCGATTCTGGACGCGGCCCTTCTGTATCGGCCCGCGCGACCGCTCGCGATGCTGGGCCTGGCCTGGCTCGGGCTCGCGGTGGTCCTCATGCTCACGCCGACCGCGTACTACCTCGAGCACCGCTCCGTTCAGGAATGGATGATCTACCGATTCGTGGTGAGCCATCTGGCCGGGACACTCGCCGGCCTCCTGTTGTGCGCCAGCTATCTCACCGACCGGATCGTGGCCATGGCCCTGAACCGGAGAGGCACGACTCGGGCCGAGCGATTGTTCTCGGGGCGCGTGGTGTGGGTGGTGCCGCCGGTCCTGCTCCTCGTGGGCGGACTCCTGGTGCTTCCGAGCTTCTTCGAGCTGGTGAGGACCGGATCGACCTATGAGCACTGGTCACGGTTCATCGCCATGTCGTTCTGCTGGGTCCTCGCCGCGATCATCGGGGTGACGAAGGTGATCGAGTACGTTCTCGATCTGCTGGGCGCCCAGCTTGCCTCCACCCCGAGGACACCGGGTTAGCGTCGACCGGCGCCCGTGGCTCGATCGGTCCACGATCGGGAAGGCTCCCCGATCTCGCGGTTCTTCGATCGACGCCGGCTCGTCCGGGCGGCGGGCGGTCTCCGAGCGGGTCGGGGAGGCGGCGAGCCAAGCCGGCGATGGCACCGCGCCGGGAGATGAGGGGCCTCGCAGCGCTGCGACCGAGGCGCGGCGGGGGGTGAGCCCGCGCGGGGAGCGGACGTCCGGGCGGGGGCAAGGCGCCCGCCGGACCGTCGACGCCGCGCGACGGTGGCGGCGTCGATTGAGCGATCGCATCCGGAATTCATCCAAGGTCCAGCGCCTGCGCGAGCGCTGGTCGCGGGCGATGGAGTGGCGGGTGCGTCCGTTCCTCCTCCGGGCGAGCGTGCGTCACCTCCACGGTCCGGCGGAGGTCCGGTATGCGATGGACGAGCTGGTCGCGCTCTGTGTGGTGCGGAACGGCGCCCGGCACGTGAGATCGTTCCTCGACCATCACCTGTCCCTCGGGGTGAAGCACGTCATCCTGCTGGACAACGGATCGAGCGACGAGACCGTCGAGCTTGCGCGGAGGCACCCGAAGGTGACCATCCTGCGAACGAGGCGTCCGTATCGGAAGTACGAGACGGTCATGAAGCGGTATCTGATCCGGAGGTTCTGCGCGGATCGATGGAGCCTCACGGTGGACATCGACGAGCGGTTCGACTATCCGTTCTCGCGGGAGATGGACGTCGCGGGGCTCCTGACCTATCTGAACCATCACTCGTACACGGCGGTGCTCGCCCAGATGCTCGATCGCTTCGCCGACCGGCCCTTGCGGGAGGTCGAGCGCTCGACGGCGGAGTCGGTCGAGGAGCGCTACCCGTACTACGACACCGCCCGCGTCGAGCGCCATCCGTACCGCTTTGGCGTCCCCGCGAACCCGGCCATCAGGATGCACGCGGGAGGCATTCGAAAGTCGATGTTCGGCACCGAGAACGGCCTCACCAAGGCCTCCCTGATCCACCTCACCGCGGGCGTGGTCCCGTTCGTCGGATGGCACCAGACCGAGAACGCCCTGATCGCGGATTTCACCTGCATCCTGCTTCACTATCCCTTCGTGGGTGATTTTCGCGAGAAGGTCGAGGAGGCGGTCCGGACGGACCGATATCGAGTGTCGGCGGCGGGAGAGTACGTGGCGTACCGGGCGCGACTGAGGAGCGATCCGGACCTCAGTCCGAAGGGACCGACCGCGCGGAGATTCACCGGACTCGAGGCGTTACTGGAGGAGGGATTTCTGGTGGTCTCCGCCGAGTACCGGCGATGGGTCGCGGCGCACCGGAGACCGTCCGCCCGCGAAGGGGGCCCTGAAGGGGAGTAGGAGGGGCGCTCTCAGCGGGCCGGGGTCGCGTCCGGGCCCGGCTGCACGAGATAGAGCGAGCCGGGGCCGTCGAGAGCCACCACCTCGAAGCGGGCGCCCGCGGCGCTCAGGGCCGGCAGGAGCCAGTTCCACGGGCTTCGGTCCACGTAGAGCAGGAAGCGCGGATGGGTCGACAGGTACGTGCGGTACGGCTCGACCCGGAGCCCGGTCCGTCGCCCGAACTCGCGCATTCCCAGGTCCACCGTATCGGTGCCGACGTGGTGCAGCGCCGCGGCCGGATCGACCAGGTACGCGAGGCGCGAGGCGAGCGCCGGCGGCGCGTAGTAGGTCAGCTCGAAGAACGAGTGAGGGCCCGCGATCACGACCGGCTGGTCGCCGGGGGCCGCCGTCTGCAGGAATCGGTAGACCCGCTGCGGCTCGGCGCGAACCTGACGCAGCTGGAGTGCCGGGATGACACCGACGAACGCCACGAACCAGCCGGTCAGGAGCGCCGCCAGGATCGCGCCCAGGGCGGCGCGATGGTCGAGAAGCTGATGGGCCCCCCACGAGACGATGATGGCCACTCCGAGCACGGCCGGGAGCGCATAGCGGTCGGTGAACGCTCCGGTCACCAGCTTGGCGACGAGGACGGCAACCACGGGCAGGGCCAGGTATCCGAGGGCGGCGACGATCTCGTGCCGCGGTGGCGGGGCCGCGCCGGTGGCCGCGCTCTTGCCGCCATCGGAAGCGCGCGCCAGTCCATACACGGCCAGCCCGAGGACGATGACGAGGAGCGGGACGGAGGCCGGGGAGAGGACGTGCTGGTAGAAGTCGGCCATCTGCTGCCACTGGGGCCGTGCCCAGAACGTCGCGGCGAGCTTGCGGCCCGACTGGATCAGGGGCAAGAAGACGAAGAGCGGGATCGTCGCCACCGAGAAGGCGAGCCAGATCCCGAGGTCCACGCGTCGACGATCGAGTGATCGGGCCAGCTCTCCCGCCGCGAGGGGGAGGAAGACCAGGACCGCGTAGTAGTGGCTGCAGAGGGCCGCGGCCAGCGTGACGGCCAACCCCGCGAGAGAGAGCGCTCGCCGACGTCCGTCCGCCGCCGACGTCCAGCACAGCAGGGACGCGGCCGAGAAGGCGAGGACCAGAGCATAGGGCCGGGCCTCGTACGCGTAGAGGAAGGCCTGGGTGGTGAGGGGGAAGAGCATGGCGATGAATCCGTACGCGGGCGACGTACGCCGGGACACGACGACGAACAAGCAGATCCCCAGCACCCCGACCGCCAGGATCGAGGGGAGTCGCACCGTCACGTGATGCTCACCCAGGGTGTGGATCACCCACCGGCTCAGCAGGTGAAAGGTGGGGGGAGTCTGCTCCACTCCCGTCGCGAGGAAGGCCCAGACATCCGGTACGGTCGGGATCCGTGCGATGTAGACGGTGAACAGCTCGTCGTTCCAGAAGAGCTTGTAGTGGGCCAGGAGCCCGGCGATCCCGAGGTAGACGGCCAGGATCTCCCCGAGGATCCAGCGGCGCCAGGCGTCCAGGGCGACGGCCACGGGACGCTCCAGACGATCCAGTAGGTCGAGCAATATCCTAGCGCCCGGCCAGCTCGCGGAAGATGTCGTCGAGCGAGCGAGTGATGTGCCACCCGGGATAGTCGGCTCGCCACTTGCGCAGGTCGCTGATGTAGGTGACGTGATCGCCGACGCGGCTCGTCTCCACGTATTCGACCGTCAACCGCCGACCCAGGAGATCCTGGCCGCGTTCGATCGCCTCGAGGACGGACACGCTGTTCGCTCGGCCGCCGCCCAGGTTGTAGACCGCCGCGGATCGCGGCGCCTTGTAAAACTCGAGGAAGGCGGAGCACACGTCGAAGGAATGGAGGTTGTCGCGCACCTGCTTGCCCTTGTAGCCGTAGATGCGATAGGCGCGGCCTTCCCGGACGGCCCGCAGCACGTAGGCGAGGAACCCGTGGAGCTCGGCGGCGGAATGGTTGGGCCCGGTCAGGCAGCCGCCACGGAAGCATACCGTCGGCATGCCGAAGTAGCGGCCGTACTCCTGGACCATGATGTCGGCCGACAGCTTGGAGGCGCCGAAGACGCTGTGGAGCGAAGCGTCCACCCGGCAGGTCTCGTCGATGCCCTCGTGATCGATGGGATCGCGGTACTCCCAGCGAGTGGCGAGCTCCACGAGCGGCTTCTCGTTCGGGGCATCACCGTAGACCTTGTTCGTGCTCATGAACACGAACGGGGACTCCGGACAGTGCTGGCGGGCCGCCTCGAGCAGATGCACGGTTCCGAGGGCGTTGATGCTGAAGTCGTCCAGCGGTCGGCGGGCGGCCAGATCGTGGGACGGCTGAGCCGCGCAGTGGATGATGAGATCCGGGCGCTCGCGCTTGATCAGGTCGACGATCGCGTCGCGGTCCCGGATGTCCAGCTCGTGATGCGTGAAGCGACGGGTCTCGTGCTGGAGGCGCCGGAGGTTCCAGGTGGTGTCGCCGTCCGGACCGAAGAAGGACTGGCGCATGTTGTTGTCGATGCCGTGAACGGCCCAGTCGAGGCGGTCGAGGAACGTGACGGCCTCGGAGCCGATGAGCCCACTGCTCCCGGTCACGAGGGCGCGCTTCACGGGCCGCGCCGCGAGCCGACCCCGCCCTTCGTCCCGCGCGCGCGCCCGCCGGCACGCCGGGAGGAGAGGGCGGCTCGCAGGAGGGTGCCGGCGTAGTTCTGCGCCACCCGGACGATCCGGAAGGAGGAGCTGCCCATCTCGACGGTGCGGTTGATCCAGGAGATCGGGACTTCCTGGATGTCGTAGCCGGCCAGCAGCGGTTTCAGCCCCAGCTCGGCATTCGCGGCGAAGTGACGCTCCTCGATGACGAGGTCCTTGAAGATGTCGGCGCGATAGAGCTTGAGGTTGTTGGAAATGTCGTGGACCCGCCGGACGAGAAGGAGCTTCACGAGGAGGTGGAAGGCACGGTTGCAGAGCGTCTTGAAGAACGGATAGTTGATCATCACCGACTCGTGGGAGAAGCGACTTCCGATTGCGCCGTCGCGTCCGGCCGCGACCGCGTCGAACAGATCGCGCAGCTCGGGCAGGATCTGGACGAAGTCGCAGTCCATGGTGAGGATGTAGCGGCCGGTGGCGGCCGCACAGCCATCGCGCAAGGCGAGCCCGACCCCGTTGGGTGGTGTCCGGTCGACCAGGCGGACGGCGGGATATCGCCGTGAGACCTCTCGGGTGACCTCGGCGGTCCGGTCGGTGCTGTTGTCGTTCACGATGATGATCTCGTGGAGGTAGTCGCCGTAGAGCTGGTGAAGGCTCTCCACGAGGGGCAGGATGTTCATCTCCTCGTTGTGCGCCGGAACCACCACCGAGGTGGACCCGAACAGCTCGGGATGGCGGGCGAGGCTGGGCCGTGGGCGCGGGGAGGGGAGGGCGGCGGGCTTTCGAGCCCAGATATACAGGGTCCCACAGAGCTCGCGGACGAGGGGGGCGTGCTCGAACACGAAGGCGATCGACTGCACGAATCGAATGAGCGAGCGAGGCAGCATCGGATGGACGATGTCGTAGGGGATCGTCTCGACGTGCGTGAAGCCATGGTGGGACGTCATGTGCATCAGCTGGTACTTTCGCATCCCGACCTGGCAGGAGGGATACCCGAGGCGGCGTCGGAGGGCGCGCACCGCCCCCTTGAGCATGACCTGCGGGTTCCAGAAGTTGGCTTCGAAGAAGAGGATCTGACCGCCCGGCTTGAGGAGGCGGTGGATGTGCCGGAGATTGAGGCCGTAGGCGTCGTGACAGAGGATGGCGGTGCCGACGACGTAGTCGAAGCTCTCGGCGGGCAGGTCGCGCCCGATGTCGGTGACATGGACGAAGCTCGTGTTGGGAAGAGGCTCGCGCGCGGCCGTCTCCCACAGGTCCCGGTTGAAGACGGCCCCGGTGATGAGCGCCTCTCCTCGAAGCACCGCCGCCAGATGCCGGGTCCAGAGGCCGCTGCCGGCGCCGAGATCCAGGATCGACTCGCCGGGAAGCACGTGGAAGGAGTGGCGCACCGCGAGGGCTCGCCACCGGAGCTTGACGGGCGAGGTTGCGGGGTAGCGAAGCCAGTACGCCTCGCGGCCACGCTCCATCTCCCGGAGATTTTGCTCGAGGCTCATGGTTCGACGAGGTGAGACGCGATCAGGACCATTGCGCAGTATATACCGCGGTCTCTCGGGGTCCCGGGGGCCCGGGGCTCGGTGCGGGACAGCGGACGCCGCCGGGCCCGATGGCGGTGCCGCCTCGGGCGATCCCCGCCGGGTGAGCCGGCTTCCCCGGGCCGGGGCTCACGTGAAGGTTTGACATGCCCGGGGGTGGGTGCTACCGTAAGTCCCGACCATTTATGCATAAAAATCGTTTGTCGTCCTCTATCTTGCCGCCCGGTCGGTGATGGCCAAGCTCCACCTGATCACCTACGGCTGTCAGATGAACGAGTACGACTCCGAGCGCGTCGCGGGGCTGCTCAAGCAGGAGCGCTACGAGTTGACCGACCGGCCGGAGGACGCGGACCTCATCCTGGTGAACACCTGCTCGATCCGCGAGAAGGCGGAGGACAAGGTGTTCTCCCAGCTGGGCGCGCTGAAGCAACTGAAGCGGCGCCGGCCCGACCTCACCATCGGGGTGATGGGCTGCATGGCCCAGCTGCAGAAGGGGCGCATCCAGGAGCGGGCCCCCCACGTCGACCTCGTGTTCGGCTCGCCCGCGATCGCGCGAGTGGGGGAGCTGGTCGAGCGGGCGCGGGCCCGGCGCGGCCCGGTGCTGGAGACCGGGGAAGGGGCGCTGGTCAAGATCACCGCGCGCCCCGAGGGCGGCTCGCGGCTCAAGGCCTTCGTCACCGTGATGGAGGGCTGCGAGAAGTACTGCACCTTCTGTGTGGTGCCGACCACGCGGGGCCGCGAGCGCAGCCACGCCCCCGAGGTCATCGTGGACGAGATCGGCGGTCTCGTCGCGGCGGGCTGCCGCGAGGTCACGCTGCTCGGGCAGACCGTGAACGCCTACGGCCGGGATCTCAGCCCGCCCACCGACCTGGCCGCGCTGCTGGAGCGGGTCGACGACATCGACGGCCTCGAGCGGATCCGCTTCACCACCTCGAATCCGTACAACCTGACGCCGCGTCTGATCCGCGCCATCCGCGACGTCCCGAAGGTCTGCGAGTATCTGCACCTGCCGCTGCAGTCCGGCTCGGACCGCGTGCTGGAGCGGATGAACCGCGGCTACACCCGGACGCGCTACCTGGAGCTGATCGCGGAGCTGCAGGAGACGGTGCCCGACCTGGCCCTCTCCACCGATCTGATCGTGGGCTTCCCGGGTGAGACCGAGGAGGACTTCGCGAAGACGATGGAGATGGTGGAGCGGGTGGGCTACGACAACGTGTTCGCCTTCCGCTATTCCCGGCGCCCGGGGACCCCCGCGGCCGAGATGCCGGACCAGGTGCCGGAAGAGGTCAAGGCGGAGCGCAACACCCGGCTGCTGGAGGTGACGACGCGCGTGGCCGCCGCGCGCAGCCGTCGGCTCGAGGGCCGGACGCTGCCGGTCCTGGTCGACGGCGCCTCGCGCAAGGACCCCCGCGAGGCGGCGGGCCGGACTCGCTGCAATCGAGTGGTGAACTTCGACACCGGAGGCCGCGACCTGTTGGGCCGGGTGGTGGACGTGCGCATCGCACGGGCGCTGCCGCACAGCCTGCGTGGTGAGCTGGCCGATTCGTCCGCCGCCGAGCTCCGCCCGGTGGGCGTGGCCGAGCCCGCGCTGCCGGCCTAGGAGGAGGCGCACCATGTGGCTCGAGATGAAAGTGAAGGGGCTGGCGCTGGATCCACTCTCCAACATGCCCATGATCATCCTCCGAGACGAGGAGGAGAAGCGCTCGCTCCCGATCTGGGTCGGCCTCTTCGAGGCCAACGCCATCGCCCTGGAGCTGGAGAAGGTCACCACCGCGCGGCCCATGACCCACGACCTGATCAAGAACATCCTGGAGTCGCTGGACGCCCGGGTGCAGAAGGTGGTGGTCAACGACCTGCGCGAGAACACGTTCTACGCGGTGCTCTACCTCCGGCTCGGCAACGCGGACATCACGGTGGACTCGCGTCCCTCGGACGCCATCGCGCTGGCCCTGCGGGTGGGCGCGCCGATCTTCGTGGAAGAGGAGGTCGTGCAGAAGGCCCGCACCGTCGAGGTCGCCAAGGAGACCGAGATCGGCACCGGCAAGGGCGACGACCAGGCCAAGATCAAGGAATGGCTCGAGTCCCTCAAGCCGGGCGACTTCGACCGGATCGAGCGCGGCAAAGACCCGAAGAACCCGGACGAATAGGTGGATGCGGGTCGGGCTGTTCACCAACAACTATCTGCCGTTCCGCGGCGGGGTAACGACCGCGGTCGAGACCCTGCGCGTCGGGCTTGAGGCGCTCGGCCACCGAGCCTGGGTCTTCGCTCCCGCCGCGCAGCACCCGCACCCCGATCCGCCGTTCGTCTTCCGCTACCCGTCGATCCCCGCGCCGACCTATCCCGGCTTCTCGCTGCCGCTGCCCGTCTCCCACCGCCTGGGGCGCGTGGCCCGTACCCTCGACCTCGATCTGGTCCACGTCCACCATCCGTTCCTGCTCGGGGTGACCGGCCGCCGGCTGGCCCGGCGCCACCGGCGCCCGCTCGTGTTCACGTACCACACCCGCTACGAGAAGTACGCTCACTACGTGCCGCTGCCGCCGCGCCTGGTGCGGAGCCTCGCGGTGCGCCTGGCGTGCCGCTTCGCCGACTCCGCGGACCTGGTGGTGGCGCCGTCCGATCACGTGGCCGACACCTTGCGCCGTCGTGGGGTGCGCACGCCGGTGAGCGTGGTCCCCACCGGCGTGGACCTCGCGCTGTTCAGCCCGGGCAGCCGGGAGCGGGCCCGGCGCCGACTCGGGCTGCCCGCCGCCGACCTCATCTGTCTGTACACCGGCCGGCTCGACCGCGAGAAGAGCCTCGAGCGCGTGCTCGACGCCTTCGAGTCGATCGCGGCCGCGGTGTCGAGCGCGACGCTCCACCTGGTGGGGAAGGGGAGTCACGACGCGGCCCTGCGGGCCCGCGCCTCGGCGAGCCGCGCGGGCCGGCGCATCGTCTTCCACGGCGGCCTCGACCGCGGGGTCTTGCCCGACTACTATCGCGCCGCCGACCTCTTCCTGTTCGCCTCCGAGACCGAGACCCAGGGCCTGGTGCTGGCCGAGGCTCACGCCTGCGCGCTCCCCGCGGTGGCCATCCGCGCCTCCGGGGTCGACGAGGTCGTCACCGACGGCGAGACCGGCTTCCTCACCAAGGGCGACACCCGGGACATGGCCGACGCCGCGATCGGGCTCCTGCTGGACGGCGCGCGCCGTGCCGCGATGGGGGTGGCGGCCCGGCGCCTCGCGGAGGCGCGCTTCTCCACCGAGCGGCAGATCGAGGCGATGGTGGGCCACTACCGCGCGCTGATCGACGGGGCGCGCTGATGGCCTACACGAGCCCGGGCCGCACCCTGCGCATCGGCCTGCAGGGGGAGTGGGATCCGCACAGCGCGGGGCCCGGCCATCAGGGCCTGCTCGCCTGGGACCCCCGGGTGCGAACGCTCCTGCGCGTGCTGGTCTCCTATCCGGAGGTCCGCTACATCTTGCCGGACCGCATCAGCCTCGATTCCTCCGCCGATCCCCGCACGCTCGAGACCATGGCCCGCTTCCTCGAGCGGCAGAGCTGGCTCGTGCGGCGGGTGGCGGTGACCTGAGCTCCGACCGCATGATCTGGAACCGCGAGATCGAGACCGCCCCGCGCGCCGCCCTCCGCGCCCTGCAGGACGAGCGGCTCGCCGCCGCAGTGGCGCGGGCCCGCGCGCGGGTGCCGTTCTACAAGGACACGCTCGCCGCCGCCTCGATGGAGGACGAGGACGTGACGCTGGAGCGGCTCGCCGACCTGCCGTTCACCCGCAAGGACCACCTGCGCGAGCACTACCCGTTCGGCCTCTTCGCGGTGCCGCGCGAGCAGCTGGTGCGCATCCACGCCTCCTCCGGCACGCGCGGCAAGCCCACCGTGGTGGGCTACACGCGGGCCGACCTCGAGCTCTGGCGCGAGGTCATGGCGCGCGCCCTCGCGTCCGCCGGCGCGGTGCCCGGCCAGCTGATCCAGGTCGCCTACGGCTACGGGCTCTTCACCGGCGGGCTCGGCTTCCACGACGGAGCCGAGCACATGGGGCTCACCGTGGTGCCGATCTCCTCCGGTAACACCCTGCGCCAGATCCTGCTCCTCCAGGATTTCCGGCCCCAGGGCCTGGCCTGCACGCCCTCCTTCGCGCTCCACATCGGCGAGTCGATGCGGGAGCAGGGGATCGACCCCCGCGCCCTGGGCGTGGCCTACGGGCTCTTCGGCGCCGAGCCGTGGACGGAGGCGATGCGGGCCCAGCTCGAGGCCCTGTGGGGCTGCGTGGCGGTGGACTTCTACGGGCTCAGCGAGATGATCGGGCCCGGGGTGGCCACCGAGTGCGCGGAGGCGCGGGACGGCCTCCACGTGAACGAGGACCATTTCCTGCCCGAGATCGTGGATCCGCGGACGGGGGCGTCGCTGCCCGACGGGCAGGAGGGCGAGCTGGTGCTGACCACGCTCACCCGGGAGGCGCTCCCGATGATCCGCTACCGCACCGGCGACGTCACGCGGCTCGACCCGAGCCCGTGCCGCTGCGGCCGCACCACGGTGCGCATGGCCCGCATCAAGGGGCGCACCGACGACATGCTGATCATCAAGGGCGTCAACGTCTACCCGTCCCAGCTGGAGGCCGCGCTGCTCACCCTCGAGGACGTGGCCCCGCACTACCAGCTGCTGGTGGACCGGCGGGGGTCGTTTCCCACCCTCGCGGTCCACGTGGAGCCGGTGGAGCGGCTGGTACGCGAGTGGGGCGGGTTCGAGGCGGCGCCGGGCGAGCGCGCGGCCCTCGGGGCCCGGGTGGCGGCGCAGATCCGCGGCCACCTCGGGCTCAACCCGGAGATCGCGGTGGTTGCCCCGAAGACCATCCCGCGCAGCGAAGGCAAGGCGGTGCGGGTCGTGGAAAGGAGAGCGTGACATGGCCGAGCGAGAGGACGCCCGACTGCTGGCCCGCATCGAGGCGGGGGAGCGCATCGAGTCCCCCGAGGAGATGACGGAGGAGTACCGCCAGAACCTGATCCACCTCATGACCATGCAGGCCGACTCGGAGCTGGCCGGGGGCTACGGCTACGTGCCGTGGATCGCCAAGGCGCCGGGGGTCGAGGAGAAGCACGTGGTGGCCCAGATCGTGAAGGACGAGCTGCGTCACGCCACCGTGATGTACGGGCTCCTCGCGGACCTGGGCGTCGACGTGGACGCCCACGTGCGGGCCCACGACGAGGTGCTCACGATGCGCATCGCGGCCGACGCCGACATCGGGACGTCGCGAATCACCGCGGACAAGCGGGTCAACATCTTCTACTATCCGATCGACACGTGGGCCGACTTCATCTTCTTCAACTTCTGCATGGATCGCGGGGCAGGGCACCAGCTGGAAGACGTGCGGACCTGCTCCTACGGGCCGTGGGTGCGCGCCATCGAGGGCATCTTCAAGGAGGAGAAGTTCCACATCCGCCACGGCGAGTTCTGGGTCAAGCGACTCGCCGAGGATCCCAAGACCCACGACGAGGCGCAGGAGACGCTCAACCGCTGGTACATCCGCACCATGAACATCTTCGGCCGGCCCGGCTCGGCCAAGAACGTGCTCTACCGGAAGTACCGTCTCAAGCTGCGCGACAACGACGAGGTGCGCCAGACCTTCGCCCGCGAGGTGGCGGAGAAGGCGGGCGCGGTCGGGCTCACGCTGCCGGAGTGGACGCCGGTGTGGGACCGTCTGCCCGAAGAAGCGCAGATCCCCGGGTAGGCCCGGTGCGCCCGGTCGGTCGGCTCTCCGCGCTGTCGCCGCTGTTCCTCCTGGCGCTCGCCGTGACGCCGGCGGGCGGGCAGAGCACGCGGCAGGTGAAGGTGCTCCTCGAGTTTCAGCAGCAGGCGCAGTCGAGCCGGCAGGGCGTGGGCGGGCAGGGCAACGTGATCGTCGAGCAGCGGAAGAGCGGCGATCCGCGCGTGCGGGGTCGCGGCGGCCTCGCGGTGGAGGACACCACCACGCGCGTCACCCGCTCCTCCGGCCTCTTCACGGTGGTCCAGGACGGCGCGGCGGGCTCGATCCTGATGGCCCAGGACGTGCCCGCGCCGCAGCTCGCGTACTACTACGACTACGCCACCGGCCGGGGCTACGTGGCTCAGGGCGTGGCCTGGCAGCAGGTCGGCACCGCGCTCGCGGTGCGTCCGGTGATCCTGCCCGGCAACCAGATCCGGGTCACGCTCACCCCGGTGATCAGCTACTTCACGCCTGGAGGCGGCGGCACCATCGAGATGGTCGAGGCCGCGACCCAGGTGGTCGTGCCGAACGGCGGGCGGCTGCAGATCGGCGGCGGCACTGGCAGCCTCCACGCGGTCACGCGCCAGGTCCTGTCCTACCGCACCGAGCAGGCCTCGCAGGACACCGCGCTCACCGTCAGCGCCACCATCCTCCCGTAGCCCCCGTGGCCGCTCCCGGGCGACGCGACGGCGAGGCGGCGGATCGGACCGCCGCGCTCCAGCGCGAGCCGTGGGCGCAGGAGCTGGGCGTGGAGTACCTGGACCTGGGCCCGGGCCGCTGCCGGGTCGCGCTCACGCTGCGCGCGTCGATGCTCAATCATCAGGGCACGCCCCACGGCGGCGTGGTCTTCTCGCTCGCCGACGTGGCGTTCGGCGCCGCCTGCAACGCCCGGGGCGGCACCTGGGTGGCCCTCTCGATGACGATCAGCTTCCTGGTCGCCGCGCCCGCGGGGGCCCGGCTCGTCGCCGAGGCCCGTGAGCGGCGGCACGGCCGGCGGGCCGGGTTCTACGACGTCACGGTCTCCGCCGACGGCACGACGGTCGCCGTGGTCCATTGCGTGGCTCACCGGGTCGGCGACCCCGAGCGCTGAGGGCCTTCGAGGCTGGCAGCCCGGGACGTCTGGCCACGCTGGCTCAGGCCGGGTCTTCGAAGTAGCGCCCCAGCGGCAGTCCGCGACGCGCACCAGGACCGCCCGGCGCACGATGGTGTCGCGCAGCTCGGCCAGCGCCTGCATCTCCGGATCCCGCCGCGCGGCGAGCCAGATGGATCTCGTCCGGCGCCTCGGGGTCGGTCGTCGGCTCGGCCACGTCGGCCGGGGTCGTCCAGATCCGATCGAACGCGCCCCCGTGTCGCTTGAAGACGGGAAGCACCTGGCGCTCGTAACGGCGCAGCACCTCGCGCAGGTACCGGACCGGTGCCCCTCGGGTGCGCCTGGATGAAGTTGACATAATGTCTCTTATCAGACCATCCACCGGGGCGCAGGGGAGCACTCCTGGGTGCCACGGGCTCTACTTGCGAGGCTGGAGCGCAGCGATGCGGGCCCGGATGTCGGCCGCCCGCCGGGTGTCGGGCACGTCCTTGAGCACACGCTCGTAGGTCGCGACCGCCTCGGTCGGCTTGCCCGCGAGGGCCTGGGCGCGGGCGAGGTCGAGCTGCGCGTCCTCGAAGAAGAACTGGCCGGCCGGCACGGCGCGCGCCACCGCCTCGTACGCGGTCACCGCGCTCGCGTAGTTCTTCTCCGCCTCCCAGGTGTAGCCGACGCCCGAGGCGGCCAGCGTGCGGAGACTCCCGCTCGCGCCCTTGGCGAGCGTGAGCTCGTAGGCCCGGCGCGCGGCGGCGTAGTCGCCGGCCTGGAACTGGAGGTTGCCCAGCTCGTAGGCGGCCTGCACCGCGGCCGAGGAGCGGCCGTGCTGGGCCAGCACCAGCTGCAGCGCGGCGATGGCCTTGGTACGGGAGTCGGTGGTGGCCTGGGGGCCGTCGGCCTGCTGCACCAGCTCGGTCGAGGCCGCGAGCGCGACCTGGCCGCGGGTGTCCTCGGCGCGGAGCCAGAGCCATCCCGCCACGCCCAGAACTGCGAGCACCAGCACGACCCCGCCGGCCTTGACGCCCAGGCGCACGCCGCGCGAGGAGAGCAGCTCGGTCCATTCCATTTCAGGCACGCTCCATCAGGCGCGGCGCTCCGGGGCGCGGCCGTTCTCCGCGCGCTCGATCCAGATCTCGCCCTTGACCGCGGCGCCGTCGGCAGCGGAGAAGCTGCCGGTGCGGAGCGTGCCGGTCAAGGTCCCGGTGGGCAGGATCTCCACGCGCGTGGTGGCCGAGAGATTGCCGCGCACGGTGCCGCCCACCACGATCGCGCGCGCGTTGATGTTGGCGTCCACCTCCGCACCCTCGCCGACCAGCACCCGTCCAGTCACGTTGATGTCGCCCTCGAAGCGTCCCGCGATGTGGAAGTCGCCGTCGCCCGCCAGCTCGCCGCGGAACGTGAGGCCCGCGCCCACCGCGTCCGGGTCGGGACGGCCGCCGGGCGTGGTCAGATCGGCGAGCGATTCGGAGTCGCCACCGCCCAGGCCCAGGTAGCGGAGCGTCCGGCCGAGGGCGCCCACGCGGTGTCGGGCCCTAGGCGCCCGGCGCGGTCGGCCGGTGATGCGGCGCGCGGGCCGCCGCCGTCCGGCGCAGGCCCAGGCCCGAGCACACCAGCAGCGAACACGAGCAGATCGTCAGCACCGTCGCGAGCACCGGCGGCGGGACCACCGGATCGTCGACGAGGACCACCCGCAGCTCCACCGGGGCCGCGATCGCCCCGAGCAGCGAGAGCAGCATGACGCCGCCGCGGATCCAGCCCGACATGCCGCGTAGTGTAGCCACCGGCATACAGGAAGGCAACTTCTGGCCGCCGCGGCGCGTGGCGAGCGGGCTTGACGGGGGCCCCGGCTCGGACTAGGCTCCTGGCGCATATGGCGGAGCCCGAGCCTCCCTCGCGCCTTCTCCGGCTGCTGATCTGGCTCGCGACGCTGTTCTTCGTCGCGATGCTGTTCGTGCCGCTGGTGCGCGAGGC